>ERZ808037.81-NODE-81-length-101995-cov-8.109971_pt1 | contig 101995 bp, 81 predicted proteins | sample MGYA00380190_ERZ808037 | MGnify/ENA primary metagenome ERZ808037 (study PRJEB31490, sample SAMN06133399) | mouse gut metagenome | isolation source: J9 | host: mice | place: China: Chengdu | collected 2015-05 ...
CGGGGGGCGTTTTCGGCTATGCCCATGGTGCGGTTGAGGCAGGAGGGGAAGTATACGACCTTTGGCTTCTCCGGAGCCGCAGGCTGCGCCTCGGTCCGTGCCACGAGTGCGGCGGGGTTGTAGGGCTTGGGGAGGGAGGGAGTCCACAGCGGGAGACCGACGGAATGGAGGGCGGGACCGATTTTCTCCACGCCCTTCACCCCTATAATCTTACGGGCGAAGGAGGCGAGGCCGAGGGTGGCGCGGAGGGCGGAGCTGATGCCGGCGAGGTGGTCGGCGGCATAGCGGCCGAAGCCGTGGCCGAAAGAGCCCGGGGGAATGCGGTGCTCGCGGAAGACGTGCATGAGTTCGCCGGTCTTGATTTTCATGGGGCAGGCGAGTGAGCAGAGGCCGTCGCCGGCGCAAGTGTCGACGCCTTCGAAGCGGAAAGCCTTCTCTATTTCCCTGATTTCTGGGGACCCGGGGGCCGTGGCTTTGAGGCGCTCGAGCTCGCGGCAGACGACAATTCGCTGACGGGCGGAGAGGGTGAATCCGCAGCTTACGCAGTTGACCTCGCAGAAGCCGCACTCGATGCACTTGTCGACGATGGGGCTTACCACGGGCAGGGGCTTCAGGAAATGGATGAAGCACTCGGGGTCGTCGTTAAAAATCACTCCGGGATTGAGGAGGCCGTGGGGGTCGAATGCGGCCTTAATACGCTTCATGAGTGCCCATGCCTCGGGCCCCCATTCCTTTTCGACGAAGGGGGCCATGTTGCGCCCGGTGCCGTGCTCGGCCTTGAGGGAGCCGTGGAACTTGTCGACGACGAGTTCCTCGATTGCGAGCATGAGCTTGCGGTAGCGCTGAATCTCGGCTTCGGAGTCGAAGCCCTGGGCGATGATGAAGTGGAAGTTCCCCTCGAGGGCGTGGCCGTAGATGCAGGCGTCGTCGTAACCGCAGTCCTCAAGGAGCTTGCGGAGGTCGGCGGTGGCTGCGGGGAGGTCCTCGATGTGGAAGGCGATGTCCTCGATAAGGGCGGTCGTTCCGGGTTTTCTTGTGCCTCCGACGGCAGGGAACACCCCGGCGCGGATGAGCCACCATGCGGCGACTGTGGCGGGGTCTGTCGAGAAAGCCGCGGGCTTGAAGAGGGTGAAAGAGTCGACGATTTCAAGGGCCTTGGCGCAACGGTCGGCGAGGACGTGGTTGTCGGCGGCATCGACGCGGAGGAGGAGAGCTGTGAGACCTGTTCCCGTGGGGTCTCCGACGGCTTCGAGGGACTTGCTGTCGAGGAGCTCGCAGGCGTCGACGATGCGTGCCTTCCTGAGAGCGACGACTGCGCGGCAGGCCTCGGTGAGGTCGGAGAAATATACCATCGCGGAGGCCGTGCAGGGCATTTTCTCTTCCGTGGCCATGCGGATTTCGCTCATGAAGCCTAGGGTGCCTTCGGAGCCGACCATGCAGTGGGCAATGATGTCGAAGGGGTCGTCGAAAGAGACGAAAGGCAGGAGGTTGAGGCCCGTTACGTTCTTGATGGAGTATTTATAGCGGATTTTTTCGGAGAGCGCGGGGTTGCCGAGAATTTCGGCGCGGATAGCCTGGATTTCGGCAATCAGTTCGGGGTGTGAGCGTCCGAACTCCTCGCGGGAGACGGAGTCGGCGGTGTCGAGGACGGTACCGTCGGCGAGGACAATGCGCATGGAGCGCAGGACCTTGTCGGAATTGGCGTGGGTTCCGCATTTCATACCGGAGGCGTTGTTGGCGACGATTCCGCCGACCATCGCGGACTTGATTGAAGCGGGGTCGGGGCTGAAGACGCGGCCGTATGGAGCGAGAATCTCGCTGACGCGGGCTCCGACAATACCGGGCTGGAGGGCGATTTCGCGAGCCTCTTTGTCGAGAATGCGGAAGCCTTCCCAATCCTTGCCGGCCACGACGAGGACGGAGTCGGAGAGGGACTGGCCGGAGAGACTTGTCCCGGCGGCGCGGAATGTGACTGGGAGACGCATTGAAGAGGCCGTGCGGAGGACGGACTGCATCTCCTTCTCGTCGCGCACGCGGACCACGACCTTAGGGACGAGACGGTAGAAACTGGCGTCGGTGCCCCAAGCGAGCGTGCGCATGGGGTCGGTGTAGATGCGGGCGCCGTCGATTCCGGCGTGGCGGAGATTGTTTACAAATTCCGAGTATTTCGGATCCATATTCAATTACTTGTAAAGATAATGAGCGGCGCTTCGGGCCTTGAAGGCGGCGGCGTCCTTGTTCCAGTAGTCCTCGATGTCGGCGACTTTGTGGGATGCGCCGAAGCGGCGTCGGATTTCCTTGGAGCCGCAGACCTTGTCGAACATGCTGAAGCGCTTGGGGTCGGCGTTGTCGAGGGTCTTGCGGTCGGGGTACATCTGCGCGAGCTCGTCCATGACGTGGAACTGCACGAGGCTCAGCGGGGCGGCGTCGAGGTCGGTGACGTACATTTCGACGCCCTGAATGTTCGTGCCCTGGCCAACGGAGTAGAAGGGCTTGATGTGGATGGGGCGGAACATCACTCCGGGAATTGCGCGGGCATTGAGGCGGCGGGAGAGGTCCTCGGCGTCAATCCATTCGGCGCAGAAGAGTTTGAAGGGTTCGGTGTAGCCGACGCCGATGCTCATGTAACCGAGCTCGCCGAGGATTCCGGAGGCGGGATAGTATACGGCGCTCTCGGGGGTGGGCTGGTGGGGCGAGGGGAGCACCCAGGGCATACCGGTTTCGCGGAAGTCCATGTCGCGGGACCAGCTTTCCATGGGCACGACGGTGAGATTCACCTTCTTTCCTCCGCCGAGGAGTCCCTCGTCGTTGAGGTATCCGGCGAGCTCGCCGGGGGTGAGGCCGTAGAGGTAGGGAATGGGGAACTGGCTGACGAATGAGATGCAGTCAGGCTCGGCGAGGTTGCCCTCGACCTTGTTGCCGCTGATGGGGTTGGGTCGGTCGAGAACCATGAACTCCTTACCTAGTTCGGCGCAGGCTTCCATTGCGAGGCCCATTGTGGAGATGAAGGTGTAGGAGCGGCAGCCGTTGTCCTGGATGTCGTAAACGAGGACGTCGACGTCCTTGAGCATTTCGGGGGATGGCTTGCGGTTTTTGCCGTAGATGGAGTAGACGGGAACACCGGTGGCGGGGTCGACGGCATTGTCGACGTGGTCGCCGGCGTGGACGTCCCCGCGAACCCCGTGCTCCGGGGCATAGAGGGCTACGAGCTCGACGCCCGGGGCCTCGGCGAGGATGTCGACCGTTGACTTGAGGCTGTTGTCGACGCCAGTGGGGTTTGTGATGAGGCCGACGCGCTTTCCGCGGAGCTGTTCGAAACCGCCGTCGCGGAGCACTTCGACGCCGGGCTTGACTTTGGGGGCGGCGGCGAGTGAGAGGGCCGTGGCTGCGGCGAGGAAAAGGGTGATGATATGCTTTGTCATGATTCTTTACGTCCGAATTTGGGGTCAATCTTGAGGAATGCGCAGATGCCAACGGTGGCGATGCAGCAGATGATGGTCCAGATGAAGAAGTGGCGGTAGCCGATTGTCTCCTGGAGCCAGCCGGCGGCCATTCCGGGGAGCATCATACCGAGGGCCATGAAGCCGGTGCATATAGCGTAGTGGGCAGTCTTGTGGGTTCCTTCGGAGAAGTAGATGAGGTAGAGCATGTAGGCGGTGAAGCCGAAGCCGTAGCCGAACTGCTCGATGAACACGCAGATGTTGACGGTCAGGAGCGAGGGGGCCGTGGCGTAGCTGAGGTAGACGAATGTGAGGCAGGTGAGGGACATGGACCATGCCATGGGCCAGATCCATTTCTTGAGGCCGCCCTTGGCGGCGGCGATTCCGCCGATGATTCCGCCGATGGTGAGGCCGATGATGCCTACGGTTCCGTAGACGATGCCTACCTGACCGGTAGTGAGGCCGAGGCCACCTTTATCGATGGGGTCGAGGAGGAAGGGGTTGATGAGCTTGACGAGCTGCGCCTCGGGGAGGCGGTAGAGGAGCATGAAGGCGATGGCGACCCAGATCTGAGGCTTCTTGAAGAATGAACGGAAGGTCTCGAAGAACTCACGCATGATGTCGCCGGCGGAATTGAGCTTCGCGGCGGAGCCGTCGTCGGCGGGGCGGGGAAGTGCCCAGCTGTGGTATGCGGCTACGATGAAGAAGAAAGCGGAGAGTGCTCCGAAAACGACCATCCATGCGAGGGGAATGTTTCCGGACGCTCCTTCGAAGGTCGCGGAAACGCGCTCGGTGAGCTTGTGGTCGATTTCGTAGTAGAGCCAGGCGGTCTTGTCCCAGTTGGATTCGTTGAAGACGAAGCGGGTGGAGAGCTTGTCCTGTTCGAGGTGAATGCTCTGGTCGCCGCCTTTCTGGGTAACGTTGACGATTATTTCCTCGCCGGGTGCGGGCTTGCGGTTAAGGCGGAAGCCCACGAGGGCGATGTTGTTGGCGGCGGGGCCGTCGGCGGAAAGCTCGCGCTTCTCGCCGAATGTGTCGCGGACCCAACGGGTGAAGGCACCTTCGGTTTTGGCGGGGGCGGCAGCGGCGGCAGTGGTTTTAGCCGCGGGGGTCTCGGCGGTCTGGAATCCGGCGCGGGCGTTCATGTGGCGGACGGAGTCGCGCATCAGCGCGGCGTATTCGCGGAAGGGCATCTCGGCGAAAGTGGAGTCCTCGCGGAGGACAGTAACCACTGCCGGGGCCTTTGTCGAGGCCGTAGTCTCGGCCATGGGGGTGAAGAACTGCATTTCGCCAGAGAGGTCCTGCTCTGTGGCGGCGATGTCGTAGGTCGTCTGGGCGGACCACTCGACGCCGGGGTCGGCGTTGACGGTGAGGTTCAGGGGGGTGAGGCCGGAATTGGACTCAATGAGCCCCGCGAGGATAACGAGAAGGCCCTGGCCGGCGACAGTGGCGACGCGGTAGAAGGTGGAACGGATGCCGACGTATAGGCTCTGCTCATGCTCGGAGAGGGCGAGCATGTAGAAACCGTCGGCGGCGATGTCGTGTGTTGCGGATGTGAATCCTACGAGCCAGAAGACGGCGAGGGTGAGCTGGAAGAAGAAAGGCGCGGGTATGGCGAAGGCAATTCCGGCCATAGCAAAGGCAATGATCCACTGCATCGTGAGGGTCCACCAGCGCTTTGTCTTGATAATGTCCACAAATGGGCTCCAGAAGGGCTTGATGACCCAGGGGAGGTAGAGCCAGCCGGTGTAGAGGGCGATGTCCGTGTTAGAGATTCCGAGGCGTTTGTACATAATCACCGAGATAGTCATCACGGCGACGTAAGGCAGCCCCTGCGCGAAGTAAAGCGTCGGAATCCACGCCCACGGATTGCGTTTCGTTGTCTTTTGCATTTTAAGTTTTTTTGTATGGTATAAGATTTCAGTATTTTTTGATTATTTGAGCGCCGGGGAAGTAGTGGGCGAGGATTTCGCGCCATGCGAAGCCCTGATGGGCCATCATGGCGGCTCCAATCTGGCAGAGACCTACTCCGTGGCCCCAGCCGGCTCCGCGGAGGCGCCAGCGGGAGGGGACTCCGTCGGAGTCGGAGCCGAGGGGTTCGGCGAAGAAGGCGGAGCTGTAGAGGTGTGATTCGGAGAGGGAGCGGCGTATTTCGAGTTCCTTGCCGAGAACCATTTCCTTTCGGCTCCCCCGGACGAGGAGCCGGATTATGCGGCCTGATGTGCCGCGCTCGAGGGCGCGGAGCTCGAGAATGTCGCCGAAATCGACTCCAGAGCGGCGGCGGAGGAGGTCGGCGAGTTCGGCGCGGGAGTATTCGACGGTCCAGCGGTAGAAGTCGGGGGTCTCCTGATCGTAGGAATTGAGGACTTCGCGGAGGACGCGGGCGTCGTCTGTGTTGCAGAAGGCGTCGGGAGCCCCTGCAATCCATTCGCGGGCGTTTTGCTCGTCGCGGAGGTCGGGGAAGTCGTGCTCGGCGCGGCTGTCGCGGAGAGCACGGAGGTAGGGATGGGCGACGGGCTGCCAGCAGGACTCGAATTCCTCGAAGACGCCGCCGCAGCATTTGGAGAAGCGGGCGTCGCAGGTCTTGCCTGCGTCGTCGGCGAGGACGGTTCCGCCAGTGGCGTCGATAGCGGCCTCGACTTCGGGGCGGGTCTGGCGGGTGATTCCCTGGTAGCGCTGGCAGTGGTCGTCGGCGCAGACGTCGAAATTGCGGTGGTCCTCGCGGTCGTACCAGACGATGCGTTCGGCATCGGTTTCGGTCCAGCCGTCCCTGCACTTAGGCTCTCCGGCTGCCTCGAGCTGGGCGAAGAGCCATGAGCGGGAAATGACGGCGTGGGCTTTCAGGAGCTCGGGAGAGGATGTGGCGCTCATTTCGGAGGAAATGACGCTCTTGAGGTAGTCCTCGACGGGTAGCCTGTTCACGAGAGTGAGGCGGAGGGGACCCTCGCCCGGGCGGAGGCCTTCGACGATAACACCGAAGGAGCCGCTGAAGCGTTGGTTTTCCTTGCGTTCCCAGTGGAAGTTCACGCCGATTGTCACGTCCTTGACCTCGAACCATGCTCCGTAGGGGACGGCGGGACTTAGTTCCACGGCTGAGAATTCCCGGCCGATGAAGGCGACTTTGCCCTCAGGGGTGATGCGGAAGGAGGTGTCGCCGGCGACAGCCTGACCGCAGCCTTCGACCTCGTAGGGGGTGTCGAGATAGACGCGGATTTCGTCGCCGCTGAGGATGCCGACGTTGAGAATGGGGCCGGCGGAGGACGTGTCGGTGTTCATCGCTTAGATTTTGTCAATAAGTTCGGCGACTTCGGCGGGAGTCCAGCAGACTTCGTCGAGAATCTGACGGAGAGTATCGGCGGAAATACGGGAGAAGTCTTCCTCGCGGGGAGTGATGAACACTCCGCCCATGTCGACGCTTGCGGGGCTTATGAGCCAGCAGTCGTCGCCCTCGGTTCCGTAGAAGGCGGGGCGGTGCTTGCGCCGGGGAATGAGCACGAGGCGGAGGTATCCGTCGGGGAGCCCTTCGGGGGCATAGCAGAGGATGTTCATCATGGGCTCTTCCTCGCCTTCGGGGACGGGGAGGGCCTTGTAGACGAGGGCGAATATCTCGGCAATGTCCCCGGGCTTGTAGCCGTCGATGACGACGACACCCATCGGGAGGCCTTCGGGGGTCCATATGCGGGCGGCCTCTCCGGGCTGGATTGGCTCGAGGTGCGAGTCGAGGTAGGCCGGAAGGGGGAGGAATCCGGAGTTTCCGGCCTGGAAGTGCATGTGGTCGGGGGCGGATGCGCCGCAGCGGGGGCCGTTGTAGAAGACGGTCATGCCCCTGAGTTTCAGGGCGAGGCGGCACATGTCTTCGATGCGTCCGAGGATGCGCTGGGGGGTGTGGGCCTTTGCGGGGACGGTGAGATGTCGCGGGAAGATGGGGAAGGGGTTGATGAGAATCTCGTAGTCGCCCCAAGGCTCGGAAATCTGCTCGGCCGGGCGGTTCTCGCCGCAGAGGAAGCACTTGCGGGCCTTGAGGGATGCGGCGTCGACCTTAGCGGCGGAGGATACGCGGCGCGCGGGATTGAACTGGACTTTCATGTCGAGGAGTCCGACGCGGGGGAATTCCCTGACTTCGACGCCTTCGAGCGCGGCGAAGTTCGCGGCCGCCATCGGCCAGAGCGCGAGCTGACGGAGGAAGAATTCCTCCGTCGCGGGCGCTATTCCGTATTTGTTTTCGGGTGCGCTCATTTGTTCATGGCCTTGCGGGCCTGCAGTTCCCAGGTGCGGATGCGGTCCTTGTAGAGGTTATTGGCGTTCATCTTGTTGATGTCGAGAGCGGCGTCGGAGTTGTCCTCCCAGCGGCGGCAGAAGTAGAGGACGTCGTAGATGCGTCCGATCTGGTTGTGGCGGGAGAAAGCGAGACCGAGGGCGTAGTCCTCACCGTAAGAGGTGTTGGGGACCTTTATTTCGCGGAGCATGGGGGTGTAGAATGCGCGGGGCGCGCCGAGGCCGTTGATACGGAGGGCGTTGTTGCGGCCGTTTTCGGGCGTCCACTCCTTGTGGTCGATTACGCCGGGAGGGAGCATCTGGAGGTTTATGTCGGTGAGCATATATGTGCCTACGACCATCCCGCAGTTCTGCTCGTAGAAGGCCTTGACGATTTTTGCGAGGGTATTCTCGTCGGAGTATACGTCGTCGCTGTCGAGCTGGACGGCGAACTTGCCGCAGTCGGGGTGGTTAACGCCGAGGTTCCAGCATCCGCCGATTCCGAGGTCGTCGCGTTCGGGAACGAGGTGGATGAGGCGGGGCTCGGTTTTGGCGATTTCAGCGAGGATTTCGGTTGTGCCGTCGGTGGAGTGGTTGTCGATTACGATGACGTTGAAAGGGAAGTCGGTTTTCTGGGAGAGGGCGCTGCGGACGGCGTCGGCGATTGTACGCTTGCGGTTGCGGACGGGGATAATTACGGAAGCCTCGTTGGCGAAGTCGCCGGCGTTGAACTCTATGGAGTCGAATTTGGGTTCAAGGTATGCACCGACGGCTTTGAGGTGGTCGGTGCAGGCCTCTTCCATCTCGAGCTGGACGCCGCGGTTCTTGGGGTCGACGTAGTCGAAGATTTTCTCGCCGCTCTTGCGGTTGTCGAGGGTCACGTCGGAGTAGAGATACTCGTTGATGTGGACTATGGGAGCGATGCGGCTGAGACGGAGGCGGAGGTCGTAGAGGCCCGCGGCCTTGAAGTCCTTGCTGATTCCCGCGGCGGCTTTCTTGAAGTCGGGGGTGTGGAAGAAGAGGACGGAACCGAAATTGAAGTCGTCGCGGAGAGCGCCTTCCTGATAGTCAATCACGGGTGCGTTGCTCTTGCGGCCTTCGATTACGGTGTAGCAGTCGGAGTAGAGCATACCGGCGCCGGAGTCCTCTGCAATCTTGAGGAAGCGGTCGAGGGCGAGGTAGCCGGGCTCGAGGGTGTTGTATTTTGTATAGAGGAGGATATAGTCTTCGGTGGTGTGTTCGGCGATGGCTCGCATCGTGGCGGAGGAGTTGAGGGCGTCGATGGGGAGTGCGTCGCATCCGTCGATGGCCGGAGCCTCGGTTCCCTGGGGAAGGAGGAGGGTGATGCGGATAACGGCGGGGCAAGCCTTGAGAGCCTTGACGGTGGCGCGGGCCGGAGCTTCTTCGCTGTAGGGAAGATAGCAGTGGATGGTCTTGTTCATGATATGTGGTGAGGTTTTTTGTTTTACTTATTGATTATTTTCCGCGGAGGAAGTCGGTGACCTGCTTCATGAGGTGAGCGCGGCTGTCGGCTCCGTCGATGGTTTCGAATGGGAAGCCGATAACGACCGTGCGGTAAGTTCCGGGTGCGTAGGCGGTGCCGGCGATGAGGTTGTTTTCGGAGTAGCGCATGAAGGTGGCGCCTTTGGAGTCGTCGGCCGGATAGAAGGAGTCAGGGCTCTCGACGGCGTAGCAGTCCTGGTTGCGCTCGTTGGAGAAGCGGTATACGCCCTTTCCGAGGGCCTTGAAGCGTGTGGGGACCTGATAGGCCTCGCCGGTGACGGAAGCCTGTCCGACGCGCCAGTTGTATCCGAGGACTTCGCGGGCGAATTTCTTGTCGGCTTCGGCTGTCGCCTTGTCGGAGTAGGGGTTGTCCCAGATGTCGGTTGCTACGAAAGCTCCGCTGACGAAGATGCATCCGCCGTCGGCGGTGTGTTCGGCGATGCGGTCCTGAAGGGCTGAGGGAAAGGCCTTGCAGACTGTTCCGTATGCTCCGCGGCCACGCTGGATTTCTTTCTGCTTGCCGAGAATCAGGTCTACGAGGACGTCCTTGCCGCCTCTGACGGTTCCGGCGGTGAAGGCGTCTACTCCGGCGGAGGTGAAAGAGAAGCCGCAGGCCTCGAGGGCTTCGCCGTGTATGGCCGTGAAGTCGAAGGTGTTTCCGGCGATGACCTTGTCCTCGAAGTCGGCCCTGGAGGCGCCGAATCCTGCGGCGTCATCGTCCATCCAGGGGATGTTGCGTCGGAACTCGAACTGGTCGCCGATGTATGAGATGTCCCTGATGTAAGCGACGCCGCGGTCGCGGGTGTCGTAGAAGCCGGCGATTTCTCCGGCGTCGAAGCGGTCGGGGGCGCTTACGCGGGTGAAGCCGTTGACGATGAGGGCCTTCGGCGCGTCTTTGCCGCCGAAGCGGAGGGCGAGGACCTCGGAGGGGAAGCTTGTGCCGCCTGCATTGGCGGCGAGGATACGGTAGGAGTGGATGTCGTGGTCGGTGACGGAGACGGTCCACTCGGGTCTGTCGACGGTTGCTATGCGGCGGAAGCCTGTTTCATTGCCCCGGCGCTCCTCTATTATATAGGAGGAAGGCACGGCGGTGGGCTCCTGGGAGTCGTCGGTGGGGAGCCAGGAAAGGGTGTATGTTCCGGGTTCGGCGCCTTCGGCTATTGCGAAAGAGCGGACAGGGAGGGGCTGGACAACGAACTCGCGGCCGTCGCGGTTGGCGATGAAGCGGAGCATGCCTTTATAGATGGCACGGGCGACGGTGAAGCGGAATGCAGGGTCGAGACCGTAGCCCATGTCGGCGAAATTCTGGTGGGAGAGGAGTTCGAGGAGCATGGCGGGGACCTGCGGGGAGCGTGCCTCGTGGTAGCTCTGGTTCCACATTCCGCGGCGGGTCCAGTTGGGTTCGAACTTGGCGCGGACGTCGTCGGTGATTTCGGTGAGGACGAGGTCAGTGAGGTCGCGGGAGACGAGGCGCGAGCTGCCGTTTCCGGTTGTCTCTCCGACGGTGCAGTATATTCCGAGGGTGCCGATGATGGAGTCGTTCATGGTGGTTCCGGCATCGGAGTGGAATGCGAAGCTGAGGTCAACGGGGATTCCGAGGCCCTCGCGCTTGGGAAGCATTGAGGAGCCTCCGGCGAGCCAGTTGACCCAAAGGCCGCGGCTCATGTAGTCGTCGTTGTAGTCCTTGACGTTATTCGAGGGGGTGAATACGCTGTCGGGTGCTCCGGCCCACTGGAGGAAGTAGCGCGCGCCCTCGGTGAAGCGGGGATAGCCGCTGCGGACGTACTCGTAGTCGATGGAGTCGAGGGGTTCCTTTACGATGCGGGCGACGTTACCGAATCCGCCGCCGATTTTCACGGCGTCGGCGGTGACGACTTCATGGCTGTTGGCTCCGGCGTTGGAGAGCTCGACGATGGGCGCGGACTGTTTTCCGGCCTTGAAGGGGAAGTGGCCGAGGTAGATCCATGTGCCGCCTCCCATCTTCTGGTTGATGGTGAAGCGGTGCGGGCCGTTAGCGGCGTTGACGGTGTAGCGGGCGTGGTCTGTGCTGTGGGGAACGGTGACATAGCTCACGTATACGGCATATTCTCCGTCCTCGGGGATTTCGGCAGACCAGGAAGCCGTTGCGGAAGCCTTGTCCTTGTCGCCGGAGACGTGAGCGGCGCGAGCGGTGCCCATGCGGAAGGGGTTTTCGGTGTCGCGGAGCTCCTCGGCGTAGTAGCGGAAACCGGCGGGAGCTGCCTTTGTCCAGGCGTTGCTCTTTCCGGTCTCGGAGTAGTCGCCGACGGTGAATGTGGAGGCGTCGTTGTCGATGATGAGCTCGTTGAGGTTGGTGTCGCGCTCGCGCGGGCTCATGACGTATGCGCCGGCGTTCTCGAGCATGGGCATGAGGAATGGCATGACGTAGCTCTGGGTGTAGAGGTCCTCGACGGTCTCGAAGATTCGTGCGCGCTGCCATTCCCAGCGGTTGAGCTTGGGCTCGAAGTACCAGCCGTGGCTCTGCCAGAGGGCGATGTTGGCGCCGTCGAGGCCGAGGGGAGCCGCCGGGGCGCCCTCGCGGGTGACGAAGGGCTTGGTCTCGGTGGGGCCGATGTTTTTCTTAGGAGCGAAGAGCACGAGTTTGTCGAGGCTGGTGTCCTTCTTGTTGACCGGAGCAGTGACAACGACCTTGTACTTTGCATATTGGGGGCCCATCTCCTCGCTGACCTTCTCCTTGAATTCCTTGAGCGACTCGTAGGTGAAGGGGATGTAGGCGGTGTTGGCGTTGCACTTTACGGTGATGGTTTTGGCCTTTTCGTTGATGGTGACCTTATCGGCGGACACGGGGCCGAAGCCGGTGTTTCCGGGGAGGTATGTCCGCAGGATGCGGGTGACAGCTGCAGGACGCTGCGCCGCACCCGCGGGAGCGGCGTAAAGGACCGAAGGACTTAAAACGGCAAGAATCAGTGATATACAGATACTCGCGCCTAATTTATTCATGGCAGGGTTGTGTGAGTTATGATTTCTTACAAAGTTAAAAGAAAAACCCAAGCCAAACAAGCGCAAACCGGAAAAAAATCCGCAATTTAAGAATTAACTACTTTAATTTGTATTTGATAACAGACAAAAGGGCGGCTGTCTGGGGCCTGGCGGGGATTACACACAACTGCCCTCCGGCGGACTGACGCGGCACTGAACCGCCATCCGGCAGACTGACGCGGGGGCCGGAGGCGGGAGGCGCGGGCGCTTCGCTGGCGGTTATTGGTGGGGGCGGGCGCTTTTTAGCGGGCGTCCGGGCCGGAGACGGCGATGCGGAGGCGGGAGGGGTCGAGGTGGGCGGCGGCTGTTTCGGCGATGGTGTCGGGGGTGAGGGCGGCGATTTCGCGCTGCTGGGCGTCGAAGTAGTCGGCGGGGGTGCCGGTGACGAGTTCGAGCTGTCGGTAGTTGGCGATGGTCATTGGGGAGTCGAGGGTCTCGACGAGGGTGGTCATCGCGTTGAGTTTGAGGCGCTCGAGTTCGGGGCCGGAGGGCGGGTTTTCGGCGAGGAGGCGCAGTTCCTTGCGGATTTCGTCGATGACCCGGTCGATGTTCCCGGACTTGCACTGGGCCTGGATGGTTACGGCGGAGGCGTCGAAGACGGCGGAGACGTAGGCGTCGATGTGGTATGTGAGGCCTTTTTCCTCGCGGATGTTTGACATAAGCCTTGAGCCGAAATATCCGCCGAGGGCCATTACGGCGAGGCGCAGGCGTATGAAGCCCGGGTCGCGGCGCGGGAGGGCCGGCATTCCGGCGCAGATGGCCGTCTGGACGGCTCCCGGAGCGGGGATGAAGACGGTCTGCGGGTCTTCAGGGTAGAGGGGATGGTCTTCGGCTGTGAATCCTTCGGTCTGCGGGGATATGGCGGCGAGGCCGGAGAGGAACAGCTTGACGGCGTCGACGGTGGGCTCGCCGAAACCCCCGGAGAGGTAGACGTGGATTCCATCGGGCTTGACAAGGCGCTTCTGGAAGTTGTGGAGGCTGGCGGTTGTCACTGTGTCGAGTTCTTCTTCCGTGTTGACGTGGGCCTGGGGATGGTTTTTTCCGTAGACGAGGCGGCGGAACTCGGAGACGGCGCGGAAGAGTACCTTGGAATGCTCGACGCGGAGTCCGGCGAGCATGGTGCGCCGGATGTTTTCGAGCGATTCGGAGCTGAATCGGGGTTCCTGAATCATGGCTCCGATAATGGGGAGGATGTCGGCGAGGCGGTGGCTCAGCACGATGGAGGAGAGCCCCGTGAATCGGGCGGAGGAATGGGGCTGGAGGGTGGCGCCGGCGAAGTCGAGACTGTCGGCGATGTCTGCGCCGCTGAACTGTCCGGCCCCTTCGCTGTAGAGGCGGGAGGCCATGGAGGAGAGGACGGGAGAGCTGAAAGCGCCTCCGGGGAGGAGTACGGTCATCTGTCCGACGGCCTGGGTTCCGCCGAGGACGGTGTGGAGTGTGACGCCGTTGCGCAGGCGCTCGACGCGCTCGGGGGGGAGGGGCCTGAAGTCGAAGGGACGGACGGGCGGCGGGGTAGTGCGGTCAAGCATATTCGGGATGTTCGAGAATCATTTTTTCGGCGGCGGCGAGGTCGGCGGGGGTGTCGATGCCTATGTTCGGGAGGTCGGTGACGGCTACGCGTATGCGGTATCCGGCCTGGAGCCAGCGGAGCTGTTCGAGGCTCTCGGCGAGTTCGAGAGGGCTCAGGGGAAGTGCGCTGATCTCGCGGAGGACGGGTGCGCGGAAGGCGTAGAGGCCCACGTGGGTGAGGTAGGGGAAGCAGGCGGGCCACTCCTCCCTCTCTGCGCCACGGACGTAGGGGATTACGGAGCGGGAGAAGTAGAGGGCGAATCCGCGGGCGTCGGTGACGAGCTTCGGGGTGTTGGGGTCGGCGAGGGTTTCGTAGCTTTTCTCGGGGTCGAAGCTTCGGGCGAGCGTGGCGATGTCGGTGTCCTCGGAGTCGAAACAGGAGACGAGCTGCTTGAGCTGAAGGGGGTTGAGGAATGGCTCGTCGCCCTGAACGTTGATTACCACGTCGGCGTCGGAGCCGAGGATGTCGTATGCCTCGCGGCAGCGGTCGGTGCCGCTGCGGTGGTCGGGAGAGGTCATGACGGCGCGTCCGCCGAAGGCTTCCACGGCGTCGAAGATGCGCGAGTCGTCAGTGGCGACGGCCACATTCTCAGCTCCGAGGGCGCGCGCGGCGGCCTCGAAGGTGCGCTGAATCATGGGCTTTCCGCCTATGCGGGCGAGGGGCTTGCCGGGGAAACGTGTAGAGGCGTAGCGGGCGGGGATAAGGGCGATATACTTCATGGTTTTATGCTTTTACAACAGTAAGCTGGGCGTTTTCGTAGCGGACTGCGCGGATGCGGGTTCCCCGAGGGATGAATTCTCCGGCAGAGACGGCTTCGAGGCGCTGTCCGGCGATGTCGATTTTTCCGGCGGGGCGCATGTCGGTGGCGGCCACGCCTTCCTCGCCTACGAGGGAGCGCGGGCTCATGTCGACGCCGACGAAGCCTTCGGAGTTGCGGAGTTCGGTCATAAGCTCGGTGTGGCGGCGGATTGCTTTAGGGCCGTGTTTGCCCGTGAGCCACACGGCGAGGCATATGGCCATTACCAGACCTGCGAGAACGGTGAAGAAGGCGTTGACGAGGCCTCCGAAGTCGAAGCCGGTGACGGCGTCGCTTTCCATTATGGCACCGCCGAGGGATGCCATTACGGCTATACCTCCCGCCACTCCGCAGATGCCGAAGCCTGGAATTACGAAGACCTCGAGGGCGATGAGGACGACGCCGAGGATTAAGCAGACTATGACCCATGCGGAGATGGAGCCGGTGACTATCATCGGCAGGAAGAAGAGAGCGGCGGCCACTGTCGCAACCGCGGCGGCGACGCCGAGGCCGGGAGAGTGCATCTCGATGTAGATGGCGCCGAGGATGAGGGTGACGAGGACGGCGCGGACGGCGGCGTTGCTGAGAAAGCCGAGGATGTTCTCGGTCGCGCCGGGCTCGTAGACCACGACGCGGGCATCCTTCATTTTCAGCTGTTCGATGACGGAGGCGACATTGTCGGCGATGCCCTCGGCGTAGCCTTCGGCCACAGCCTGACGGGCGGTGAGGGAGATGGATGCGTCGGGGCGGACCATGCGGTCGGCAATGTCGGGGTTCCGGCGGGGGACGAGGGAGTCGCCGCGGAGGACGGTGCCATGGCTTTCGGCCGTGGCACGCATCATGGCGCGCATATACTGCTGGTATTTCTCGGGCATGGGCTCGCCGGCGCCGTTGACGACTGTGGCCGAGCCCATCGAGGCTTCGGGGGACATCCATACGGAGTCGCAGGCGAGGGCTATGAGGGCCCCGGCGGAAGCGGCATTGGGGTCGACGAAGGCCACTGTCGGCTCCGGGCAGCGGCGGAGGGCGGCGCGGATGGAGTCTGCGGCATCGAGGGCGCCTCCGAAGGTGTTGAGACGCAGGAGGATGAGCGAGGCGCCGCATTCGCGGGCCTCCCGGAGACCTGCGCGGACCTGATGGACGGTCTGCATGTCGATTTCGCGCTCGACGGGGAGGACGAATACTGTTTTGCCCTCTCCCTCGGCCGCCGGGGCGGCGAAGTGGGCGAGAACTGTGGCGAGGAGGAGTAGGATGATGAGGCGGATGTCGGTTTTCATTGCTTTGCTGTGTCCGTTTTCTTGAAATATCCCGGGAGTAGACATGTGCCGGCTATGAGGTAGACGTAGTAGCTGAGGATTCTCCAGATGAGGGCGAGGACGAGGGCGACCGCCATGTCGCCGATGAGGTCTCCGTAGTAGTTCGTGAAAAGCCATTCGCTGATGCCGCTGCCGCCGGGGGTGGGGCTGACCATGAGGACGACCCAGACAACGAACTGGCGTCCGAAGACGAGGAGTCCGGAGGCTGCGGGGACGAATCCCCGGAAGAGGGCGTTGACGACGAAGTAACGTGAGAACCATGAAACGACGGTGGCGCCGAAAATCTGCGCCCACCAGCTCAGGGGGCGCCCTTTGACCCACTGCGAGGTGCCGTGCATATTTTCGGCGGTGGTTCGCAGGGCTTCGCCCCAGCGGCGGATGAAGCGGCGTCGGCTGACGGCGCGGAGGAGGGCGGCGGTGCTGTCGGGGCGGCCGAGGATGGCGAAATAGAGGATAGCGGTCCAGACGCATATTCCGGCGTATACGGTCCAGAACACTGCTTTGACGCCCGTTAGGAAGTGCTGTCCGCCGACACCTGCGGCGGCTACGGCGTCGAAGAGTTCGGCGGTGGGGAGCAGGAGGACGATGACGGGGCAGAAGACCACGAAGAATAGCTCGTCGAGGAAGAGGGTTGTGAGGGTCAGGGAGGTGGCACGGCCCACGGCTATACCCTCGCGGTTGAGGTAGAATACGGCGAGGGCGCTTCCGCCGACAACGGAGGGGGTGATTGCAGATGTGAAGGCGCACATGACGTCGACGCGGAAAGAGCGCTTCCACGTTAGGTCGCCGGCGGCGAGGGTGTGGAAGCGCCATGCCAGGCCGAAGTCTCTGCCGACTACGAAGAGGAAGGCGAGGGCTATGGCGAGGCACGCGCGGGAGTCGAAGCGGATGGCGTTCCAGCTTTCCCAGGAAAAGTCTTTCCGGAAAAGCCAGAAGCAGACTCCGAGGCCGATGAGGACCGGGAGCGCGGTCCGCAGGAGCGTCTTCCTGAGCATTTATTCCTTAGAGAGACACTTGATGTATTCGCGGGTTGCTTCGGCGGGGGAGTCGGCGTCGGCGATTGACGCGCTGACGAGGACGCCGGAAGCGCCGTGGGCCATCATTTCGGATGCCGCGGCCATGTCGGGGGGGTAGGCCATTACGATGGGGATTAAGCCTCCGGCGCCCCGGACAGCTGCGATGATTTCTTCGCAGGCCTCTATTGAGAGGGTTGGAGCGAGGACGGCGTAGTCGATGTCCATTTTCTCAAGGGCGCGGATGGAGTCGGCGGCTGCGGCTTCTACGCCGATTATAGCCTCCGCTCCGAGGTCCTGACGGACCTTGAAGGGCGAGAGGCCGGAAGCGGCGGTGAGGTATACGCCGTGGATTCCGAGCTCGCGGGCTACTTCGGGGCGGTCGGCGATGGTGAGGATTACCTCGCTTCCGCGGCATATGTCGGCGATGGGGCGCGCCTCTTCGATGAGGGCTTCGTCGGTGGAGTCGCCGGCGGGGATGACAATCCATCCGCATCCGCCTTCGACGGCAAGGCGCGCCTGGTCGGCGAGGCTGTAGCGGGAACGGGGGGAAAGTTCAAATTGAAGCATAAAAAACGGGTTAGAGGAGTTAATCTGCAAATTTAACGAAAAAACACGAAAAAGGCTCAAGTAGGAGAAAAAAAGATTGAACCACTCAACTGCCCTCCGGCTAACTGACTGGGCACTCAACCTCCATCCGGAGAACTGGCGCGGCCGGGGCGTCGGCGCCTTGGGGCTTTAAGGCGCGGGCATGAAAAAACCGCCCGCGGCGGTTAGGCCGGGGCGGTTTTTATCGGGAGGGAAGGCGGTCAGGCCTTTTCGTTCATCTGTTCGATTGTGGCGATGGCGGGATCTGCGCCCCACTGCTGCTGGGAGAGGCGGAGGTAGTTGTTGTAGCGCCAGCGGGCGTTAGCCTTGGCGGCAGCGAAGAGTTCGGCGGCCTCGGCGGGGTACTGTTTCATTACGGAAGCGTAACGCACTTCGCCCTTGAGGAAGTCTTCGAACTTGTCCCAGTCGGGTTCCTTGCTGTCGAGGGAGAAGGGGTTCTGCCCCTGTTCCTCGAGAGCGGGGTTGTAGCGCCAGAGGTGCCAGTAGCCGCAGGCGACTGCCCTTGCCTCTTCTTCCTGCGAGCGACCCATGCCTGCCTTGAGGCCGTGGTTGATACAGGGGGAGTAGGCGATGATGATGGAGGGGCCGTCGTAAGCCTCGGCTTCGCGGATGGCCTTGAGGGTCTGAGCCTGATCGGCACCCATTGCTACCTGCGCGCAGTATACGTAGCCGTAGGTGGAGGCGATGAGGCCGAGGTCCTTCTTGCGGACACGCTTGCCGGCGGCGGCGAACTTGGCGATGGCGCCGACGGGGGTAGCCTTGGAAGCCTGGCCGCCGGTGTTGGAGTAAACTTCGGTGTCGAGGACGAGGACGTTGATGTTCTTGCCGGAAGCGAGGACGTGGTCAAGGCCGCCGAAGCCGATATCGTAAGCGGCGCCGTCGCCTGCGATGATCCACTGGGAGCGAGCAACGAGGAATCCCTTGAGCTCGATGATGGCCTTGCAGATGTCGCAGCCGCAGGCTTCGCAGAGGGGCACGAGCTTGTCGGCAACCTCGCGGGTCAAGCCGGCGCTGTGGCGGTTTTCGAGCCACTGCTTGGCGAGGGCCTTGATTTCGTCAGAGCAGTCGGGGCATTCCTGAGCCTTGGCCATGAGGTCGGCGAGGCGCTCGCGAATCTTCTCGGTGGCTATCTTCATGCCGAGGCCGAATTCGGCGAAGTCCTCGAAGAGGGAGTTTGCCCAGGCGGGACCGTGGCCGGCGGCGTTGACGGTATAGGGCGTCGAGGGCACGGAGCCGGAGTAGATGGAGGAGCAGCCGGTGGCGTTGGCCACCATTTCGTGGTCGCCGAAGAGCTGGCTGATGAGCTTGACGTAAGGGGTCTCGCCGCAACCGGAGCAAGCGCCGGAGAACTCGAAGAGAGGCTGTGCGAACTGGCTGTTCTTGACGTTTGCCTTGGTGTCGACGAGCGCCTGTTTCGAGGTGACGTGTTCGGTGCAGTAGTCCCATTCCTTCTGTTTGTCGAGCTGGGTTTCGAGGGGTTTCATCTCGAGGGCCTTAACGCCCTTCTTGCCGGGGCATACGTCAACGCAGTTGGAGCATCCGAGGCAGTCGAGGACGTCGACGGACTGGATGAAGCGCATACCCTTGAAGGAGGGTCCGAGAGCGGGAATTGTTCCGGCCTCGCCCATGGGGGAAGCGGCGGTTTCGGCCTCGGTGAGGACGAAGGGACGGATGGCGGCGTGAGGGCATACATATGCGCACTTGTTGCACTGGATGCAGTTCTCTTCCTTCCATTCGGGGACGAAGGCTGCGACGCCGCGCTTTTCGTAGCGGGCGGTACCCTGTTCCCAGGTGCCGTCGGGGATAGCCTCGAAAGCGGATACCTTGAGGTCGTCGCCCATCTGAGCGTTGATGGGGCGGACGATGTCGTTGATGAAGGCGGGGTCGTTGTTGCAGGGCTTTTCGGGCTCGGGGAGCTGGGCCCATGCGGGGTCGACGTCGAGCTTGTGGTACTCACCGCCGCGGTCTACGGCGGCGTAGTTCTTGTCGACAACGTCCTGACCTTTCTTGCCGTAGCTCTTGACGATGAATTTCTTCATCTGCTCGATGGCGAGGTCAACGGGGATTACTTCGGTGATGCGGAAGAATGCGCTCTGGAGGATGGTGTTCGTGCGGTTGCCGAGGCCGATTTCCTGAGCAATCTTCGTGGCGTTGATGTAGTAGACGGTGATGTCGTTCTGTGCGAAGTAGCGCTTGATGTGGACGGGGAGGTTCTTTGCGAGTTCCTCGCCTTCCCAGATTGTGTTGAGAAGGAATGTGCCGCCCTTGCGGAGGCCGCGGGTCACGTCGTACATGTTGAGGTACGCCTGGACGTGGCATGCCACGAAGTTGGGGGTGTTGACGAGGTAGGTGGAGCGGATGGGCTCGTCGCCGAAGCGGAGGTGCGAGCAGGTGAAGCCGCCGCTCTTCTTGGAGTCGTAGGCGAAGTAAGCCTGGCAGTACTTGCGGGTGTTGTCGCCGATGATCTTCACGGAGTTCTTGTTTGCGCCGACTGTGCCGTCTGCGCCGAGGCCGTAGAACTTGGCTTCGTAGGTGCTTTCGCCGCCGAGGGCCATCTCTTCCTTCATGGGGAGGGAGGTGAATGTCACGTCGTCGACGATGCCTACGGTGAAGTGGTCCTTGGGCATGGGGAGGGCGAGGTTCTCATATACGGCGATAATCTGCGCGGGAGTGGTGTCCTTGGAAGCGAGGCCGTAGCGACCGCCGACAATCACGGGGGCGTCGGCCTTGCCGTAGAAGCATTCCTTGACGTCGAGGTAGAGGGGTTCGCCGTTAGCGCCGGGCTCCTTGGTGCGGTCGAGGACTGCGATGCGCTTGGCGGTGGCGGGCACGGCTGCAAGGAAGTGCTTTGCGGAGAAGGGGCGGTAGAGGTGAACGCTCACGATGCCGACTTTCTCGCCCTTGGCAGTGAGGTAGTCGATGGCTTCCTGAGCGGCCTGGGTTACGGAGCCCATGGCGATGATGACGCGGTCGGCGTCGGGAGCACCGTAGTAGTTGAAGAGGTGGTACTCACGGCCGGTGATTTTCGTGATTTCGGCCATGTAGTTCTCGACGATTTCGGGGACGGCGTCGTAGTGCTTGTTGCAGGCTTCGCGGTGCTGGAAGAAAACGTCGCCGTTTTCGGCCATGCCGCGTGCCACGGGAGCCTCGGGGGAGAGGGCGCGCTTGCGGAAGTCGGCGAGGGCATCGCGGTCGAGGAGGGGAGCGAGGTCATCCTGGCTTATTTCCTCGATTTTCTGGATTTCGTGGGATGTGCGGAATCCGTCGAAGAAGTTTACGAAGGGCACGCGGCTCTTGATTGTGGCAAGATGTGCCACACCGGCGAGGTCCATGACTTCCTGGACTGATCCTTCTGCGAGCATGGCGAAACCGGTCTGACGGACGGACATTACATCCTGATGGTCGCCGAAGATGGAGAGGGCGTGGGATGCGATGGTGCGTGCGGAGACGTGGAACACGGTGGGAAGAAGTTCGCCGGCAATCTTGTACATGTTGGGAATCATGAGCAGGAGGCCCTGCGAGGCGGTGTAGGTAGTGGTGAGCGCACCGGCCTGGAGAGAGCCGTGTACAGCGCCTGCGGCGCCGCCTTCGCTCTGCATTTCCTGCACGAGTACTGTTTCGCCAAAAATGTTCTTACGTCCGGCGGCAGACCATTCGTCGACGTATTCGGCCATAGTCGAAGACGGCGTGATGGGGTAGATGGCTGCGACTTCCGAGAACATATAGCTTACGTGAGCGGCGGCCTGGTTGCCGTCGCAAGTCACGAATTTCTTTTCTTTGCTCATAGTCATCAGAGGTAAATTATAGAAAAATTGTATTGTATTCCTGGAATGGACGGCATTTTGCCAATCCCGGGATTTGCGGTCCGGGAAAAATCCAGCGCAAAGATACGAATTTTTCGGCTGATTTGAAGCTTAAAAATCACTTTTTTGCGTCGTGGTAGTCTTATAAAAAGCTAAAAGGGCCGGCGTCCGGAGACGTCGGCCCGTCCTGGGGTTCAGGAAATTACTTGAGCTGCCGGACGAGAAGTCCCTCGTAGGGCATGGAGCCGGACTTGACCTTGAAGGTCGTGGCTCCAAAGTCGGCACCGTAGGCGCCTTCCTCGGCGGCCATGTAGCGGTTGTCCCAGATTTTGTCCTTGACGGGCTGAATCACGCCGACGCGCTTGTAGACCATCTTTCCGTCCTTCTCCTCGGGTTCGAGGACCTCGTACTCGGAGTCTTCGGTGAGACCTTCCTTGAGGCCTATGGCCACGAGTACGTCCTTGCCGTCGACGGCCTTGACGGGCGACTTTACGCGGAATTCGTCGTAAGCCTTCTGAAGGTCGCGGACATTGTCGTCGATGGCGCGCTTGCAGGCCTTGCGGATCATGATTTCGGGATGTTCCTCGCTGATGCCGAGGAAAGAGTTCTGCGAGCCGCTGGACTCGACCTCGCCGATGTAGCGGAGGCGGAACTTGCCGCGGTTGTTCTCGAAAGCGAGGCGCTTGTCTTCGTTAGGCTTGTCGGTCCAGTATTCCTGATAGAAGGTAGCCTGGTCCTCGGGTGTCCACTCGAGGCGGTAGAGGCGGGTGTGGAACTTCACGCGGAAGCCCTTGAAGGTCTCGGCCATGTCGGCGGCGGAGTCGAAGAGGTCGCTGACGCCGGAGCCGAGGAATGCACCGGCGAACGCGCCGGCGATGCGGAGGCCGGTGCCGACGTTTTTGCCGCGCTGGGCGTTGTCGATGTAGTGGGCCTCGTGGACGAGGACGAAGGTGTTGCCGATGAGGTCTTCGCCGGCGTCGGCGAGCATTGCCATGCCGCGCGGGGTGCGCTTTGCGAGCTCGATGTCGAGGTCGGAGGCGTTGTAGAGACCGCGGCTCTTGACGAGGTCGAGGGAGCATTCGCCGGTGAGGACGTTTCGGCTGAACCAGCGTCCCACGAGGCGGCTGGCGATGAAGTTTTCGGCGAGCCAGGAGTCGAGGCTGTCGGCGTACTCGGCTTTCTTGCCGACGTTGAGTACGCGGATGCTGAGGTCGTGGTTGTTATACTGGTCGGGGGTGGGCATGTTGAGATATTCGGACTGTATTTTGTCGAACATCTTCTGGTCAGTGCGCGAGACGAGGAAGCTGCAGAGGGAGCTGCGGCGGTACCGGGTCTCGACGTTCTCCTCGGTCTTGGCGAATGCGCCGAGAGAACCTGCGGCGATGAGGAGTGCCGCTGTATATTTTCTGATGTTTTTCATGTTCAATAGTCCCACATGTTGGACGAAATTTTCTGATGGAGACGGAAGCTGTTGATGCCGGGATGGTTGTAGATGTTGAAGCGGTATGCGTCGATTTCTTCCATTCTCGGCTTGCCGGCCTGGTCGATGTATACGAGCGCGCGGTTTGCGGTGGCCACGGTGTTGAAGCTCAGGGGGAGGACCGCGGAGCCGTCGGAGCCTACTGCGCCGAAGAGGTCGTCCTTCTTATAGAGGGCGCGGCCCTTGGAGTCGAAAGTGTAGCAGTCGTCGGCCGCGATGTCGAAGGGGAGCCTGTCGGTGGAAATCTGAAGCACGCTCCACTTCTGCGTGTCGGGCGACTTCACCCACACGAGGTCGTCGTCGGGAGAGGCAGCCGGAAGGATTGCTTCCCAGCGGTTCTTGACGACGAACTTGCCGTTGCGGTCGATGATTCCGTAGAACTGGCCCTGCTTGACGTAAGCCTTTCCGCCGACGAAGGCGGAAGCGTCGTCATAGTCGAAGGGGATGATGGTAGCGCCGTCGGCTCCGATGAAGCCGCTGCGGTGGTTCTCGTTCTTAGCGGCGTAGACTGTCCCGTCGGCGGAGGCGGGGGTGATCTTGCGGTATGTCGGGGCTACGATTTCCGTGCCGTCGGGGGAGAGGATGCCCATGCGGCCGTTGCGGGTGCTGAGGAAGAATCCTCCGGCTACGGGTGCGAGTTTCGAGTATGAGCCGGACTTGCGGTCGGCGTAGATGTCGATGAGGTATGCCTCGGAGCCGTCGCCGCAGAGGGCCTTGCCGTTGACGAAGGGTCCGCAGGCGTCGTAGACGTCCTCGGGGTCGACGAGCTGGCGGATGTCCTTCTTGAAGAGCTTTGTGCCCTTGCCGTTGGCGGCGAAGTAGTTGAAGTCGTAGTATTCCTTCTTTCCTTTCTTGGAGTAGGCGCGCTTGAGCATGTATCCGTCGCGGGGCATTCCGACAGCGCCGTTCACGTTCTTGACGAGGACCTTTCCGTCGAGGTCGAAGACGGTGGTGTATGCTCCCCAGTTGGCCCAGATGTAGGGTTCTTTCGAGCAGGAGAGTTTAGCGAGGTTCTCGGTGATTTCGCAGTTTACGGGGATTCCGTCCTTGTGGGTGATGACATTTCCGGAGGTGTAGTCCGCGGAGTCGGTGGTGACGTAGAATCCGAGGCCGTAGAACTTGGCGGGGACTACGAGCTTGTCGTTGCGGTATAGGCCCTTGAGGGCCTGGGAGAGGGACTTTCCTTTGCCTACCCAGACGTATCCGTCCTCGTTGATGGTGCCGATGTAGTTCCAGTCGGGCTTGATGTATATGGTGCCGTCGTCCTTGATGTAGCCGTACTTGCCGCCTTTCTTGACGCGTGCGAGGCCGTTCTGGAATTCCTCGATATTGTCGTACTCGATTTTGATTACGGGCTTGCCGTCGGTGCCGATGTAGCCCCATTTGTCGCCTTTCTGCACCTTGGCGCGTCCGTTCTCGAAGGGATATGCCTTGGTGTAGTCGGCCTTGATGACTACATTCCCCGAGGGGTCTGCGTAGCCGAACTTGTCCTTGACTTTCGTCACGGCGAGGTCCTGGGCGGAGGCGAAGAATCCGCAGAGGCAGATGGCGAGTGCCGAAAGGACTGCTTTTCTGAGTGTTTTCATGGTGGTGTTTATCTCCAGAGAATGTTGGTGGTAGTTGATTTCTGGCCCTGACCGTAAGCCACGCCGATCTGGCGCGCGGCGTCGATGCGGCGCCGCTCGGTCTCGAGGGAGTCCTCGTACTTCTTGTGTACCTCGAAGTCATATTCGACCTTTGTCTGCTTGCGGACGTCCTCGGCGAACTTCATCGCCTCGGGGTAGGCTGAGGAAGCGGGCTCAATCTGATTGAGGAGGGCGTAAGCCTCGGCGGCTCCCTCGGCGTTGGGGGAGACGGCGAAGGCGGCGCGGGCCTGGTTGAGGAGCTTTGTGCCCTCGAGGTCCTGGTATCCCTGCCAGTAGGCGATCATGGCCTTGTGGGCGGAGGGGTATCCCTTGGAGCACTCGGGGATGAGTCCGGCCCAGTATAGGGCCTGGTCGTAGTCGTGCATCTTGGCGGCCGCGGCGGCCTTGTTTAGGAGCTGGCGGTAGTTGGCGTCGAAGTAGGATATTACTTTGGCGTTTGCCCGGCGGATGAAACCCTTGAAGGCGTCGTTGCGTCCGGAAATCTGACCGAGGGCGTTGATGTAGGCCCGCTGGTTGCTGGTTCCTACGCCGCGGAGCTCGAAGCTCTCGGAGTCGAAGACCTTGTTTCCGAAGATGTCTGCGACGAGCAGGGTGAGGGTGGTGTGGACGGCGGTGCTTGCGGGGGGGCCGGGGACTGTTTCCTTGTAGATGTCGTCGAAACGTCCCGTGATGTACAGCTGGCCGTAGTTGTCGTCGGCGCTGACGCCGTCGGCTGTGAGGGCGCGGAGGAGGCGCGAGGCGAGCTGGGTGGCCACGGCGTCGTCGCCGCCGCACATTTCAGCGGTGGGCTTGACGACCTGGACGTGGAGGTCGCAGTCGGCGGTATGTGCGCCGAAGGCTATGAGGAGGGCGGCGGCGAGGCTGGTTATTTTCTTGTTCATGGCGTGGTGTCTGAGTTATTTCTCGCCGAGGACTATGTCGGCACGGCCGAGGCCTTTGGTGAGGATTTTGCAGGGGATGTTGTAGGGAGCCTTCCCGAGGTATTTGCGCAGGGAGTTGGAGAAGGCGCGGGCGTCCATGGCCATTCCGTTCTCGCGGTAGATGGGGATGCGCACCTGCTCGAAATGGAGGGCGGACTCTGTTGCGTCGGAGAGATTGTAGCGGTGGTTCATGGTGTTCTGCGACATCCAGCGGTCGATAATGTCGGTGAGCTCCTCGCCGTCGTACTCGTCCTCGAAGCTGAGCCCCGAGCCGTTGTCGAAGACGCGGACGGTGAGTATGATTTCACGGCCGTTGGCGAGCATGTCGTCGAAGTGGTCCTGAAGCTGGCCGACGAATCCGTCCATCTTCTCGAGTGTGGCTTCCTCGATGAGCACGGGGACTTCGGCTGTGAAGGACTGGGCACCGGTGCCGGAAGCCGCGGCGACCTGCTTGTTGGTGTAGGCGTCGACGCCCTTGAGGGTGTAGGTCACGGAGCGCTTGGGGCCCATGGTGTTCACCTTCCATGTAAGCTCGATTATAATGTCGGCCTTGGCGCGGTTGTAGAGGCGGTCGAGGGGCGTCTCGGCGAGTGTCGCGCCGGAGGTGCGGCTTGTTGTCATCTCGTCTTCGACGGCGTTCTGGTTGATGGTCTTCACGATAGAGGCGAGGTCCTTCAGGGGGAAGCCTCGCTCGGCCATGAGCTCGTTGACCTTGGTTATTGCGTTTGCGAGGTCCATGTCCTCGCGGAGGGCGCGCTCATAGTCGGGGATGGCGGACTTGCGGCCCTGGTTGTCGGTCTCGATCATGTATCCGTTGGCCGAGCACCAGGTGTCGCCGGGCACGACCATGAGCGTGGGCTTCTTGGCCTGGGCGGAGGCTGTGGCGGCGCCCATGAGCATTCCTGCCGCGAGCAGGAGGATGCCGAATAGCTTTGTCTTCATGTGTTATATGGAATAGACTGTTAGGGTTCGATAATACCGTCGGCAATCATGCGGTCCTTGAGCGCCGCGCGGTTCACGCGCACGACGACGCCCCAGTTCTCGATTGACTTGTCGGAGCTCTTGAGGCGGGAGGTGCGTTTTTCGTCGGCCATGGAGGTGAAGTCCTTGTATGCGCCACCGTCGGCGAAGAAGCGGTTGAAGTAGGCCTCGTTCTTTTCCATGGGGTTTGCGCCGCCGATTACGGGGCGGACATTGCAGCCTGCCGTTCCGTGGGTCACGCCCTCGAAGAGAACGGCCTTGACGGCGTTTTTCTTTGCTGTCTCCATGGCCTGGGCCTTGTTTTTGCCGGTTCCGAAGACGCGCATGGTCTGTGAGCCGTCGAGGTCGGTGCCCATGCACTCCACGGGGAAGGCGGTCATGGAGTATGTGTTGTCTATCACAGTGGGGGTCTTGCAGGCGAAAGCGGCGGCGAGAAGGGCCGCGGAGGCCAGCAGACGGATTGATGTCTTTTTCATGATTGGTGTCAGTATGCTTGATTCAATATTCATAGCCCACGGAGATTCCGAGGGCGGAGACGAAGCGGTCCTTGCCCGTGCGGTACTTGAGGACCTGGCCCGTGTAGTTGAGGCCGACTATGAGAGCCGAGCGCTTGCTGCCGACGCGGATGCCCACGCCCGGACGCATCATGAACCCGTCGCGGACCGCGGCGCCGAGGTCGAAGCTGTAATAGGGGACGACGGTGCGGTATGTGTCGTTGACGAAGTTGCCCTCGACGGTGGCGAATATGGGCAGCGACCACTTGTCGTGTCGCGCGCGGATGCGGTCGTTCTGGAAGTACATGCGTCCGCCGAGGCCTACGCCTGCCTTGAGGTACTGGTTGAAGCGGTAGCCGCCGGCGACGTCGATTTCGGCGAAGGGCGTGCAGTGCTCGGTGAGGAAGAGGGCGTAGGAGGCGCCGACGCGGCCCCGGATCCAGAAGCCGCGGTCGCTCTCGGAATAGTCGGCGAGCGCGGGGTCCTTGCCAACGGCGGGGAGCACGGGCTCGGTGGCTGAGATTTTGTAGACTTCGACGGGGGAGTATGAGAGGGTGCGGCCGTCAGGCGTGACGATTGTCACCCGGGTGTCGGTGCGAGTTACGTCGCCTTTGATGATGTTGCCGTTGTTGAGGGTGACCCATGCGGTCTCGGCGCTTGCCCCGGACAGCGCGAGGGCTGCGGCGAGGCTGAGGATAAGTCGTTTCATGTCAGAATCCTGAATTTAGGCCGCGTACAACCCCGGCTTGCTCGAGGTCCTTGCGGAGTTGGTCTTTGTTTACGGTCACTGTGGCGCTCACGCGGTATTTCTTTCCGGACTTCACCACTGCGCGGGAGCCGCCGACGGTCTGGCCATAGTTGCGGTAAGCTCCGCCGTCGCCGAAGAAGGAGTTGAAATAGTCGGCGTGCTGGGCCTCGACTGCGGGGCTGCCGGCGACGGGGCGCTGGTTCTGGCGGTGCTCCTTGCTGGAGAAGCCGCGGAAGAGTACGCCGTGGACAGCGGCCTTGACAAGCTCGGAGTCGTCAATTTTCTTGTTTTTGGTGATGACAGACACTTTCACGAGATAGGTGCCCTGGTTGCCGGTGCCGTTGCCTTCGATGTCGTATTCCGGAACGCCGTCGGCAAACGCGCTGAACACTCCCGTGAAGATCAGGAGCATAAGGGTTAGAAAATGTTTCATGATTGGTATTGAATTTATTGATTATTATCTTTTTATCGCGCTTATTACGCGCGCGGAGCATATTTCACTCCTTCCTCTATTTGTGGCAAAGTTAGGAATAATTATTTAAATATTACAGCTTTTTTGAAAAAATATTCGCATAGAAGTAAGAAATTCTGGCATATTCCGGCAAAACCGGCGAAGTGGGTGCGGTTGATTCCTCCAGCGCTAAATAATGCAAATTCTTCCAAAAAAATTGAATATAAGCAGTCAGTAATGGTATATTTTGACTAATTTTGTGGAAAGAGCGTCTGTCAGCGCTGACCGCGCCCGATTATCCGAAAACAGAATGAACATCCTTTCCGTCCTTGCCATAATCCTTGCCGTCGCAGGCCTGATTCTTGCATTCCGATACCCGATAGCCTCAGCCGTGGCAGGGTATGCCGCTGTTGTCTGCGCGTGTGTCGGCGACGCCGGCGGCGAATTCGCCGTCTCGGCAAACGCCCTGCTGTTCTGGGGCGTTGCCGCAGTGATAGTCCTCGGCCTCAGCATGCTGAATTCAGGGAATTCCATGCTCACGAGGCTGCCTCTGGCTTATGCTACAGCCGGCACGGCGGTCGGCGCCGTCCTCGGGCTCTGCTTCTCGCATACGGCCGCGGCTGTGATTGCCGGCTCGGCGCTGGGAGCCTTCCTCGGCTCTCTCGCCTTCACCCGGACGCCTTCCGGCGCTGTCCTGCGAAAGGCGCGCCACGCCTACATCGACTATCTCTGCGGCGCCGGGCTTCCGGCCGTGGTGTGCTGTTCGATGGCCGCCGTCGCTGTCGCCGCGGTAGTCTTCTGACCCGCCACGCCGCTCCTCGCTCTCCCAAACCTCCCTCCATTACAGTTTAGAAATGAATATCCGCAATCTCACAATCTCAGTACTTCTCTTCCTTTCTCTGTTCACTGCTCTTCCGGCTCTTGGCGCCGATGCCCGCGCGGCCCTCGGCAAGCCTGATCTCGAGCTCATAGCCCGCGAGACCACCGACCCGTCTTCGAAGCTATACTACGGGCGCCTTCTCGCCGAATTCCTCAAGAACGACACGACCATGACCTCCGAGGAATTCCAGGCATTCTACTACGGCACCCTCTTTCAGGAGGACTACGACCCCTACCGGCCGGCAGTCAATCCCCGGCTCCTCGAGGAGCTGAAGCCCATATACGCCAAGGAAAAGCGCACGCGCGCAGACCGCCAGAAGATGCTCGACTATGCCATGCAGGTGATTGAGAACAACCCCGTGGACCTACGGCAGCTCACGAACCGCATATACGTCTACGAGCAGAACGGGAAATTCGACCTCGCGCGCATCTGGCAGTACAAGCTGAACCATCTCCTTCTCGTCATCGCGGCCTCGGGCACCGGAGCCGACAAGGACAACGCCTGGGTCGTGGTCTATCCCCAGCACGAGTACGATTTCCTCAACCTCTCGGGAAATACGGCCACAGACCGGCATTTCGACTCCTCGGGCTTCGATGTGATCAGCGCGGCCAAGGGCTCCGCCAAGCCCACGGACCACTTCTTCGACATCCGCGAGCTCCTCCACCAGTACTTCCTGAAGCACCCCAGCGAGGACAAGGAAGCCAAATGAGCGCAAATGCGCACTTTTTGTGCGCCATATGGCGCGTTTTTCGGAATAATTTCATATCTTTGCCCTCTCAAATCAAAATCTGACGTCATTATAAAAACTCATACATAATTCCACAATCGATCTCACCTTATGAAGAAACAAGCACTCACGCTCGCCATAGCTTTCGGGCTCGCGGGATACTTCATGGCCGACGCTGTTCCGGCGAAACTCGGGCTCCGGGAGGTAGCTCAGCCGGACGGTACGACAATCAGGGCCGAACTGGCCGGCGACGAAAATTTCCACTATTACCTCAGCGAGGACGGACTGCCTCTTTTCCCCGACGCTACGGGCGCCCTCCGCTACGTGCGTCTCGGAGCCACGGGCGAGGTGGAGTTCAGCCCGATGAAGGCTGAGTCGTCGCCCCTCCGCCGCAGCGCCGCGGCCCGCAGCTATGTCTCGGGTGTCGACCCCGAGGCCGTGGTCGACGCGCTCTACCGCTATGTGTCCCTCCGTCCCGGTGTGCGCCGCTCGGCTCTTGCCCAGAGCGGCCTCGGACGCTTCTCCGGCAATTTCCCCCGTGTGGGCGACATTCCCGCCCTCGTGTTTCTTGTGGAATACAAGGACGTCAAGTTCACGCATCCCAATCCGGCCCAGTACTTCGGCGACATGATCAACAAGGAGGGCTTCAGCGAGTACGGAGGCACAGGCTGTGCCCGCGAGTACTTCATCCAGCAGTCCGGCGGCAAGTTCCGCCCGCAGTTCGAGGTTTACGGGCCCGTCACCCTTCCCGAGAACCGCTCCTACTACGGCGGCAACGACATGTACGGCAACGACCGCAATCCCGAGCAGATGCTCGTCGACGCGGCTAAGATTCTGGATTCGGAGGTCGATTTCTCGAAATACGATCTTGACAACGACGGCTACGTCGACAACGTCTTCATCTTTTACGCAGGGCAGGGCGAGGCCTCCTATGGCTCCGCCGAAACCGTCTGGCCCCACTCCTACGAGCTCGAGGTCGTAGGAAAGGCCATCAAGCTCGACGGCAAGACCCTCAGCCGCTATGCCTGCACCAACGAATGGGAGCAGAACCGCCCGGACGGCGTCGGCACCTTCATCCATGAGTTCAGCCACGTGATGGGCCTCCCCGACCTCTACCGCACCACCGGAAGCGCCTACTACACTCCCGACTCCTGGAGCGTGCTCGACTTCGGCCCCTACAACAACGACGGCTGCACGCCTCCCAACTACTCGATTTTCGAGCGCAACGCCATGGGCTGGATAGAGCCGAGGCTCCTCGACGGCCCCGCGGGCATCAACCTCGAGGAAATCGGCGCCTCCAACGACGGCTGCATCATCCAGACCGAGAAAGAAACAGAGTTCTACCTCCTCGAGAACCGCCAGCAGGTAGGCTGGGACAAATATCTTCCCGGCCACGGCATGCTCATCTGGCATGTGGACTTCGTACAGTCCGTCTGGAACCGCAACACCGTGAACAATACCCAGAGCCACCAGTACGTTGACCTCATCGAGGCCGGCGGCGTAGCCAACTCGAGCTACGAGGACAATCTCAGGACCTATCCCTGGCCCGGAACCCGCAACAAGACGTCCTTCACCTCCACCACTTCTCCGGCCCTCAAGAGCTGGGCAGGGCGCGCCATCGACGTCCCCATTACCGAAATCTTCGAGGACGCCGACGGCGTCATCTCCTTCAAGGTCTGCGGCGGACCCATAGATCTGGGCGTGCCTCAGGGCCTCAGGGGCGAAGGCCGCGAGGACGGCGCCGCGCTCCTCTCCTGGGAGCCCGTGGAATTCGCCAAGACCTATCTCATTGACCTCTACACCGAGGCAGAAGACGGCTCGAAGATCTATGCCCTCCGCGAAGCCGAGGTCGAGGGAACGGAATACAGGGTCGAGAATCTTCAGTCAGAAGCCCTGTACCGCTTCACTGTCACCGCCGCCTCCGGGCAGGCCCGTGGCGAGACTTCCGGGGAAGCCTCCTTTGTAATGCCGGCTCTCGCCTGGGAATACATGAGCCCCCAGATTCTTCCCGAGTCTTCCGTATCCCGTAACTCCTTCACTGCTAACTGGACCAAGGTTCCCGGTGCCGTGGCATACCTCCTTGACGTCGATGCGGTGATTTCCGGAGGGACGAAAGTCGAGACCCTCGACTTCGGAAAGGGCAGCACCCTCACTTTCCCCGAAGGGTGGGACTGGAGCGGCGGCAACTCGGACCTCTACGGCTCGAATTCGCTCGGATACTACGGCGATTCCGCCCCCTCCCTCAAGTTCAGCACCACGGGCCGCTCCCTGACGAGCCCCGTCTATACCTACAGCATCGACCGAATCGAATTCTGGTACCGTACCGCGAGCGGCAGCCTCGCCACGCCCAACACGCTCTCCGTCCAGGGCCGCGAGTCCGCCGGCTCCGAGTGGTCGGTAATCAAGAACATAACCCTCGGTACGGCCACAACGGGTGAGGATGTCGTAATAGACGAAATTCCCGAGACCGTGCGTCAGGTACGCTTCGTGTTCACAAAGAACCGCGGCAACCTTGCCTTCGACGACCTAAAGCTCACCACGCAGACCACCGCCACGAAGACCGTGGCTGACTTCAAGGAAAAGAATGTGGGCGATACGGATTCCTTCATCGTAGACCTCTCGACGGTGCCCGATGCCGTGGCCGTCAACTACAGCGTGAAGGCCGTGAATGCCGAAGGCAAGCACTCCCAGGCCTCGAAGGTCCACACCGTCGTTCCCGGCCAGATCTCCGGTGTGTCCGCTCCCGGCGCAGAGCCTTCGGGCCTCCGCCTCTCCGGACGCGAGCTTTCCTTTGAGGGCTCGGCCGGCGACGCCGTCCGTGTGTTCAACGCCGCAGGAATGCTCGTCGCCTCTGCGACAGCCGATGCCTCCGGCCGTGCATCCCTCCGCTTCCCCGCCCCCGGGCTCTACATCGTTGCTGTTCCTGACGGAGCAGCCCGTATGATGGTCCGGTAAGCGCAGAGCGCCAGCAACTTTCCGACTATGGGCTTATAAGGGGCCGAATCCCCTTATAAGCTCATAGTCAGTAAACGATAAACCATCAAAACCAATTATTATTCCGGATTGTGAGAACAGCACCATTCAAGTATCTTATCGCCGCAATTGCACTCGGGATTGCTTCCGAGGCGTTTCCCGCGCCGGCGCGGCCGACCCCGCCGATGCATCCTTCGCGCCCCGCGACTTCCAAAGTATATCCCTCCCAGGGCGAAGTTCCGGTTGCCGTCCTGCTCGTGCAGTACAGGGACGTCAGGTTCTCGCACCCGATGCCCCTGACCTATTTTTCAGGACTTCTTTCCGATGATTCTTTCTCCGAATACGGCGCCGCGGGTTCGGTGTCCGCTTATTTCTCGGAACAGTCGGAGGGTAAGTTCGTTCCGAAATTCTCGGTTTTCGGACCCGTGACCCTTCCGCAGAACCGGAGCTATTACGGAACGAACACCTCCTCCGGCGCGGACAAGAGCGCCGAGGACATGATTGTACACGCCGCTCCGCTCCTCGAGTCGACCATCGATTTCTCCCGCTTCGACCTCGACGGCGACGGCACAGCCGACAATCTGATTGTTATCTATGCCGGTCAGGGAGAGGCTTCCTATGGTCCGGCCTCCTCGGTCTGGCCTCACTCCGGCTCTCTCGAAGCCAAGAAGAAAACCGCGGAAATCGGAGGTGTCAGGATTGACCGCTATTCCTGCATCAACGAGTGGGAGTACGACAAGCCGGCGGGAACAGGCGTGTTCGTCTACGAGCTTGCCACTCTTCTCGGCCTTCCGGAGCTGGGCCACAGCTCGATGGACGGCATGGCCTTCACGCCGGATGTATGGAGTGTGATGGACGCTGGCTGGAGTCTTGACGACAGCCGAATGCCGCCGAACATGTCGGTGTTCGAGCGGTATTATCTGGGCTGGACCGAGCCCAAGGTGCTCGACGCGCCCGAGAACGTCACTATCCCGGCAGGCTCCCGCGAGGGCTACATGATCAGGACCGAACGCGACAACGAGTATTTCCTTCTCGAGAACCGTCAGCAGACGGGGCGCGACGCCTCCTTGCCCTCGCACGGCCTTCTCGTGTGGCATATCCACCACGACCCCGCCGTCTTCGCGCAGAACACCGTCAACGACCTCGCCACGCACCAGTACGTCGATCTTGTCGAGGCCGGAGGCGTGGCCAATTCCCATAACGACGAATGTCTCGCATCCTACCCGTGGCCCGGACCGCTCGGACGCACCGAGTTCAGCGCCGGAACGACCCCGGCGCTCGTAAGCTGGGGCGGACGCCCCATCGACCTTCCCCTGACGGAAATCGCCGAGGACTCGGAGGGGAACATCTCGTTCAAGGTCGCCGGCGGGAGGGTGGAACTCGGTGTACCCGAACAGCTCCTCGCCTCCCTCGGCGACGCCTCTTCCGTGCGTGTTTCGTGGCAGGCAGTGGAGAATGCCACCGCCTACCTTGTGGATGTATATTCCCGCATATCCGAAGGGGAGCCTGACGAATTTTTTTATCGCGACTTTTCTTGCGCGCAGCCCTCTCTGACGCTGACGGATCTGCCGACGGGCATAGACCTTTACCTCACAGTCAGGGCCACGCTCGGCAGGAACACCGGCCCCGCATCAGCGGAGCTCGCCTTCCGCATCCCCGCGCCTGACTGGGCGGATATTGTCCCCGATGTCGAGGATACGGCAATGCTCGACGACAACGGAGCCTTCACGGCACGCTGGAAGGCCGTGGAAGGCGCTGTCGACTATCATCTGTCCATCGAGGCCCTCCGCGGCGCGCGATACCTCCACGAACTGAATTTCGGACACAGCGCCACTACGGAGCTATCCCTCCCCGAAGGCTGGAGCTGGTCAGGCACAGCGCGCGACCTTTACATGGTCAACTCAACCGGCTTTTACGGCGACACCGCCCCGGCGCTCAAGTTCAACAGCGACGCCGTCCTCGAGACGCCTCTTTTCGGCGACAGGATTATCCGCCTGAGCTTCTGGCAGCGCGGCGCCTCCGAGCAGCCGGCCGATATCCTCAGCGTCGAGGTTTCGGATGTGGCCGGAAGGGACTGGACCACTGTCTACAGGACCTCCCCATGCGCGCAGGAGGGGGGAATGACCGTCACGCTCTCCGATTTCCCCGAGAGTGCGCGCCGAATCCGTTTCGTATACACGAAGATTTCCGGCAATATGGCACTCGACGATATTGCTATTACACTTTTCAGCGGCCACACCGAGGCGCTTGACGACTGGTCGGATGTTTCGGTAGGCGACGTGCAGGAGTACTTCGTGCAGCTTCCGGAGCCTTACGCGCACGCGTACTATTATAAGGTACAGGCATTCGACAATTCCGGCAATCCCACGCGGCTCTCGCGTCCGGGCATCGCGGAGGTCCCCGAATGGCTCGACGTGCCCGATATTCCCGCCTATTTCGACAATCCTGTAGTATCCGGTTCCGGAGTGAAGTATTCCGGAAGGGATGGCGATGTCCTGAGTGTGTATTCCCTCACTGGAATGCTCGTCGGGCAGTCGGTTGTCGACCGCTCGGGCTCGGCCCGAGTTACTGTCGCTGTTCCCGGCATGTATATTGTCCTTTATCCCGGAGGCGCCCGTAAGGTCCTCGTGCGCTGATGTCCAAGGCTACACTTAAAAAGGAGCTGGCCCTTATGGACAAGGACCAGCTCCGGCAGCTTATTCTCGAGGCCTATTCGGCCCGCAAGGAAATCAGGAACTATTTCGAGTATTTTCTCTCGCCTGATCCGGAGGCTCTTTTCGACAAGTTCGCCGGGGAGCTGGCGAAAGAGTGCTCGCGCGGAAAGCGAAGCTGTTCGCGGGCGCGGATTTCAGTAATAAGGCGGCTTATAGCCGATTTCTCATCTTACCAGCCCGGCGAGGAGCTTGTGCTGAAATTCCGTCTCGAGGCCATACGTCTGCTTCTTGCCGCCTCGGCGGCGGTGAGGATGACGGACACGCTGACCCGTGGCTTCGCGAAGCTCGTAGCCGACTATATCGCCGAGGCCGACAAGGCCGGAGCGGTCACGGAAGCCTTCGCGGAAATCCGCGTCCTCTCCGACAGCCGCCCCTCCTCCCCGACGCTCAGAAGGATATTGCATCAGGCGCTGTTGTAGAGCTTGGCTAAATTAGCTAAGTAAGCTATATCAGCTAATCCTGCGACGGCAGCGGGAGGTTCGCGAGGTAGTCGCGGACGCTCTGGAGCTTGCGCTCGAGTTTCTCGCGCTGGATGGATGCCGAGCGCTTTGTCTGGAGCGCCGTGGCGTATTCCTCGCACAGCATTATGCGCTCGCGCAGGGCAGGGGAGACAGCGAAACTGACCGTGCCGCGGCTTCCTTCGAAAGTACCCTTGAGACCTTTGGCTCCATGGCCTGCGAGCCACGGTCCGAGTCCGGCCACTTCTTCCGGCGAGAGGCTTGCTATTTCCGAGCCTTCCACGGTCAGAACGCGCGTGGCGCTCACGGGCTGCGAGGTCCAGCTCTCGTTTCCGGCGGAGATTTTCAGCCGGTTCAGCCCTACGGTGCGCCCGGAGATGTTGGCGGCAAGATAGAAGTAGCCTTCCGTGCTCACGCGCGGCTGAATGCCCGTGGCGTCCATTCCGGTGGATGTTCCGGTGCTTTTCGGAACGTAGTAGCCGTCGATGCCCTCGGCTGAGGCCTTGACTTCCGTGAAGAGCCCCTGAAGGCTGTCGCATCGGAGAGTAGACTCGGCCAGAACGGGTTCTATGGCCTCTATGCTGTCCTTTACGAGGCCTTCGGTCGCCTGTGCCTGAATGCGCAGGCCCGACTTGCGGATGTCGGCGAACTTGGGATAGCGCTCGTTCAGGGCTTTTATGGAGTCGATTGCGCTCTGGTATTCCTTCATGTCATAGAGGCCTTCGGCCTGGCCGAGAAGTTCGGCGGCTGCACGCTCTTCGGCCGAGGGGCCGCATGAGCTGAGGACGCCGAGGACCGACAGTGCGAGCGTCAGCCCGAGGCTAAGTTTATTTGCTGCGTTGTACATCTTTTACGCCTTTTACGGTTTTTATTTTCTTTATCAGTGAATTGAGCGATGCGGTGTCAGACACTCCCACCACGAGAATGCCTTGGAAGAGGCCGTCGTTGGAGTCGATGGATATCGTGCGGAGGCTTACGTTTTTCTCCTTGGTGATTATCGAGCTTATGTTCGTGACGATGCCGAGGTCGTCCTTGCCGACCACGCGGAGGGTGGCGGCGAACTGCGAGCCCATCTTGCCGCTCCAGCGCGTGGGAACGAGGCGGTAGGGGTAGCGCTCGCGGATGTGCGCCGCGTTGGGGCAGTCCGTGCGGTGGATTTTTATCACCCCTTCCGCCGAGACGAAGCCGAATACCTCGTCGCCGTAGATGGGGTTGCAGCACCGGGCCATGCGGTAGCTCATGCCCTTGATTCCTTCGCCTATGACCAGCACGTCGGCTCCCTTTTCGTCGCCGCCCTCGGAGCCGGGGCTTGTTCCCTCTGTGGGAGCGGTCTGGAGTGTGAACTCGCTGGCCGACACGCGGTCCGCCGGGTTGTCCTGGGCTTTCTCGCCGGAGGCGGTGTAGGCCTCGATTACGGCGTTTATGTCAATGTCGCCTCGCCCGAGGGCGCTGAAGAACTCGATGGAGTTCTTGTGGCCCATGCGTGTCAGCGTCCGCGACATCGTGGCCTCGTCGAAGTCGATTTTGCGGTTCTTGAGGCGCCGCTGCAGGAGTTCCTTGCCTATGTCCGCGCTCTTCGACTCGGCCTCCTTGAGCATGGCTCGGATTTTGTTGCGGGCCTTGGAGGTGACGACGATGTTGAGCCAGTCGCGGCTGGGCTCCTGCTGCGGGGAGGTGAAGATTTCGACGGTGTCGCCGGAATTGAGCTTGTAGTTGAGCTTGCGGTTCTTGCCGTTTACACGGCCGCCGACGCACTGCGAGCCCACGCGCGTGTGGATGTTGAAAGCGAAGTCGAGGAGCGAGGCGCCTTGCGGGAGCTTGTAGAGGTCGCCCTTGGGGGTGAAGACGAATACCTCGCGGGAGTAGACATCCATCTTCACGTTCTTTATGAGCTCCATGGGGCCGGTCTCGGCCGTCTCGAGAATGTCGCGGATGTTTGTCATCCATGTGTCGAGGTTGCTCTCGCTTTTGATGCCCTTGTATTTCCAGTGGGCCGCGAGACCCTTCTCGGCGATTTCGTCCATTCGCTTGGTGCGTATCTGCACCTCCACCCAGCGCTCGTCGGGGCCGTAGACGGTGATGTGGAGGCTCTCGTAGCCATTGCTCTTGGGGATGCTTATCCAGTCCTTGAGGCGGTCGGGGTTGGGGAGGTACATGTCCGTGACAATGGAATAGACGAGCCAGCATGCGCTTTTCTCGCGCTCGGGGGGGACGTCGAGCACGATGCGGATTGCGAAGAGGTCGAAGATGTCCTCCACGGAGTTGTGCTGCTTCTTCATCTTGTTCCAGATGGAGGAGATGCTCTTGGTGCGTCCCTTTATTTCAAAGCTCAGTCCCTCGGCCTTGAGCCGCGTGCGGATAGGGTCTATGAAAGCGGAGATATATCGGTCGCGCTTGGCTTTTGTCTCGTTGAGCTGGCGGGCGATAGCGGAGAAAATCTCGCGGTTGCCGTATTTCAGCGCCATGTCCTCGAGCTGGCTCTTGATGGCGTACAGCCCGAGGCGGTGGGCGAGGGGAGCGTAGAGGTAGTTGGCCTCGTGGGCGAGCTCTTTCACGGCCTTCTCGTCGGGATGGTGGTTGACGGCGCGCATGAGCACAAGGCGGTCGACAATCATGAGGATTATCACCCTGATGTCCTCGGCGAAGGTCAGGAGAAGCTTGCGGAAATTGTCGCTCTGCACAGTCGCGGCGTGGGCGTAGATGCCGCTCACCTTGCGGAGACCTCCCACAAGCCGGGCAACGTCCTCGCCCCAAAGCCCCTTGAGGGCCTCGGCCTCAGGGGCGGTCTCAGCCCCGGCATATATCGGCGCGACGAGGAGGGCCGTCACCATGTTGGTGTCGGGCGACAGCGAGGTACACAGCTCCTCGGCGGTCCTCAGGGCCAGGAGCACGGGATTTATTCCGAAGCGGGTGGCCTTGAGCGTTCCGTTTTCGGCCGCCGTGCGGAGCCCCGCCCTCAGGCGGCGGATGTCCTCGTGGCTCATCCTTCCGTAGAATCTGCGCACCAGCCCGCGGGCAAGCGCGCTAACCTCAGGGAGTTCCGCTTCTGTGAAATATTGTTCTTCGTTCTGCATAGGCTATCTTTTGCGGGCAAATATACGTATTTTTTTCCACCCTACGAACTAAAAACGCTTTTCCCTTGTTTTTTATTCAAACAAAACGATAAAAACTCATCCGCTATGTCGAACGATCCATACAAGCAAGCTGAAAAGCGCGTCGAGAAAAAGAACAGGACAAATCTCTGGGTGGCGATAGGCGCCATATTTCTGATTATCCTGCTCATCCTCTGGCTCACCTTCGCCGACCTTACCGGCAACACGGACGTCGCCGCTTTCGTCACTCCCGCATTCGGCCTTCCCACCGGCGCCGGCTTCTGAGCCCGCTCCTCCCTTTTGCACCAAAATTCAAGAAAACACACACAATCCTACCCCTAAGACTGACTTTCTCTAATCTCTTTACGCTACTTCTTTTTTCTTTTGCCTGTATTATACGCCCCCCGGACGCAGAGATGCGCCCGGGGGGATGATGTTTGGCTATGGACGGATTTGATACAAATTTTGATACAACAAGTTGCCCGGATATGCCCTCCGGCGGTACATTCTGATACAAAATAAACGGAGTTCCGCATTGTCGGAAATTCATTTTTAGCGAACTTTGCATCAGAAAACAATAAACCAAAATCTTACTGCAAAAATATGAGAAAGATGCTTTTCATGGCCATGGCCCTTTTCATGGCAACGACCATGAGTGTCTCGCTCGCCGGCTGCGGCGACGACAAGGACGATCCCGTAGATCCCGCGAAGAAAACAGAGACAGTAGTTGTTGATTACTCCATGTCTCTGAGCCCCGATTACTATGAACTGTGGGATATAGAGGTGTCCTACACCAACCCCGGCGGCACGACCACCACAGTGACTACTCCTATCGACTGGAAATATGAACTGAATCTCCAGGCCGCCGACGAGATTCCCTCGAAGTACTCTTTCACGGTGACGGCCTAGCCCAAGGCAACCGCGCCCGCGCTTGAAGCCGACAAGGTATACACCCTCTCCAGCGAGTGCTTCGTTAAAATCACATGCCTCTCCTCCGAAGGCACCGTACTGAAGACCGGAGGCATGGTGGTTCCCAAAACCGAAACCAAGTCGACATCCGGAAGCCATCTCGAGGAGGCTGTGAAGGCTGACCGCAAGATTTTCTCCGGAGAATTCACCGTCGCCATCGACTAAGAGGCGCTAATCAGCAATCAATTACGGATATGGGGGCTGTGCCGTATGTGCAGCCTCTTTTTTCGTATCGGTTCCAAAACATAAAGAGGCTGCGCCGAAAATAGCTTAATTACGGCGCAGCCTCAAAGTAGTTGAAGGAGTCGGTTATTTGCCGAAGTAGCGGTCGTAGAGGCCGGCGAAGCCGCGTCCGTGGCGGGCTTCGTCCTTAGCCATTTCATGGACGGTGTCGTGGATTGCGTCGAGGCCCTGCTCCTTGGCGTTGCGGGCAATGCGCATCTTGTCGGCGTTTGCGTCGGCTTCGGCCTGCATGCGCTTCATGAGGTTGGTCTTGGTGTCCCATACGCAGTCGCCGAGGAGTTCGGCGAACTTGGCGGCGTGCTCGGCCTCTTCGAAGGCGTAGCGCTTGAAGGCTTCGGCAATTTCGGGGTAGCCTTCGCGGTCGGCCTGACGGGACATGGCGAGGTACATGCCTACTTCGCCGCATTCACCGAGGAAGTGGGCGTTGAGGTCCTTAATCATTTCTTCGCCGGTGCCTTTGGCAACGCCGATTTCGTGTTCGGTGACGAACTGGAGGGCTTCGGTTTCGTCCATTTCCTTGAATTTGGAGCGTGGAGCGCCGCATACGGGGCACTTTTCGGGAGCTTCGTCGCCTTCGTGGATGTATCCGCAGACAACGCAGATGAATTTCTTCTTCATGATTGGGATGTGTGTGTAAACTTGGTGTTTTAGTATTGGGAAGCCGGACCGCCGGGAAATGGCGGTCCGGCTTCACCACAAAGTTACGAAAAAATCGCCGTTTGGTTAATTAAAAAATGTTATAAGAAACGGGTCCTATTTTTTCTTGCGGTTGCGCACGGAACGGACGGCGTTGGAGCTCGAGGAGCTCTTGGGCTTCTGCTCCTTGTATTTTTTTGAGGACTTCTTTTCGGAGCGTTTAGTGGAGCGTTTGGAGGCTTTTTCCTGCTTGGGCTCGGACTGCTCGGAGACAGCGGCTTCCTTGCCTTCGTCGGCCGGCGCCTCCTTGCCCTCGGCCGCGGCCTCGCGCTTTGCGCGGGCGGCAAGTACTTCTTCGCGGGAGGGAACCCAGAGCTTGTCCTCGAAGTGGTCGAGGCGTGCCTGGATGCTGTCCTGGGCGCGCTTGAGGTCGTCGGGGTTGCTGTACATCTGGACCATCGAGCGATTCTTGAGGTTGCGGGTCTTGTAGATCTCGCCGTCGTACATGTTGAGCGTGAAGAAGTCGTCGTAGGTGCAGGTGGGGAGGTTGTTGTCGTCGTCCACGAAGATGGTCTGCGCGGCGAGGTAGGGGCGGATGTCGGAGAAGCGGACCCAGAACATGGGATATTTCAGGGCTTCGCCGCCGAAGTCGCCGGAGCGGTGCAGTACGGGGCAGATGGCCTCGACCACGGGGCGGAGGCTGTTGCGGCGGGTGTCGAACTCCCAGCGCTCGAGGACGAAGTAGCTGAGCACTTCGTTGGTGGGGACGTCGTTCTCGTCGACGGTGAACTTAGGGTTCTTTTCGGTGGAGCCCTTGGCGTCGGAGAAGGGGATTGAGAAGCGGTCGAAGACGTCGCGCATCTTCACGCGGTACTGGTCGGTGAAGATTTCGCGTCCGTCGAGGTATTCGTAGGCGGGGACGCGGCCGTCGGCTAGCTGCTTGAGGATGATGCGGAAGAGGTTTTCCTGGCCGTCGACAGGCTCCTCGGGGAAGTAAAGGGGCGCGTTCTTGTCCTTGTCGAGGTCGATGTTGCGGTATATCACGCGCATCCACTGGCGGTCGGCGTCGGTGATGGAGCTGTTGTTGTCGCCGTAGAAGGCCTGCATTCTGTCGGTGACGACCGTACCGTCCTGACGGCGTTCCTGACGGTCGCGGCCGCCCGAGCGCCGGCGGACGCCTCCGGCGTTGTCGTCCTGGGCCATGACGGAAGTGGCGGCGATGAGTGCCGCGCCCGCGAGTATGGTAATGCGTTTGAGGTTCATATGTGAGTGAGGTATAAAATCAGTTTACGATGACTTCCATAGGGGAGAGGTCTCGGGTGATTCCGTCGGGACCTACCGCGCGAATCCGTGAGATGAAGAAGCGCTTTCCGCGGCTGAGGCGCTGGAACTGCTGTTTCTGGCGTGCGGAGAAGTTGGCTCCGTCGGAGTTCTCGGCCATGGCGTTGCCGGAACCGTCGAAGAGGATGGTCTGGAAGCCGAGGACCTTGAAGGGGGTGTCGAGGAGGCCGTCGTCGATAGCGGCTCCGAGGCCCGGGGCGGAAGTCAGGAGGGCCTTGGCGAAGGGCTTGGAGCCCTTGTAGTGGTCGGTCTGGCCCTGCGGGGTCTGGTAGGCGATGTAGGGCGTGGGATCGGGGAGCTTGCGGACGCGGAAGGTGGTCTGCGCCACGGGGACGGGCTTGCCGTCCATTGTGGCTGTGACGCTGATTACGGCGTCCTGTCCGACGGTCGCGGGCTTTGCCACCCAGTGGTCGCCCTGACGGGTGAGGGAGCCGTTTGTCATGGTGGCGGAGATGTCGGTCATCGCCACGCCCGGAACGGAGATTCCCACCGGGTTCTCGATACCGGCGTAGAGGACGTTCATCATCGTTGCGGATACCGTGGCCATGGGCTCCATGACGGTATAGGACGAGGTGAAGGGATGGCGGGCCGTGGTGCCGTCGCCGAGGGGGACCTCGAGGTAGCCCTCGTAGTTGTAGGAGCCGGGAGCGCCGGCCGTGAACTCATATAGGCCGCGGTCGTTGCCGAGGGGCTTTCCGCCGATGTAGACCTGAGGGCGCTGGGTGGTGTCGACGGCGGCGAGGACGATGTTCGCGGAGTATTTTCCGCCTTTGATTACGAGTCGGCTCTGGGGAAGGACGAGGGCGTGGAGTTCGTTCACGCGGACGTCGCCGGCGTCGACCTGGGTCAGAAGGGTGCTGAGCGCCTCGCCCTCGGCGTAGAGGATGTCGTTCTGGAGCTTTGAGAGGAGGGTCACGGCGGCTACGACGGGCTGCTGCTCGAAGCGGCTTTCTTCCCATGTTGAGGCGACGAGGGTGCCTCGGCGGAGGATGTTGTCGGTTGAGAGGACTTCGGCGATGTTGTTGCGCTTGAGGGTGTCGGGGAGAAGGCTGCACACGTGGGCGCGGAAGGCGTCGATGCTCTTTCTGAGCTCCAGGCCGCGGTTACGGCCGGGGGCGAGCATGACGACTGCGGCGGCCTCGAGGTCGTCGCGGCTCTGGATGTTCTCGACGCGGCCGTCCTTTCCGTCGGCCTGCCGGACGATTTCGAGCTTGAGGGTGTCGATGAGGCTGTAGAGGGAATCGGTGTGGAGGCGGAGAGCTGTGGCCTTGTCGAGCCAGGGGCGCCCCTTGTCCGGGTTCTGCTCGGTGAGGGCCTCGAGCTGGCTGTAAATCGCGCTGTTTCGGAGGCCGACGTTGTTGTTGGTGCGGGTGAGGCCGTCGTGTACCTGCGTGAAACCGTCGAGCACGTCGCTGGACACGTTGAGGGCCAGCATCGCGGTCAGCACGATGTACATCAGGTTGATCATCTTCTGTCGGGGAGACAGCCGATTGGAGGTTGAGGCCATTTATTCTATCGGGGGATATACTTGTTAGGTGATACAAATCTGTTGAGCCCGGGGGGTCATTCCTTTGCGGGCTCGGGGGGCATTCCGGGCATGGCGCCGGGACGGTAGAGGTTTACGGTCATGGCCGTAATCATCTTTTCGTAGACGCTGTTGAGCTGCTGCATGTAGCGTGCCATTTTCTCGGTTTCCTGGCAGTAGCGCGCGCTCTGCTCGGCGCTCTTCTCGTACATGTCGCGGATGTCCTTGATTCCACGGTTGACGCGGTCGATTGAGTCGATCTGAGAGCTGACGCTGCGGAGCTGTATCTCGTAGATGGTGTTGAGACCTCCGATGTTGCGGTGGAGGTCCTGCATCTGGTCGACGTAACCCTTGGAGCTTGCGGTGATGGCCTCGGAGTTCTGGGTGATGGCCTGATAGCTCTGGAGGAGCACGTCGCTGACCTTGTTGAGCGCTTCGGTGGTCTCGCGGAGGCGGGTCATTTCCTGCGCGATGCCGCTCATCTGGTCGAGGTACTGCTGGGTCGCGCTTGTGAGCTCGGCCATGCGGGAAAGCTCGGAGGCGGCGGCGTTCATTTTGGCGATGGACTCGGAGAGGGAGCGGGTGTCGTCCTCGCTGAGGTCTATGCCGCCGGGGATTCCGGCCGCGCGGCGCGCTTCGCCGGGGGAGACGGAGAGCTGTCCGGCGGGGACGCCGGAGCCGCCGTTGATGATGATTCCGCCGCCACCGTTCATGTCGGGGCGGTCTTCCTCATTGTGGGTGTCGAGCACGGGGAAGACTTCCTCCCACTTGTATTCCTTGGGAGGACGGTCGAATGCCGTCAGGACGAACATCAGGACCTCCGTGCCCATGCCTATGCAGAGGAGGGTGTTGCCTCCGGGAAGGTGGAGAATCTTGAAGAGGGCGCCCCAGATGACGATAGCGGCGCCGATGGAGTAGGCGAAGTTGAAGAAACGCTGGCCGTTCTCGCTGGTGATGAAGGCGCTGATTACGTTCTTGTATTGGTTTACTTTACCCATTGTCAGGAGATGGATCGGTGAAAAGTTTGCGGTTTATTTGTTCTTGCCGGGGGCCTTCTGCCCGCGGGCGAAACCAATCTGAGTGCGGACGCAGCGGAAGCCGATGTAGGAGCGCTGCTCGTTCTGGTACTCCCACATGCGGAGGTCGGAGCGGATGTTGTGGGCGACGTCCTTCCAGGAGCCGCCGCGGACAATCTTGCGCTTCATCTTGTAGGGGTCCTCGAGGGCGGCGTCGTAGCGGTACTCGGGGTTGAGGTCGTTGGTGAGGCGTCCGACGCTTTCGGTGAATGCGGTCGAGGTCCATTCGCTGACGTTGCCGGCCATGTCGTAGAGACCGAAGTCGTTGGGGGCGTATGTTCCGACGCGGGAGGTGATGAGGTGTCCGTCCTTGACGTAGTTGCCCTCGTTGGGCTTGAAGTTGGCGTAGAAGCACCCCTTGTCGTCGCTGAGGGCGAGGTCTCCGTCCCAGGGGTACATATTGTCGTCGTTGCCGGCGCGGGCGGCGTACTCCCATTCGGCTTCGGTGGGAAGGCGGTAGGGCTCGACGTATACACCCTCTCGGCCGAGGGAGCGGCGGAGGTAGTCGGTGCGCCAGTTTGCGAATGCGTTTGCCTGCTCCCAGCTTACGCCGACAACGGGATAGTCGGCATAGCCTCCGTGGGCGAAGTACATGCGGACGTAGGGTTCGTTATAGGCGTTCTCGAAGTCGTTGACCCAGGCGGTGGTGTCGGGGTAGACGTTGACGATGTAGGTGTTGAGGAAATCATAGTCGCCGGTGAGCGCGCGGGAGATTGTCTGGCGGACAATCTCGCCCTCTTCGGTGAAGAAAGCCGTGTCCTTGCTGATCATCGGCTGAGCGGTGGGCACGGGGCGGTCGGTGTTGTACTCGCGGCGGCGGTTGTCAAGGCGGTTCTTGCGCTTGGCGGCCTCGGTGTGGTTGTAGATTTCGTAGCGGTAGTTGAGCTGAGTGGCGTCGAGCTCTCGCACTCCGGTGATGGGGTTGGTGCGGTAGACGCTCTCGATTGCGCGGAGCTCGTCCTCGTTGGGGTTGCGCCAGGGAATTGGCTTGTTCCAGTTGAGGTGGGGGGTGACGGGGTTTCCTTCCTTGTCTTCCTCAATCTTGAAGTCCTCGTTGCCGCCGTATGCGGGGTCGGCGAGGCGCTCGCGGATGATGGAGTCGCGCACCCAGAGCACGAACTGCTTGTACTTGGAGTTCGTGATTTCGGTCTCGTCCATCCAGAATCCGTCGACGGATATGCCCCGGGCGTTTGCCCGGAGATTCCAGAGGGAGTCGTCTTCCTTGACGCCGACCTTCATGGAGCCGCGGTCGACGAGGACCATTCCGTAAGGCGTCGGTTCGGCCCAGGCCGTTCCTCCGACACCGGTGACTTCGCCTCCGGCGCCGGAACGAGAGGAACCGGCGCAGCCCGCGAGGGCGGCGACGGCTACCAAGCCCGGGAATATCATCTTGAGACTGTTCATATTGTCGTTTTCCTGATGTTTCAGTATGGTGGATGTTGAACTTTTTCTTACATTATTCGGATGCTCTTGTGGCGGTTCCTGTTCTTTTCGGAGAGGTTGAGCTTCAGAGAGTATCCGAGGAATAGCTCGTGGCTGCCGGAGGAAGCCTTGTGGATTGCGGATGTGGCGTAGTCGTAGCTGTATCCGAGGTAGAAGTTCTTGATTTCTGCCGCGAGGGAGATGACTACGGCGTCGTTCCAGCGGTATCCCACGCCGAGGCTGAGGAATTTTTTCCATCGCCCGCGGATGTCGAGCTGCCCGGTGGTGAAGGTGAAGTCGCTCATTACAATCACCGAGGACATTATTTCAAATAACGTGTTTTTTATCGGAATATTGCTCCCGGCGTTGAAATAAAGTGTGCGGTCGGCCTTGAATTCGTAGCGTCGCTCGCCGGAGGTTTCGGAGCCTCCGGCCTGGTCGCCGGCGCTCATGGAGATTGTCGGCGCGGTGAGATGGGTGCATCCGACGCCGGCGTGGAACCACTTGTGTTCGTATCGGATGCCGGCGGCGATGTCGAAAGCGGTGCCGTGGATGTCCTGGGTGGGGATGGCCTCGTCGGTGCCTTCGTGGTAGTCGTCATCGTCGGGGAGGTATACTTCGGAGCCTTTGAAGGACTGGTCGTACATCCCGAGCTGGATTCCGGCGGACCATTCGCCCCCGAGCTTGCGGAGCTTGTAGGAAATCTGCGCTCCGACGGCGAGGCCCCGGTAAAGGCCCGCGCTCTCCTGGGAGGCCACGAGGCCGACGCCCCAGCGCTTGTTGAGGAACTTGAAGGGCATGTCGGCGCCGAGGCGGAAGGCCATCGGCGCGTTGTCGATGCCTACCCACTGGAGGCGCGCGCCGCCGCGGATGCGGAGCATGTCGCCCGCGCCGGAGCCGGCGGCCGCCGGGTTGTAGAAGGTCGGCACGGCCCAGTACTGCGAGATCTGCGCGTCGGTCTGGGCCGCGCTTTTCTCGGTGCAGAGGAGGCACGCGAGGAGCATGCCGAGGCTCAGGACGATATGTCGGGCTGTATTATTCAAAATAGAAGGATAGAACAATCATCTTGGATGTGGCCTTGCCGAGCGACTGCGTGAACTTGAGGCTCGCGGGGGCGTCGACGAGGTCCGGGCGGTCGTGCTGGAGCACGTCCATGAGCCCGAAACAGAACTTTAGCTCGGGAATGAGCTTGAAGTAAGGAAGATAGAAGTCGCATCCGAAGCCTATCGTGAGGTAGGCGTCGGCGGTTGTGAGGCGGAGGTAGTCGGCGCGCTTCTTCGAGACGTCGAATGCTCCCATGACGCCTCCGACGACGTAAGGCCTCATGTTCCGCCAGCGCTGTGCGGCGAACTTGAGGTCGAGGGGGAGTGTGACGTATGTGCTTTTGATGCTCTGGCGCTCGATTGTGCCGGTATTCAGTTCGCGCATGGTGATGTCGCGGCTTCCGAAGTACATGCCGGGCGAGAATCGCAGCGAGAAGTAGTTGTTGAGCCGCAGGTCGATGAGGCCGCTGACGTTGAATCCGGGCTGGAAATTGGGCTGCTCCATGCGCCATTCCTCGCCCTCGGGGGTGATGAAGCCGTTGTGGGTTAGGCGCAGGTCCTGTGCGTGCATTCCCACGGAGAAACCGAGGTGCCAGCGCCGCAGGTCGGCGTAGGGGCGGTTCAGCACCTTGTCGTTGAGGCCGCGGCGCCCTTTCGGCGCCCCGGAGGCTCCGGGAGCCGACGCAAGGACGGCGGCGAGCGAGAGAAGCAGGCCGGCGACGGTTCGGATTATTTTTCCATTGCAGAGAGTCATCACTATATTTAACGCTCCGCGGGCTCCAATATTGTAGTGCGTCGAAAAAAATGCCCCGCGCCGGATTGAGGGCGCGGGGCATTGGATTGTATTGTCCTGCGTGGATTATTCAGCCACGACTTCGAAGGGCACTTCGGCGGACACTTCCTTGTGGAAGCGGATAGTGGCGGTGTAGTTGCCGACTTCCTTGACGGGCTGCTTGATTTCGATGAGCTTGCGGTCGACGTTGTGGCCGAGCTTCTCGAGAGCCTCGGAAATCTGGATAGCGTTGACGGAACCGAAGATGGTGCCGGTAGCGCTGGTTTTGGCGCCGATGGTGAGCTTAACGCCTTCGAGAGCTGCGGCAGCGGCTTCGGCGTCGGCCTTGATTTTGGCGAGCTTGTGGGCGCGCTGGCGCTGGTTCTCAGCGAGCACCTTAAGAGCCGAAGGAGTTGCTACGACTGCCTTGCGCGTGGGGATGAGGAAGTTGCGGCCGTAGCCGTCCTTCACTTCAAGAACGTCGTCCTTGTATCCAAGGCCGCTGACGTCTTCTTTGAGGATAATTTTCATATCGTTGTCCTTTAGCTAATAGGTGTTGATTACTTCATGAGGTCGGTTACGTAGGGCAGGAGAGCGAGGTGGCGGGCACGCTTTACGGCCTGGGCCACACGGCGCTGGAACTTCAGCGAGGTGCCGGTGATGCGGCGGGGGAGAATCTTGCCCTGCTCGTTGAGGAACTTCTTGAGGAACTCGGGGTCCTTGTAGTCAACGTACTTGATGCCGAGACGCTTGAAACGGCAGTATTTTTTCTTCTTGACGTCTACCGACATCGGGGTGAGGTAGCGGATTTCGGAATTCTGAGCCATCGTTTAGTCCTCCTTGGTTTCTACGGTTTCAACAGTTTCAGCAACGGCTGCGGGAGCAGCGGGAGCGGCGGCCTGGGCGGCGCGGCGTGCGCGGCGCTTTTCGGCGTATTCGGCGGCGTACTTGTCCTGACGGAAAACCAGGAAGCGGATGACGCGCTCGTCGCGGCGGAAGGCGGTGTCGAGCTTCTTGACGAGGGTGGGGTCGCCTTCGAATTCGATAAAGCAATAGAAGCCCGTGGACTTCTTCTGGATGGGATAAGCGAGCTTGCGCAGGCCCCATTCCTCGGTGTTCGTGATGGTCGCACCGTTGTCGGTGAGGGCCTTGGCGAACTTTTCTACCGCTTCCTTCATCTGGGCGTCAGACAAAACGGGAGTTAAAATGAAAACGGTTTCGTACTTCATTGGGTTAAGGGAATGTTGTTTGTGAAATGTTTTGGATTGGAAAACGGGCCGCCCCTTTTGAGCGGCCCGTCTCTTTTTTCGAGGTACCAAGCAGATTCGAACTGCTGTACACGGTTTTGCAGACCGTTGCCTAACCACTCGGCCATGGCACCATTTGCGACTGCAAAGTTACAACCTTTTTTTTGAACCGCCAAATTTTTCGCAAAGAAAAAATTCACGCTATTGCGTTCTTGAGCCAGGTGAAGGCTGCGGCGAGGGTCTGGGCGTAGTTTAAGAAGACGGTTTTGAGGGCTTCCCAGAGGCCGCCGCGCACGGAGAGGAGGATTAGGGTGGCGTTGAAGAGCCATGCGGCGAGGATGAACATGAAGGCGCGGATGGTTCCCTGTCCGGTGATGTCGCTCTGGTGTGTGCCGGTCTGGGCCATGAAACATGTGGCGTAGAAAGCGGCTGTGAAACCGGTCAGGAGGTCGAAGACATAGAGGCTTTCGTCGGCGCTGAGGAGCCGGAGGAGCAGCAGGACGTAGGTGAGCAGCGGCAGGCAGTAAGGGGCGAGGGAGATGAAGATGTCGCCGAATCCGGAGCCGCTGTAGCTTACGCGGCCCTCGCGCGAGCCTGCGGTGAAGGAGTTGATGCGCTGAAGGAACATCAGGCTGACGGCCGTATGGGCAAGCTCATGGCTGAAGACCTGCATCCATCCCTCGTTCTTGTTGAAGAAAGGGAGCTGACGCAGGGATATGTATGCCGCGAAGCCTCCGGCGAACCAGAGATATTCCTTCCAGCCTCCGACGATGGCCGTGAAAACCGGTACGGTGGCGAACAGTCCGAGGACGAGCCATGTTCCGATGAGGGGATAGCTGAGATATCTGACGGCGGGCGCTTTCATCGTGAGGCCTCCTCTCCGGTGAGGGTGTCGTATAGGTTTCGGCAGGCGTCTTCGAGCAAGTCGAGCACGAGCTCGAAGCCCTCGGCGCCTTCGTAGTAGGGGTCGGGGATATAGTCGTAGCGGGTGGCGAGATTGCGGACGAAGGTGGCCATGGGGATGATTTTCTCCTGCGCCTCGGGGCTGGGCGCGAGTTCGCGGAGGTTGCGCTCGTTTGAGGCATCCATGGGGATAATGAGGTCGAAGTCGTCGAAGTCGGACACGCTGACCTGACGGCAGCGGTGTGTTAGCTCGTAGCCCCGGCGCCTGGCGTGGACGCGCATCCGCTGGTCGGGCAGCTGGCCGATGTGGTATCGGCCCGTGCCGGCGGAATCTATGTGCCAGCGGGCGGAAGCGCCCTCGGAGTCGACGATTGCCTGCATTACGCCTTCGGCCGCCGGACTCCGGCAGATATTGCCGAGGCACACGAAGAGCACACTTATTCTGTCCTTGCCTTTCAGGGCGTTGAGAGTCTTGCCGTATCTGGAATCTGTCATGTCTTAAATAGTATATCTTGCCAAAAAAATATTTGACTGATGCAAAGTTAGCAAATTTTGCCGACAGTCGGTGAATCACGGATAAAAAAAGAAGTGCGCAACCTCACGGTAACGCACCTCCCTCATAACCAAAATTCAAGTATATTAATGATGAGTCTAACAAAACATCGCTATTAGATTCTATTATTGCCTCGGAGGGGACGGGCTAAGGATCCTGTCGAATCCGCTTTCGCGGACTGTCCTTTAGCGACAGTGCAAAGTTACAAACTTTGTTTAGATTTTCAATACAAAAATCACTAAATAAATCCTAAAAATTCTATTGGTTGTTTTTGTATATCAGCGCAACGGCCTGGGATGCAATTCCTTCGCCGCGTCCGGTGAATCCGAGGCGCTCGGTGGTGGTTGCCTTGACGGAGACGGCCTGAACGGGAATGCGCAGGTCGGAGGCGATTCGCTCCCTCATCGTGTCGATGTAGGGGCGCATTTTCGGAGCCTGGGCGATGATTGTGATGTCGGCGTTGGCTACGGCCCAGCCTTCGCGGTCGAGGAGGTCGCGGACTCCGCGGAGGAGTTTGCGGGAGTCAACGTCCTTCCACTCCGGGTCGGTGTCGGGGAAGTGTGCGCCGATGTCGCCGAGGGCGGCGGCGCCGAGGAGTGCGTCGATGAGTGCGTGGATGGCAACGTCAGCGTCGCTGTGGCCGAGGAGGCCTTTGTCGGAGGGGATGTCCACGCCTCCGATGATGCAGGGGCGCCCTTCGACGAGGCGATGGACGTCGAAGCCTGTGCCGATGCGGAAGGGAGGGATGCCGGGAGCAGTCATTTCGAGGGGGCGGTATTGAAGTTTTTCAGCGGCGTTTGCCGAGGAGGTCCTTGAGGCCGTCGAGGTCGAAGGTGAGAGTGAAGCGGAGAGTCTGGTCGAGGGGCGAGGTCTGCGCGGTGGCGAGCATGTAGGAAGCGTCGAGGCGCACGACGTTGAGCGAGAATCCGGCGCCGATGCCGAAGTACTGGCGGTTGCCCTTGTACTGGTTCTCGTAGTAGTATCCGGCGCGGACAAAGAACTGCTGGTTGTAGCTGTACTCGGCGCCGAGGCTCATGGTGATTTCGCGGAGCTCTTCCTTGAAGCCTCCGGGGGCGTCGCTGAAGCTCTTGAAGATGCCCGTGAAGGGGCTCATGTTTTTCCAGTTCTCGAGGGCGTCGAGGTATTCGCGCTGGCCGTCGGCGGAGTCCATGTCGTAGTCGATTTCGCGCGGACGGGCGGGAACGAGGAGCTTGTTGAAGTCAACGCCGAGGGAGAGAGTATGGTAGTCGGCGAGCGGGAACATGAAGTTTGTTCCGAGCTTGAGGTTCGTGGGGAGGAATGCGGGGTCCTCGCCGTTGTTGTAAGCCACTTTCGTGCCTATGTTCGAGATGTTCCAGCCCCAGGTCCACTGGCATTCGCTTCTGCCGATGACGGGGTATGTGGAGAAGTATCCGGCGAGGTCGGCGGAGAATGCGGAGGCGCCGGTGGTCTGGTCGCCGGCGTAGGAGTCGGAGAAGCCGAGGTCGGAGTAAATATATCTGAAGACTACGCCCATGGAGAATTTCTCGGAGAGCTTGCGGGAGTATCCGAGGTCGAAGCTGAGTTCGTAGGGGTTGAGGGTCTGGGTCGCGGTCTCGGAGGGGTCGGAGGAGGTCACTTCGCCGAGGGAGAAGTAACGGAGCGAAGCGCTGATGGCCTGGTTGTCGCCGCTGCCCACCTTCCAGTAGCCGGCGAGGTTCGCGAGGAAGATGTCGTTCACGAGTTTGCGGAGCCAGGGGGTGTAGCTGATGCTGACGCCGGCGGTGGAGTAGGCGAAGGCGTACTTCGAGGGGTTCCAGAACTGCGAGTTGGCGTCGGGGTCGGTTGCGGCGCCGAGGTCGCCCATTGAAGCGCCGCGGGCGTCGGGAGCGATGCTCAGGGAGGTGACGCCCGTCTCGATGGGGTTGAACTCGTTTTTCTGGGCCCCGGCGGCCGCAGGGCCGAGGATGGCAGTCAGGAGAATGAGTGCGAATATCTTGGTTTTCATGCGTAGTCTTTCAGAAAAACATTTGTTGCTTATAAAATAACTCCCTCCGGGCTGATTTATTGCGCGGAGGGAGTTATTTTGTGGCTATTTATCGTTCGCGGGGTCGGTTCAGTCCTTTATGACCGTGAAATCGACGGGCTTTGTGGCCCCGTGGGCCGCGCCGGAAGAGAGCATCAGTTTCGCGCGGTAGAGACCGTCGGCCACCGGAACGCCCGAGGAGTCGCGGAGGTTCCATGTGTAGGGGAAGGCGGTGGCGGTGGCCGTGAAGACGGTGTTGCCTGCGGAGTCGAGGATTATGAGCCTTGCCTCGGGGTCGCTCTCGAGGGTGTGGGTGAAGTCGAATTCGGCTGAAGAGCGGGCAATTGCCGGCCCTTCGGCTTCGGGAGCGTCGCCCGTGCAGGTGAGGACGCCTTCGAGGTCGCCGTTCACTACGTAGAATTCTATTTCGGAGCAGACTTCGGTGTCGAGGTTGTTCTTGAGATAGAGGCTGAGTGTGTGGCGTCCGTCGGAGAGGTCGGTGAGTTCCTGACAGATGATGAGCTTGTCGTCGGAATAAGTGGCGGTGTTGAGGATGTTGGAATAGTGGGTGGTGCCGTCGAGCACCATCCGCGCGCCGGGAGTGACGCCGTCGCTCGAGATGCAGATGCCGCTTTCCGGGACGGCTACTTCGGCGAAGGCCTTGAAATTCGGGGAGACGATGTCGCCGCTCGTGAAGTCCGGGCTGTCGATATACATCTTTTCGATCACCGGAGCCTCGGGGGAGAGGTCCGAGACGAAATCGTGGGGCATTTCGGCCACACGGGTATTGGTGACGGTTACGGCGGCGCCGTCCCTGCTGATGTCGTCGGTCGCTGTTATCACCATTCTGTTCATGTCGCCGTAGAAGGGCAGCGCGGGAATGATTACCGTGGCGGTGAATTTGCCGTTCTCGACCCTGAATCCGGACTCGGCAACGACCTTGTGGTCGAACATTGTGGTGATTTTCTTGGTGGTGGGGTCTCCGGAACCGGGACGGGCATCCATGTTGGGGACTTCGACCTCGGGGGACGTGCCGGGTGTCTCGAATATTTCGATGAGGCCGTCGCCGGTGAAGGCCTCGGCTCTGTGTCCGTCGAAGCGCACGAGATGGCCGGTGACTACTGTCTTGGTCATGGGCTTGACGGCAGTGGGCTGGGTCGGGTCATAGGGCTTGCCGTCGACGGTCTCGATAACAATATTGTAGCGCGGTACGGGCATGACGATGGCGGGGTCGCCGATGAAGTTGTAGCACTGCGAGTTTGCTGCAACCGCGGCCGTTGTTCCGCTCTTGGCAATCAGGGCGTTGCGGCCTCTGGCGAATATCTCGCCGTAAGTGCGGCCTGGAATTGCTGAGGCATATTCATTTGCCACGGAGAGGTAGAGAGGCTGGTTGTACTCGAGGTATACGGAGCGGGAGGCGCCCACACCGGCGATGATGCCTCCCTTCTGGAGTGCGATCATGGCGTCCATGAGCGAGCTGCTGCGGTCGAAGCAGAAGAGGTCGCAGGAGGAAAGGTAAGCGAAGGTGGGCGTCTCGTAAAGCTCCTCGCGAATCTGGCTGAGGTTCAGGAGGCCGGAGCCCGAGAGGCCGGAGTAGTTGCCGTGGCCCGAGTAGCCGAAGAATCCCTGACCGCGCTGGAAGGAGAGCATCAGCACGCGGTGAGCCTCGTTGATGCCGCTGGTCATGATGGGATAGCACGTGACGTGTGCCTTGGTAATCGAGATGCCGGGGAATGCTTCCTGCATCTGTGCGGCCACCTCCTCGGCCTGCTGGAAGTGGGCGTTGGAGTTGCCCTGGTCGCTGGCGATGGCCACGCGCAGGTATTCGGCAGGCGTGGGCGGATTTGTCAGGAATCCCTCGATTTTCGTGTTGGCCGAGGAGGCCTGCGAGGGCGAGAGGAGGTTCATTCGTCCGACGGCCACGTTAGTGGGGGTGAAATGAATTCTCGAGGGATCGTAGCTGTCTTCGAGCATGCCGTAGACGAGGTCGGAGGTGTAGTTTCGGTGGATGTCGCGGGCGTGGTCGAGGATTTCAGCCTCGAAGGTCACGAGGTTGTCGCCCTCGCCGATGGTGATGGCGCGGTTGTCCCAGGTGCCTCCGCCGTAGAGGAGGATGTACTTGAAGACGTCGCGCTCGCGGTCGTAGAACATCTTTGCCATGCGGCGGTAGGCCATGGGCGTGCGGACGCCGCTGGAGAATTCGTTGAAGATGTCTTCCTGAACGAAGACTCCGACCTTGAGGCCCTGGAGGCGCTCATGGATCTCGCCGAGCTGACGGGCTCTGTCGGCGAGGGTTGCTGTAGTGATGATGACGAGCTCCGGGGTCTCGGCGCCGTGGATGTTTGTGTTCGCCACTTCGCCTGCGTAATTCACGGCTTGGTGCGTGGCGGCCGGATTGAACACGACAATACGGCAGGGCCCGGTGCTGGAATTGTACTTTTTCGGCAGGCTGAAACGCATCAGACCGGGTTCGACGTTGTCGAGGCGGCTGACGTCGTAGCTCGTGATGCTGAATGTATTGTCCACATTCCATGCGCATGTTCCTTCGGGAGTGGCGCGGACGTCGACGCGCTGGTTCTGGGGAGAGGCGAGGTAGTAATGCATGATCAGCTGCGGCTCGTCGCCCAGGCGGGAGAGGCGGGGATAGGAGCATATGACCTTGTCAACCGCAACGTAGGACGCCTTGGTGTCGGCGGGGTTGGTGATCGCGAGGGTCACGTCCTCGTCGGCGAGGGTGGCGCCGTTCTCGGTGTTGGCGTGGAAGCGGGTCGTTCCGTAGCCGTTGCAGTAGAGATAGGCCGGGTTTGTGTTTACCACGCATTCGCCGTCATACTGGTAGGAGGTGACGGCGTTGTCAGAGATTGAGCTCTTCAGCGCGCTGCGGTATGTGTTGTTCTGGGCGTATTCGTAGCGGATCTGGGCGTCGCCTGAGGTTCCCACCATCCCGGAGTTGCTCTGGTCGGCGAAGTCCTTGATACGGAAGGTGTAGTTGCGGGTCTCGCCCGGGCTCATGGGATTCTCATGGTAGTAGACGCCGCCCTTGCCGGGGTTGTTCTCCTCTTTCTCGATGAACTGGAGGGAATAGTGGGTGTCGAAGGGCTGGTTTGTCGACGCGCGGAAACTCGTGACGGGAATATCCTTGACTGGCTGGGAGTCCGAAAGGAAATATACCCCCCGGCGGTCGTAGTAGTTCCGGCGGACGCTGACGGTGTACTGCTGGGTGATGGACACCCGTGCGTCGCTCTCGCCGTAGAAGAGAATTCTGCCGTCGGCGGTGTGCATGGTGGCTGTCTGCGGAAGGTCGTCGACGTGGGTGCTCGTGAATTTTCCCTCAGTGTCGGCGAGGGGAGTGTAGCCGTAGACGGCTACCTTCGAGGGGTCGGAGAAGCCCCATTCGCGGAGCTGGTCGTATGTGATCTGGAATATGCCTTCTCCGTCCACGGTGATTTTAACCCAATGGCCGGTAGCGAGGGCTGATTCTGTTTTGTAGTAGCTCAGGGGATATGCCGGGGCTGACATGGCTGCGCCGGTGAGCATCAGGCCGGCGAGCAGTGTGCGGAAGATATTTGTCGCTTTGAATGACATTGCTTTAGCAGGGGATTTAAGGCTGAATCCTGTTGGGTGTGAAGGAATGGAGGCTTATTTGAATCTGACTCTCAGGGCTTGGCGGCCGTCGAGGCAGGCGTTGATTGTCGTGTCGGGGCGGAGTGTGTCCGCCGGTGCGGGGCCGAGGCCCCGGAGGAGAAGGAGGTCGCCGGTCTTGAAGGTGCAGTAGCGGGAAAGCTCGTGCACGCTGTCTTCAATGAGGCTCCGGAGGCCACTGATTTCGACCGAGGAATCGCCGGAGGGCCCGGAAAGGCTGATTTCCGTCGGGCCGTCGGAGAGAACTTCCTCCCCGAACCATTCGCCGGGAGCCACCGAGCGGTCGAGGAGGCCGCATATGCCCTCGGGATGGGCCGAGGGGTCGGCTGGACTGACGATGAGGACCAGGGCCGCCGAGTCGAAGTAGCGGCCGGCTACTTTCCTCGGAATGTTGGTCCCGAGGCGCGAGAGGCGCACTGCGGGGCAGATTTCCGCGGTCCATTCGCCGAGGTGGTCGGCGATGAAGAGAGGGTCGCCCGTGCGGAGGATTGTCGAGTCGCCTGAGACGCGGACGCTCCGTATTGTCCCGGAAGTTCCAAAGCTTGCCGCAATTACTTTCATCAGTCCGGCTGGGTCTGGGCCATTGTTGCCAGGCGGTTGTACATGACGGCGAGGTGAGAGTATATCGAGGTGTTGGCCACCACGGTGTTGTCGCCGCAGACGCGGATGCGTCTCGGCGTGAAGTTCCAGAGGGCGCGGACCCCGGCGGCGACAAGTTCGTCGGCCACATCCTGAGCGGCGTCGAAGGGCACCGTGAGGATGCCTACGCTCACCCCGAGTTTCTTGACAAGCTGGGGAAGCTGGGCGGGGGAGACCACGGGAATGCCTGCGACCTGCGAACCCTGAAGCTCGGGCGCTATGTCAACGCCGGCCACGACGTTGAGACCGTAGCGCTGGAGGCCCTGGTCGCTCATCAGTGCGGCTCCGAGGGAGCCTACGCCGACAATCACTGCGTTGTGCCGACGGTCGAAGCCGAGGAAGTCGCGGAGCTTGCTCTCGAGGGCGGCCACTTCGTAGCCTATCCGGGTCTTGCCCCTGATGCTCAGAAAGTAAAGGTCCTTTGCTATCTGGGAGGCGTCGACATTGAGCTCACGGGCAATCTGGGTAGACGAGACGTGCGTGACGTTCCGGGCCTTGAGGGTAGCCAGATAGGCGAGATACCACGGGAGGCGACGCAGGGTCGGCTCCGGCAGTATCATCGACGCTCCGGCTGGAGCTTCATTGGCGGCTGGTTTGGCTGTCTGTGACATTTCAATTGGCAAAATTACGAAAAAAAAACCGTAATAGCAAGATTTATTCGGCGGTTACGGCCAGACGCCTCGATGCGGTCTCGAATACCTCGCCTTCGGATGTGATGGTGGCGCGGTAGACGTATATGCCCCTCGGCACGCGTCGTCCGCCGCTGTCGCGGAGGTCCCAGCTGACGGGCACGGACTCGAACATGTCGCTCGGGCCCTGGGCGGAACCCGTCCAGACGGGGCGCCCGAGGAGGGTGTATACGGTGACGTGGACGGTGGCCATAGCCTCGGGGCGGTCGTGGCTCACGTAGAAGTTCGCGACGGTGGAGGCGGGATTGGTGTCGGTGTAGACGTCGAATATCACCGGAGCCTTGTTCTTTTCCACGAAGAACTCGATGCTGCGCTCGGCGAAGTTTCCGGAGGTGTCCCATACGTTGAGAGTGAGGGTGTGGGCTCCTTCCGCGAGTTCGTCGAGGGTGTAGAGGATGCTTCCGCCGGGACGCCCGTCGCTGAAGGGGGTGTAGCCGGTGGAAATCTGGCTGTAGACGGTCTTTCCGTCAATCACGGCGTTCATCTGGCGGCCTATGCCTGTCGTGGCGGTGTTGATGCCGACGTTGTCGCTGACTTCGGCGATAAGCGCTGGCGATGGATTGACGACGGAGCCGTTGGTGAAGCTGCTGTGGTTGAGTACGAGGACATCGATTGTCGGGGCCTCGGTGTCGGGCGTCTGTTCTTCTTTTTCGCCGTAGACGTAATAGTCGCGGCAGAGTCCGGCGGCCTGGACGCGGGGCTCGCCGGCTTTGGCGTCGGTCGAGGCGTAGAGGGAGATGGCTGCGGGACGGTAGTTCTGGGCAACGGCCTCGGGCATGGCCACACGGAGGGTGAAGGTTCCGTTCTCGACCTTTGCGGCGGCTGTGGCGAGGATGGAGCCGTAGTCGTCGTAAATCATTTCCTTTCCGTCGCCCCAGCCGTGGGTGGTTACTGAACGTTCGGCGTCGTAGATTTCAGCGGTAAGGGAGCCGTTGAAGTCGGTTATCGTCTCGCCGGATACCGGCGAGCACACGCGCCCGGTGAGTTCGTAGACGCCTGCGGCGCCCAGGACGGGGTCGGAGCCGTCGGACGGAAGGTCGATGCGGATGATGTTGTCGGGAATCGCAAGACGCAGGGCAGGGTCGCCCATGAACACGTACCGCAGGCGGTTGGTGCTCTCGATTTTGATGCCCGAGGAGTTGCGGATGTCGTTCTTGGCACGCCGGTAGATTTCTCCGGCGGGAATGAAGCGGCCCTCGCTGTCGCGGGCGGCGATAAAGCGCCCGATGGCGGCTGAAAGATAACCGTTGTCGGAGATGTAGACGGGGCGCACGGCGCTGATGGCGCCGATGCCGCCGCCGTGGCGCTCCATGAAGATGTATTCTCCGCCGCTGACGGTGTTGGAGTCCCAGCGCAGGAAGTCGCAGGTGGCCGTGTAGAGGAAAGGCCAGTGGCGGAGGTACATGTTGTTCATGTCCTTGAAGGTGAGGAGGCTGTTGCCGGTCCAGGAGGTGGTGTTGGCATGTCCTACGAAGTTCCACCAGACGACTCCTTCCTCGAGCCAGCGGAAGAGGTCCTCGCGGGCCGTGGGATACTGTCCGCTCTGACGGTCGTAGGCATCGAGGTAGAGCTTGCGGATGAAGTGCTGGTTGTTCGGTGTGGAGGTTATGCCCGAGACGAGTTTCTCGGTCTGGCTCAGGTGTATGCCCTGGTCCTCGTCGTCGGCGGTGAAGAGGAAGCGGTTGCGCCAGAGTCCGGTGCGGGCTTTGTCGTGGTACTCGTAAATCTTGTCGACAACAGACTCGGCCTGGTCGGCGGAGGTGACGGGCACGCGTCCGACGGCGATGCTAAGCTCGTCGTAACCGAGCCGGGAGCCGGAATTGTCCTCGAGAAGAGCCACGAAGTCGTCGGTTGTGTAGCCTTCGGTGTCTGCGAGGGAGGCGTCGATGCTCCGGGGCATGTACGAGGGAATGGTGGGATACTCGGAGGATGCCATGTAGGCGGTTAGGTGGCGCGGGTCGAAGGTCGGGCGCGTAAAGAACATGGCATAGCGGAAGGGATGTTCGGAATCCGCGGCCCTTGAGCGGTCGAGAAGCATCTTGAAGTACTTGCGCAGCCCTGAAGGGTCGGGCGCGCCGGAGGAAAACTCGTTGTAAATCGACTCGGGGTCGATGACTTCCACGGTCATGCCTTCGGCTTCGTGGAGGGCGGCGAGCCTCCGGGCGGCGTTCATGTAGGCCGTCGGGCTTACGATTACCATTTCCGGGTATTTCTCGCGGGGCGCGTGCAGATTCTGCGGCGATATGCTCCTGAATTCCACGGGCTCGGGGAAGGTGGCGTCCGGGCGCCATGCCGTGTAGTCGCGCATGCCGCTGTAGGGCGTGGCCCATCCCATGCCGCCGCTGACGCTTCCGGCTTCCACCACCTTGATGTCGACAGGGTTCGTGACGTCCCATATGCGGGTGTCGGCTCCGGCGTCGGCGAGGATGCCTCCTGTGCCCGAGAAGCTGAAGAGGAGGCTGCCCGAGCGGGGAAGCTTGAGCTGTCTGAGATAATTGACTGAGAGATAGTTGAGATTCGCGGCGTGCAGGGGGCTCGAGGAGATGAGCTGAATGCCCACCGTGAGCTTGTCCGAGCCGGGAAGCCGGAAGCTGTGGCGGCTCGTGTTGTTGTTGCCGTGGTGGTGAGAGCTGTTGATTGTCTGCAAGAGGCGGTCGGAGGATGTCGAGGCGAGGGTGGTGCCGTTTATCGAGAACTGGAGCATCGGCCCTGAGGAATAGTTGCGGGCCACGAAAGAGCACTCCAGCCATCCTCCGGGACTTTCGGCGGAGTCGGGCGCGGGGTCGGTGAGGGTGAAGTCGAACCGGCGGCTGGTGGTGTAGCGGAAGTCCTCGCCCACGAGGAGTGCGCCGCATTCGGCGGGTGATGTGGTTTCGGTCTCGTAGTGGAGCCGCGAGTAAAAGGTGGTGCGGGCTCCCGGCCCCGGCGAGGGGGCGCCGATGCGGTCGGCCTCAAGGCGCGGCCCGCTGTCCTCGCCGGCCTCGGCGAGGAAGTAGTAGGCGCGGACGGTGTAGGGGTTGATGACGAAGCTGTAGTAGCTGCCGGTGGCGCGGGTCCATGTTCCGGCCCCTACGGCGTAGAACACCACGCCGCGGCCCTCGATGTATTCGGAGTACACCTCGGGAAGGTCGTCGATGTAGCTGTCCGCGCTCATGACGTCGTCGATTCTCCGGGCGCCGTAGCCGTAGACCCTCACCTTCGAGGGGTCGCTGAATCCGAGGGCCCGCAGACGCGCGGGAGTGAGGATATAGACGCCGTCGGTCTCGACGGCCACACGGGCATAAGGCCCCTTGCCGGAGAGGACTGAGCTCTCGGCGTAGGTGGAGAGGTCGAAAGCGGATGCGGCGATTGCTCCCGCGGCCGCGAGGACCGCGAGCGCCAGGCGCCGCAAACAGGGAAATATATGGTTTATGGAAATGTGCATTGATCCGGTCGTGTACTTTTTCGCTAATGAATATAACGTATATTTCGCACACCTTATTGTGCATAGCCAACTTTTTTGTACTTTTGCAAATCTATGGAACATATGCAGTGGCACCGCCTCATAAACGACAATCGCTTCGGGCTCGAGAACTACCATGACCCGAAGAAAAACCGCACGCGCACCGATTTCCGCCGCGACTACGACCGTCTGGTGTTCTCCTCGCCATTCCGGCGTCTCCAGAACAAGACCCAGGTATTCCCTCTGCCGGGAAGTATCTTCGTCCACAACAGGCTGACCCATTCGATGGAGGTGTCCTGCGTAGGGAAGAGCATGGCCGAGCTTGTGGCCGTAGGCCTGCGGGCCCGCTACGCCTCGTCGCCTGAGGGAACCGAGCATTTCGACCATCTCGGCGACATCGCCGCGGCCGCCTGCCTTGCGCACGACCTCGGCAATCCGCCCTTCGGCCACAGCGGAGAGAAAGCCATAGGACGCTTTTTCAGCGAGGGCGCGGGCCAGCGGCTCCGCGGACTCCTTACCGACGACCAGTGGGCCGACCTTACGAACTTCGAGGGCAATGCCAACGCCTTCCGGGTTCTTACCCACCGCTTCAACGGCCGCCGCGAGGGCGGTTTCGCCATGACTTACTCGACTCTCGCCTCCATAGTGAAGTATCCCTATGAAAGTTCGCTCGCGGGGGAGAAGGGCAAGTTCGGCTTCTTCGTCAGCGAGCGCGGGAGCTATGAGCGCGTGGCTTCGGAGCTCGGCATCCTGCGGTTGTCGCCGCCCGGCGAGCCCCTGCGCTTCGCCCGCCATCCCCTCGTTTATATAGTGGAGGCGGCCGACGACATCTGCTACGAGGTGATGGATATCGAGGATGCCCATAAACTTAAAATCCTCAGCACCGACGAGGTGGTACGCGCTTTCATGTCGTTCTTCCCCGAGGAGTCGCGCAAGCGCATGACCGGGGTGATGGAAAGGGTGGAGGACCCCAACGAGAAGGTGGCCTACCTCCGCTCGTGCGTGGTGGGCGTGCTTGTCGAAAAGTGCTCGCAGGCTTTCCTCGACCACGAGGAGGAAATACTCTCCGGCACTTTCACGGGCTCGCTCCTCGAACATATTCCCGAGCTCGAGAGGCAGGGCTACGCCAACTGCAACGCCATATCGTGGGCGAGAATCTACCGCGCCGCGGAGGTTGTGGACGTGGAACTCGCCGGTAACCGCATCATCACCTTCCTGCTCGAAAAGCTCACGGAGGCAGTCACCCATCCCGAGCTTTATTACTCCCAGCTTCTGCTGGCGAAATTCCCGCGCCAGTACGACGTCCATTCCCCCGACCTCTTCGGCAAAATTCAGGCAGTCCTCGACCATATTTCGGCCATGACGGACGTCTATGCTCTCGACTTATACCGTAAACTCAAGGGGCTTTCCCTTCCCGCTGTATGAAAACCGGAACAATCATAAGCATATTAGCTTTTCTCATTACTTTTTGCGTCGCCCCCGCGCGCGACTTCAAGCCCTCGGAAGTCCCCAATGTCCAGCTCGCCGACTCCAATGCCTATGTGTCGGATCCTGAGGGCATTCTCGAGCCTGCCACCGTCGGGCGGCTGAACGAACTCGCCAGAAATATCCGCCGGACCTCCACGTCGGAGGCATACATCGCCGTGATTGGCTCGACAGGCGGCATGGATATCGACGAGTTCACCACGGAACTTTTCGGCGAACTCGGCATCGGCAAGACCGACAAGGACAACGGCCTTCTTTTCGTCGTGGCCAGGGACGACCGCCGCGCGGCAATCCGCACGGGCTATGGCCTGGAGGGCGTTCTGCCCGACGTTACCTGCAGCCGCATACTCCGCAAGAAGGCATTTCCGAAATTCAGGAAGGGCGACTTCGACGGCGGAATCCTTGACGCTTTCGGCAGCCTTTCCGAAGTGCTGACAGATCCTGCCAACCTCGAGGAGATACGCTCGGGCATACCCGACAGGCGCGCCCGCGGCGGCGATGGCGTCTCGGGGGGCGATGTCTTCCACGTCTACCTCATTGCGGCGCTCATGGGCGCTCTGGTGATGCTCGTGATTTTTATCGCCACGGCCTACGGCGCGAGAAAGAAGGACGATTTCGGCAAATACAAGGTTCTGGAGCGCCTTCGCGCGCCATATCTGGCCCTGACTTTCCTCGGCCTCGGGATGCCCCTCCTGGCTTCGCTTCCGCTGGTGATATACCTCCGTCACCTTCGCGACCACAAGCGCTTCTGCCCGAACTGCGGCGCGCGCCTCGTGAAGATTGACGAGGTACACGACAACGATTATCTTACTCCGGCCCAGGATGCCGAGGAGCGGATTTCGAGCGTCGACTACGATGTGTGGCGCTGTCCCGACTGCGGATATATGGAGATTCTCCCATATGTCAACAAGTCCGCGCCCTTCGAGACCTGCGAGGCTTGCGGGGCACGGACAGCGAAATATACCGGAAACCAGGTGCTTCGCGAGCCGACAACTGTTCGCGAGGGCCTCGGAGTGCGCCGTTTCCACTGTCTGCACTGCGGTCACGACCAGGAAAAAATGTACAATATCGCCAAGTTGCCGCCTGTCGTGGTTGTCGGCGGAGGAGGAGGCAGAGGATCGGGCGGCGGTTTCGGCGGCGGTTTCGGTGGCGGCGGTTTCGGCGGCGGCCTCACCGGCGGCGGCGGCGCCTCCGGCGGATGGTAGAATCTGGCTTGTTTATCTGCCTTGGCTGTTTTTCTCCCGGATCAGGTGCATCTCGCATTTCGCGCAGTCGAAGTCAAGCCGGTAGCGGAGCCTTGCGTCTTTTGTGGACCGGAGATATAGCGGGCCCTTGGGAAATCGGCCCGCAGGATTTTCGCGAAGGCATTCGCCGAGTTCGCGTCGGAGGCAGTAGCGGGTGGTCATCACCCTCAGCTCGCCTTCGGGAAGTTCGCGCTCAACTGCTTCCTGCTCCACCCGGCAGCCTCTGTCTTCGTAGAATTTACGGGCAAGGGGATTGGCCACGTTGGCGTGGTAGTCGAGCTTGAGGTTCAGGGTGTCTGCCTGCGGGAAACTCCTCGCCGGAACGGGGAGGGAGCGGGAGTAGGCGGCGTCGAGGTCGGCTGTGGCCCGGCGACGCAAGTCGCTGAGAACCGACACCGGAATAAATAGCGCGCGGAGGCTGTCGCGGAGGTCGCGGAGCTCGTAGACGGTGTCTCCGAGGCGCGACAAGGTCCTCTTGCGCCCCTCTTCCTGAGGCGTCCGGGCTTCCTGAAGGCCGACGGATGCTGTAGCCTCTCCGCGCAGTCCGCCTGGAGCCTCGACCGAGAGCCTTACCGAGGAATCGCCTTCCCTTTCAAGCCGCATGTCAACTGGAATCACCCTGCGTGTGTCGGAGCGCTCCACAGAGTCGAGGAATGCCTTGTCGATATTCCGGAACAGGGTCATTCCGGGCCGTACTTTCACTTCTGAGGCCGGGAAGAGCCGATTGCCTTCCACGCGGTTGAGACGGAAGCCCTCGAAGGTGCCGTCGGGGCGCGTATAGGTCAGGCCGTCACCGTTGGCGAGGGTGTCAGTGAGCCTGACGGTGAAACTGTAGCCTTTGCGCGAATCCGGAGCTGACACGACCGTTCCCACGGGGCGCCCGGCCCACTTCGGCGATGCCGCCGATGCCATTTTCATGCCGTTCCGGAGTCTTCCGTTGAGAAAATACGGGGTGTAGCCCCGGTTGAAGGTGCGGGAGAGGTCGGGGGTGAAGTCTCTTCTTACGGAGCCGTGTGAGGCGCGGACATATTTGTCGGGATTGGCCCTGACAAGGGCGTCGAGGGCGTCGGAATAGGCGGCGACAACGTTCCGCACGTAGTTCACGTCCTTGAGCCGCCCTTCAATCTTGAAGGACGAGACTCCTGCGGCGGCCATTTTGCCGAGGGTGTCGAGCCGGTTGAGGTCGCGGAGCGAGAGATAGTGCGCCGGCGGGGCAAGTTCGCGTCCTTCTCTGTCGGTTAGACTGTACTGTAAACGGCACATCTGGGGGCACTCCCCCCGGTTGGCGCTGCGCCCCATGGCCACGAAGCCGGCCTGGCAGTCGCCGCTGTAGCTGACGCAAAGGGCGCCGTGGACGAATGCCTCGAGTTCTGTTCCGGAGGGAACGGCCCGGCGGACCGCAGCTGTCTCCTCAAGGCTGAGCTCGCGGGGGAGCACAAGTTGCTCGAAGCCGGCGCGGGCCAGGGCGGCGGCCTTCTCCGGCGTGCGGATGTCGCACTGGGTGCTGGCGTGGAGGGCTATGGGCGGAAGCTCGTCGCGCATCTCCGCGAAAGCCATGTCCTGGACAATCAGCGCGTCCGCTCCGGCGGAATGGAGTTTGCGGACGAGGACCTTGGCATCCTCGAGCTCGGAAGGGTAGAGGATGGTGTTGACCGTGACGTAGACGCGGGCATGAAAGCGGTGGGCGTATTCGGTCACGCGTGCGATTTCCTCGACTGAATTGCCCGCTGCGGCGCGCGCGCCAAAAGCAGGACCGCCGATATATACCGCGTCGGCGCCGTGGCGGATGGCCTCGATGGCAGTCTCGGCGTTTTTCGCGGGAGCGAGGAGCTCCAGGGGACGCGGGGCGCTCATGGACGGCACTCCTCCATCAGACGGTCGAGGATAGCGAAGCCCTGGAGGCGTCCGGCATTTACGGCGTCGGGGCGGTGGGCGTCGCTGTTGACAATAACGGGCACGCCCCGCCGGACAATCTCGCGGAGCGGCCGCACGGAGGGAAACATGCGCCCGTGTTCCCGGAAGGCCTTCGTGTTCAGTTCTATTATAAGCCCGGAGGCGGCGATGGCGTCGACCATGTCGGAGATGCGGGCCCTGTAGAAGGGCTCGTCCTCTATTCCGGGAGCATAAAGGGAGGCGTTGTGGCCTATTTTGTCGAAATGCCCGATTATGTCGAATCCTCCGGCCTCTATCATGTCGAGGGAGTGGGAGAAGAAGGTGTCGACTACGTATCGGATATCGCCGTGGAAGATTTCTGCCATCTTCCGGCTGAAGCTGTCGAAATGGCCGTCTATGTCGGTGGGAACTCCTTCCTGAGAGGGGATGAAATGTACGGAGCCTATGCGGAAGTCGAGGGGAAGTCTGCGGAAATAGTCGTTTGCAGGACCCCATTCCGGACCGAGGTAGTCAATCTCCATTCCGGCGAAGAAGGAACAGACGGGTCCGAGGAGTCCGCGGATGCGGCGCACCTCCGAAAGATAGTCGGCGACCCTCCCGGCGCTCATGTTGCAGGGAGAGTCGATGGGAATCGGCGAATGGGGAGAGAAGCCGTAGAGGTCAAAACCCTCGGCCACGGCCGCGCGGGCCATTTCTTCCATCGGAGCCCGGCCGTCGCAGAACTGTGTGTGGCTGTGGAGGGTGTAGAGTCTTGATTTTCCTATTTCAGACAGGATATCCATGGGTCAGTTTGACGGTTGGGCATCGACCCGTGCTCCCGCACATCTGCGGAGATGCCGGATGAAGGCAAGGGAACAGAGGACGTCGATTGCGAGCCCGGCGGACACGCCGACGGAGAGCGGGAGCCCGAAGCCCTCGGGAGCCGGGGCGAAGAGGATATAGGAGGTGACTACCACGGTCATGAACAGGGCCGGAACGAGGGTAAGGGCGTAGGCCTTCCCTTTTCTCGCGAGATAGAATGTGCACGCCCAGAGGGTGAAGGCCGCGAGGGTCTGGTTTGTCCACGCGAAGTAGCGCCAGAGGACATTGAAGTCGATGAGCATCAGGGCGATGGTGCCGGCGAAGACCGGGAGGCATACAAGGAGGCGCCTGAGGATTTTCTTCTGGTCGATTTTCGCGGCGTCGGCGATGATGAGTCGAGCGGAGCGCAGAGCGGTGTCGCCGGTGGTGATGGGTGCGGCGATTACGCCGAGAAGGGCGAGCACCCCGCCGAAAGCCCCGAGCCAGCTTACGGAAATCTCATGGACGAGGGCGCCGGCCCCAGAATGGGAGGCCATGTAGCTCTGGAGACCGTCGTAGCCGCCGGTGAACGCTATGGCCGCGGCAGCCCAGATAAGGGCCACGATGCCCTCGGCAACCATGGCGCCGTAGAAAATCGGACGCGCGAGGCGCTCGTTCTTCAGACAGCGAGCCATCATGGGCGACTGTGTGGCGTGGAAGCCGGAAATCGCTCCGCAGGCAATGCTGACGAACATCATCGGGAAGATGGGGTGCCCGGCGCCGGAGCGGTTGTAGAGGCCGTCGGCCATGCCGTCGGGAACGGTCACTGAACCGCTGAGCAGGACGGCGAGAAGTCCTCCGGCCATGAACAGCAGGGCGAATCCGAACACGGGGTAGAAGCGCCCTATGAGTTTGTCGACGGGCACAACCGTAGCGAGCGCGTAGTAGAGGAAGATGGCGGCGGTCCAGAAAATGGTGTCGGCCCATCCGGGGGTGAGGTCGGCGAGCAGTCCCGCGGGCGTGACAACGAACACGGCCGCCACGAGTATGAGGAGAAGCACCGAGACTACGCGCAGAATCTGCTTGATCACGGGTCCGAGCTCGCGGCCTACGAGCTCGGGAAGGCTCTCGCCGTCGTGGCGGAGCGACATCATGGCCGAGATGAAGTCGTGGACGGCGCCCCCGAATATCGTGCCGAGGACAATCCACAGGAACGCCGCCGGGCCGAACATCACGCCCATAATGGCACCGAAGATAGGCCCGAGGCCCGCGATGTTCAGGAACTGGATGAGGAACACGCGCCACGTTGGCATAGGCACGAAGTCCACGCCGTCGGCGCGACGCACGGCGGGTGTTTCGCGGGACGGGTCGATGCCGAAGATTTTTTCGGCGAGCAGACCGTAGAGGAAGTAGCCGCCGACGAGGACGGCGAGAGAAATGAGGAAAGTGGTCATCTGTGGCCCTCTTTGTTACTTCTTTATCTGGGGATTCTGTTCGGAGGGGCGGCCGAGGTTCTCGCGCATGGTGGTGTCGGCCTCCATGTTTTTCATCCTGTAGTAGTCCATGATGCCGAGATTTCCGGAGAGGAAAGCCTGAGCCATTGCCTTGGGGAGCTCGCATTCCGCCTCGATGACCTTGGCGCGGGCTTCCTGGGCTAGGGCCTTCATTTCCTGTTCGCGGGCTATGGCCATTGCGCGGCGCTCCTCGGCCTTGGCCTGGGCGATGTTCTTGTCGGCCTGGGCCTGGTCAATCTGAAGGGCGGCGCCGATGTTGCGGCCGATGTCGATGTCGGCGATGTCGATGGACAGGATTTCAAAAGCCGTGCCGGAGTCGAGGCCCTTGCTGAGGACGAGCTTGGAGATGGAGTCGGGATTCTCGAGAACCTGCTTGTGGCTTACGGAGGAGCCGATGCAGGATACGATACCCTCGCCGACGCGCGCGAGGACGGTGTCCTCACCGGCGCCGCCGACGAGCTGGCGGATGTTCGCGCGGACTGTCACACGGGCCTTGGCGATGAGCTGGATGCCGTCCTTGGCCACGGCGGTGACGGGAGGAGTGTCGATGACTTTGGGATTCACGCTCATCTGCACGGCTTGGAACACGTCGCGGCCGGCGAGGTCGATGGCTGTGGCCATCTTGAAGCCCAGGTCGATGTTGGCCTTGGACGCTGAGACGAGGGCGTGGACCACGCGCTCCACGTTGCCGCCGGCGAGGTAGTGGGCCTCGAGGTCGTCGCGGGTCACGTCCTTCAGACCGGCCTTGTGGGCCTCGATGAGGGCGCGGACGATGACGGAGGCGGGAACCTGACGGATGCGCATGAGCACGAGCTGCATCAGGGAAATCCTGACGCCGCTGACGCGGGCGGAAATCCACAGGAAGAAGGGGCAATAGTAGAAGAAGACAATCAGCAGTACGATGACCGCGATTGAAAGCAGGATTACTGTCAGTTCCATATTCAAACAGTGCTTGTTGGTTCAGTTTACAAAGATAAGAATAATTTTTCGTCGAAGCAAGAACGGCGTTCCGGGCATGCACAAAAAAAATCCGCGGTCCCGGCGGGACTGCGGATTGAGTCTTATGAGTTTGTAGTGCGGATGGAGGAGGGATTATTCCTCGTACTTCTTTACAATCACGGATGCGTTGTGGCCGCCGAAGCCGAAAGCGTTCGAGAGGGCGGCGCGTACGGTGCGCTTCTGGGCTTTGCCGAAGGTGAAGTTGAGCTTGTAGTCGATTTCCTCGTCTTCGTCGCCTTCCTCGTGGTTGATGGTGGGAGGCACGATGTCTTCCTGCACGGCCTTGATGCTGAACATTGCCTCGAGGGCGCCGGTTGCGCCGAGGAGGTGTCCGGTCATGGACTTGGTGGAGGAGATGTTGAGCTTGTAAGCCGCGGGACCGAAGAGGTCGACGATAGCCTTGACTTCAGAGATGTCGCCCTTGGGCGTGGAAGTTCCGTGTACGTTGATGTAGTCGATGTCGTCGGGAGTGAGGCCTGCGTCCTCGAGGGCCATCTTCATGGAGAGGATAGCGCCGAGGCCTTCGGGGTGTGTCGCCGTGATGTGGTATGCGTCGGCGCTCATGCCGCCGCCCACGATTTCGGCGTAGATTTTCGCGCCGCGGGCCTTTGCGTGCTCAAGCTCCTCGAGGATGAGCACTGCGGATCCTTCGCCCATGACGAAACCGTCGCGGCTCTTGCTGAAGGGGCGGGAAGCCGTCTCGGGGCTGTCGTTGCGGGTGGAGAGGGCGTGCATGGAGTTGAAGCCGCCCACGCCTGCGGGGAAGATGGCCGCTTCAGCGCCGCCGGTGACGAATGCGTCGGCTTTGCCGAGGCGGATGTAGTTGAAGGCGTCGATGATGGCGTTGTTGGACGAGGCGCAGGCGCTGACTACGCCGTAGTTCGGGCCGTGGAAGCCGAATTCCATGGATATGTGGCCCGAGGCGATGTCGGCAATCATCTTGGGGATGAAGAAGGGATTGTATTTGGGTCCCTTTTCCGCGCCGGTGAGGGCATAGTAGCCGGCCTCTTCCTCAAAAGTGTGGAGGCCGCCGATGCCGGCGGCTACGATGACGCCTACGCGGTTGTGGTCGATGGATTCGTCGGCGAGGCCTGCGTCGGCAACGGCCTGACGGGCGGCCACGAGGGCATATTGGGCATAGAGGTCGAGCTGACGCTCCTTCTTGCGGTCGAAATGGTCGGCGGGGTTGAAGCCTTTGACTTCGCAGGCGAACTGGGTCTTGAACTGCGATGCGTCGAAGTGGGTGATGGGGCCGGCACCGCTGACACCTTCTTTGGCGTTATTCCACGTGGTCTGCACGTCATTGCCAAGGGGTGTGATGGCGCCTAAGCCGGTAACCACGACTCTTTTTAATTCCATAAGTGTGTGCGTATATGATGGTTTGCGGTGATAGGCTGGAGGGGGGGAGATGTAATACTCAAAAACCGCCGGACGAGCCTGCCCCAGGAGGGGGAGGCATCTCCGCGGCGGCTTTGTGGGAAGTGGGGTAGATTGGTCTGGAAACAGACGGGCCCGATTACTGGTTGGCCTCTACGAAAGCGATGGCGTCGCCAACGGTCTTGATTTCTTCTGCCTTGTCCTCGGGAATGGTGATGTTGAATTCCTTTTCGAGGTCCATGATCAGTTCTACGGTGTCGAGGCTGTCAGCACCGAGGTCGTTGATGAAGGTAGCTTCTTCAGTTACTTTGTTGGCGTCTACGCCGAGCTTGTCGACTACGATACCTTTTACGCGCTCTGCAATTTCAGACATAATACTTTTAGTTTTTAATTAGTAAATTCACGTTTTGCGGTGCAAAGTAACGAAAAAAACATCATATAAAGAAATATTTCCGCAATTTTCGGCCGATAAGGGGGCTGAAAAAATGTTAATGAGGCATCTGGGACGTCACAGTGCTGTCTCCCGAGAAAAGGCGGTCATTCAGGAACCTTCCTGAATGACCGCCTCGGAGAATATGACGGATTATAACCAATCTGTGCTTATTTCTTTTCGGGACGGCGCGGGCCACGGCGCTCGCCGCGGTTTTCGCCGCCTTCGCGGCGCGGGCCGCGGGGGCCGCGCTGGGGCTCGACGTAGCCCTCGGGCTTGGGCTGGAGGGCACGCATGGAGAGGCGGAACTTGCCGCTCTTCTTGTCGATTTCGATGAGCTTGACGTCCACTTCGTCGCCTTCCTTGAGCTTGGACGCTTCCATGTCGGGGAGGCGTTCCCAGGAGATTTCGGAGATGTGGAGGAGGCCGTCGCGGTGGGGCATGAACTCAACGAATGCACCGAAGTCCATGATCGAGCGGACGGTGCCGTGGTATACCTTGCCTTCCTCGGGGAGCTCGACGATGGCGTTGATCATCTCGAGAGCCTTGTCGATGGCGCTCTTGTGGGGCGCGGCAACCTCGATGAAGCCGCCCTCGTCGATTTCGTCGATGGAGACGGTGGCTCCGGATTCTTCCTGGATGCCCTGGATGACTTTTCCGCCCGGGCCGATGACGGCGCCGATGAGCTCCTTGGGGATGAGCATGGTGACGATGCGGGGCACGTGAGGCTTGTAGTCCTCGCGCGGTGCGGGAATTGCCTCCTCGATTTTGTCGAGGATGTGGAGGCGGCCTTCGCGGGCCTGGTTGAGGGCACGCTCGAGGATTTCGTAGCTGAGGCCGTCGCACTTGATGTCCATCTGCGTGGCCGTGATGCCGTCGCGGGTGCCCGTTACCTTGAAGTCCATGTCGCCGAGGTGGTCCTCGTCGCCGAGAATGTCGCTGAGGATGGCGTACTTGGAGCAGTTGGTGTCGGTGATGAGGCCCATGGCGATGCCGCTGACGGGCTTCTTCATCTTGACGCCGGCGTCAAGAAGCGAGAGGGTGCCGGCGCAGACTGTGGCCATCGACGAGGAGCCGTTGCTCTCGAGGATGTCGCTGACGATGCGGACTACGTAGGGGAAATTGTCGGGGAACATGCGCTTGAGGGCGCGGTGGGCGAGGTTGCCGTGGCCTACCTCGCGGCGGCCTACGCCGCGCTGGGGCTTGGCTTCGCCGGTGGAGAAGGGGGGGAAATTGTAGTGGAGGAGGAAGCGCTCGCGTCCCTGGTTGAGCACGTCGTCGAGGATTTTCTCGTCGAGCTTGGTGCCGAGGGTCACGGTGGCGAGAGCCTGGGTCTCGCCGCGGGTGAAGACGGCGGATCCGTGGGGGCCGGGGACGTAGTCGGTCTCGCACCAGATGGGGCGGATGTCGGTGGTCTTGCGGCCGTCGAGGCGGATGCCTTCGTCGAGCACGCAGCGGCGCATGGCTTCCTTCTCTACGTCGTGGTAGTAGCGCTTCACGAGAGGCGTCTTTTCATCGCGGACGTCTTCGGGGAGCGAGTCGATGTATTCCTGGCAGATGGCGTCGAAGGAGTCCTGGCGCCAGTGCTTGTCGGCTGTTCCGGTGCGGGCGATGGCGTATGCCTTGTCGTAGCACTTGTCGTGGACGTCCTTGCGGAGCTCTTCGTCGTTTACTTCGTGGCAGTATTCGCGCTTGACGGTGGCGCCGGCGGCTTCGGCGAGCTCGTTGACCACCTTCACCTGCTCGCGGATAGCCTCGTGGGCGGCCTTGAGGGCGGCGAGGAGGTCGGCTTCGGATACTTCGTCCATTTCGCCTTCCACCATCATGATGTTGTCGTATGTGGCGCCGACCATGAGCTCCATGTCGGCTTTCTCAAGCTGGGAGAATGTGGGATTGATGACGAACTTGCCGTCGATACGGGCCACACGAACCTCGGAAATGGGCCCGTTGAAGGGAATGTCGCTCACGGCGATGGCAGCGGACGCTGCGAGGCCGGCAAGGGCGTCGGGCATGTCTTCGCCGTCGGCGGAGAACATGATGATGTTCACGAAGGTGTCGGCGTGGTAGTTGTCCGGGAAGAGGGGACGGAGCACGCGGTCGACGAGGCGGGATGTCAGGATTTCATAGTCGCTGGCACGTCCTTCGCGCTTGAGGAAGCCGCCGGGGAAGCGGCCGTTGGAAGAAAATTTCTCTTTGTACTCTACTGTCAGGGGCATGAAGTCGACGCCTTCGCCGGCTTCTTTTGCCGAAACTACGGTGGCAAGCAGCATCGTGTTGCCCATACGCAGTTCTACCGCTCCATCAGCCTGCTTGGCGAGCTTGCCGGTCTCGAGGGTGATGGTCCGGCCGTCCGCGAGGGTGATGGTTTTCTTGATGGGATTCATAAAAATCGGGGTTCGTAATGGTTTATTTACTTCAAATTCGCGCAAAGATACGAAAAAATATCGGTTGTGTCAATACGACACCCGTTTTTTTACAATTTTTCAGTCCGTGCGCGCTTCATTGCGCGGGTGCGTCGCGGTCATAGTGTGGCATTTCGTCGGGCACGGGCATGGAGATTTCGACCATTCCGCCGATTCTCCCGTCGTCGTGGCGCCACGGCGTCTGGTAGATTACCTTGCGGCGTCCGTGCTTGGTGATTGTGTAGGCGTTGCTTTCGCCGGTGGCGAGCATTGCGCGGATTTTTGCCGCGGAGGCGGGGGAGTGGCAGTCGAAGAGGTTCCGGCCTATGAGGTTGCCGCGCGAGGCGTAGAGCTCGAGGGCCCGGGCGTTCATCCACAGGATGACGCCCTCGGCGTCGCAGACCGTGACGGCGCAGTTGGTGTCGGTGAAGTAGGAGTGCATGGAAGATATGTTTTGAGCAACTGAATCAGCTAAATAAGCTATCTCAGCTATATTAGCTATAAAAGCTAAGTCAGCAAAGGCAGCCCTCGGGTTAAACAAAGCGGCGACTGTGCCTGCGGGGGCACAGTCGCCTTCGGTGCTTTGCGCTTCAAGATGGACTCGAACCAACGACCCTCTGATTAACAGTCAGATGCTCTAACCGACTGAGCTATTGAAGCAGGTGCTTTTTTCGTCAGCAACACCCCCTCCGGGGTTTTGCGATGCAAAATTAGTGCTTATTTTCGACATATGCAAGAAAATCTCGGAAAATTTCCGAAAAATAATTCAAAGGCATCTTTGTTTCGCTCGGGCCCGATGGGTCCGACAGGTCTGAAGAGTCCGAAATAAAGTCCCCGGAATGAAAAACCTCCCGCCCTCGGTGGAGAGGGGCGGGAGGCTTGTCCTTTTGGCTGTAGGTCCTTGAGGATGACGGGGGAAGAATTACTTCTTCACGCGGCGCTCCTTGATGCGGGCCTTTTTGCCGGTGAGTTCGCGGAGGTAGTAGAGTTTCGCACGGCGAACTTTACCGTATTTGTTGACGGTGATGGAGTCGATGAAGGGCGATTCGATGGGGAAAATACGCTCTACGCCGATATTGTCGCTCATCTTGCGAACGGTGAAGCGCTTCTTGGCGCCTTCGCCGCTGATGCGGATCACTACGCCGCGGTACTGCTGGATACGCTCCTTGTTGCCTTCTTTGATACGGTAAGCCACGGTGATGGTGTCGCCGGGGCCGAAATCGGGATGCTGCTTGCCGGTTGCGAATGCTTCCTCGGCAATCTTAATCAGGTCCATTGTATTGACTGTGATTTAAATGTTAACATTTCGCAACATTCGCAGGCTGCACGTCCTGCCAGCGGTTACGCTTTTCGGCCGCAAAGGTACGAAATTTTTTTTTCTCCGCCAAAAAAGTCTACCACAAATTGAAGCGGTAGCCCACGGCCGCCTCGAAAGAGAGGACGCCCCCGGCGTAGAAGGTCTGTTTGTCGGAAATCACCGCGGCGTCGAAGCGAGTGGTCATTCCCGCGAACCACCGCTCGTGGTTCCACACCAGCGCGAGCTTGAAGCGGTTGTACAGCGAGACGGACCATTTGTCGTACTCCCCGTTGATGAATCCCTTGCGGGCGCCCACGATGGGCGTCTCGCTCACGCCGAGAAGCCACCCCGGATGGAACACCCAGTTGTACCCGTAGCCGAAGCGGATGGCATAGTTGTTCGTGTCGACGCGGTAGCGGTAGTCTGGCCACGTGTCCGGCAGCTGCTCGCGCATGAATTCCGGAAGCGACGCGAAGTTGAAGTCGAGTTTCTGCGAGTAGATGGAGAGCCCCGCGCAGAGCGAGCCCTGGCTCTTGAGCTGTATCTTGCTGTAATTGAAGGCCGCCGCCTCAGCGTAGCGCTTGTTGTTGAAGAAGTAGTAGACGTCGAGGCCCCAGCTCTCGTTGTTGATGCCGTCGAAGTTAAGGTCGGGACGGTAGTCGCCGAAGCGCGTCATCTTGGCCCCCACGTCGTTCTTCGACAAATAGGCCTCCGCCGCGAAGAGCGCGCAGTTGAACCCGAAGCGGAGTCGCTGACGCGAGCGGTCCGGCCCTCCGAAGAACTTGCTGAAATTCACGTCATAGCCCACCGACACGGCAAGATACGTCAGATAGAGGCCCATCGACGTCGAGGCGTCCGAGTGCATGTAGATGTTCCGGCTCTCCGGGATGTGGAAATTGTAGATGTCCATCCACGAGTCCGCCGTAATCTTCCCGTTGAACTTGAAGCCCGTGCCGCGCACGTAGGTCGAGTCGTAGGTGTTGAAAAACTTGTCGCCCCAGCGGTATACACCCACGCAGAAGCGCGGAAACTTGCCCCACTCGGCTATCGAGTCCAGCGCGAACGACATGGCGCCGCACCGCCCGCTGCCGGCGAGGGCCATCAGAAGGCTGAGGAAGAGAATTCTTACAATGCGGGGCATCAAGGGGCGGAGGGTAGGGTGTGAAACGTCGGAATGTACCTTTGGGAAATTTTTTTTGCGGTGCAAAATTACACATTTTTCTGCAAAACGGCCACGCCTTCGCCGTAAATAGCGAAAAATTTAGTAACTTTGTGGCGGAATTGAATAATCTTTCCCAAAAATTTCCCCCCTTATATTATATGCAGGAAAAAATCATTATCCTGGATTTCGGTTCGCAGACAACCCAGCTCATTGCCCGGCGAGTGCGCGAACTGAACATCTATTGCGAGATTCTACCCTACAACAAATTCCCCTACGGGCAGGAGGAGGGCATTATCGGCGTTATCCTCTCGGGCTCCCCCCTCAGCGTCTACGACAAGGAGGCTTTCCGCGTCGACCTTGAGCGCCTCGCCGCATCCTATCCCCTCCTCGGCATCTGCTACGGCGCCCAGCTCATGGCCTACACCCTCGGCGGGAATGTCGAGCCCGCGGCTTCCCGCGAGTACGGCCGCGCGCGTCTCTCCGCCGTCGACGCCGCCGACCCCCTCTTCGCCGGCATCGAGCCCGGGGCACAGGTATGGATGAGCCACGGCGACACCATCACCGCCCTCCCCGAAGGCTTCAGCTGCATCGCCTCCACGCCCGAAGTCCGCTTCGCCGCCTTCCGTCGCGACGGCCACCGCATGTGGGGCGTACAGTTCCACCCCGAGGTATACCACTCCGAGTGCGGCCTCCAGCTCCTCCGCAACTTCACCGTCGGAATCTGCGGCGCGCACTGTACCTGGTCCGCCGAGAGCTTCATCGACTCCACCGTGGCCGAACTCCGCCGACAGCTCGGCGACGACAAGGTCGTCCTCGGCCTCAGCGGAGGCGTCGACTCCTCCGTAGCCGCCGTGCTCCTCAACCGCGCCATCGGTCCCCGCCTCACCTGCATATTCGTCGACCACGGAATGCTCCGCAAGGACGAGTTCGCATCCGTCCTCCGCGACTACGAGTGCCTCGGCCTCAACGTCGTGGGAGTCGACGCCTCCGCCCGCTTCTTCAGCGACCTCGAGGGCGTCACCGACCCCGAGCGAAAGCGAAAGATCATCGGCGCCGACTTCATCAAGGTCTTCGACGAGGAAGCCCGCAAGATTGAGGACGTCCGCTGGCTCGCCCAGGGCACAATATACCCCGACTGCATCGAGTCCCTCTCCATCACCGGAACCGTAATCAAGAGCCACCACAACGTCGGCGGCCTCCCCGAGCGCATGAAGCTCCGCCTCTGCGAGCCCCTCCGCCTCCTCTTCAAGGACGAGGTCCGCGCCGTGGGCCGCGCACTCGGCATGCCCGAGCACCTCATCACCCGCCATCCCTTCCCGGGCCCGGGCCTCGCCGTCCGCATCCTCGGCGACATCACCCCCGAGAAAGTCCGCATCCTCCAGGATGCCGACCACATCTTCATCCAGGGCCTCCGCGATGCCGGACTCTACGACAAGGTCTGGCAGGCCGGAGTGATACTCCTCCCCGTCCAGAGCGTAGGCGTAATGGGCGACGAGCGCACATACGAACGCGCCGTAGCCCTCCGCGCCGTCACCTCCACCGACGCCATGACCGCCGACTGGGCCCATCTCCCCTACGAGTTCCTTGCCAACGTCAGCAACGAGATCATCCGCAAAGTCCGCGGCGTAAACCGCGTCTGCTACGACATCTCCTCAAAACCCCCGGCAACGATCGAGTGGGAATAATCAAGCCATCTTGCAACCCCACTGAACTATAGCCAAATACACCCCATTAGAGCAATCCACACGGATTGATACCAAATACTTACAAGCAATCCACGGTTAACTCACTGAGTCAGCCGTGGATTCTCTTTTTGCCCGCTTTGGAAGAAACGACCCCGCTATTCGTCCCTGCTTGAAGAAAATGACCCCGATGGGTTGAAAGAACTAACGGACATGAGGGCGCGATGTATCAGTCTGGGAGGAGTCTATGTGTTTTCTTGAAATATGAAAACGCCCCTTCCCCCAATTCTGCGTACTCTTTCCACTCTTCCAATTGAGAGTAGAAGTCCCCCTCTTCATCTGAGTTGAAACCTTCTTGATATATGCGCTTGAACCATGCAATCCTCTCGGTCAGTATGGTAGCAAGTTCGTCCTTGATTTTATACTCCACGTCTGTATTCGGGGCGCGGACTATCCACTGGTCTAATTCAGTGAGAATACCTTCCCACCCATGCCAACTATCCGCTTCTTTGAGCTGAGAAAGGAGACCGTATACGTTGTACCGAAATGCAGGTGTTGTTCCATCGTTGTCATCTTCGTCACCCTCCCCGAGTGTACCCTGGTAGGTATCTATATTTTCTTCTTTCTTTTCTTCATTCTGTGTATTCTCCCCATTCTGTGTATTGTCTGCATTCTCTGTATTGTCTGCATTCTCTGCATTCTCTATATTGTGTGTACTGGGGGAAGTTTGCTGAACTTCTGAGGAAAGATATGATGGAATATACCCCTTTTGCTTGTAATCATCAAGAGGTATGTGATATTGGGGATTTTTCACGCAATCTTCCAAACGAATCTTTTCCCATTCTGAGAACTTATCCTTACGGAGTCTGAATTTGTTTGGAATCGTACCTTTTGACTGGCCCACAGACTTGACTTCCAAAATTCCTAAACGATGGAATGTGCTTAATATGGCTATGACCATTTTATTGCCAACTCTACTCTGCGCTTGGAGGTCTGCATTTGAGCGAAAAAACCATCCGTCTTCATCTGCGAAGTATGAAGATAACTGCAGGAGCGTGAAAAGCATACTCCTACAATTATTATCCATGCAGGCGGTTAAGTTTACGGGCATTGGCGTAAACTGATACGATATTTCGTTGTTCTTCATACTGTGGTCTTATTAATAAATTTCTGCATCATCTCCGCGTGTTCTTCCTTGCTGACCTTGATATATTTGAGGAAATTTGCCTCGGACTTATGACCAGTCATCTGCATGATGCTTATTGTGGGTGCTTCCATTTTGTAAAGATTGGTTGCAAACGACCGACGAGCCGTGTGAAATCCCATACATTGATACCTCAACATTTTATGAGACTGACACACTCCTGCTCTTGTTGAAGAAATCGTAACGGCTTCAGTAATACCTGCAAGCCGTCCTAATTCCTTCAACTGGGCATTGGCTTTTCCACGGTCAATAAGACGAGGGAATTGACCATTATATTTCTCGTACAACTCTCTCACATACGGATGAAGAGGTATCGTAACAACAGCCTTTGTTTTCTGTGTTTGTAATGTAAGAGTATTGTTTTTGAAGTTGAATACAGCCTCATTTATTCGGTTGAGGTCTGCTTCACGTAATCCCGTCCAGCATCCTATTATAAAGAGGTCTCGTGTTATCTCAATCGTTGACTTTTGGTCAATGACATTCTGCTCCATCAAGGAAGGGATATTCAGCTTATAGATTGCGGTAATCTCATCCGTGGTCAAATAAATGGCATCCGCATCCTCATCCTTAGTTGGGAACTTATGAAAGTAATCGGTCTTGATAAGACCTTCTTCCTTGGCAGCATTTAACCAAATCTTCAATATCGAATATGTTGCAGAAAGGGTATTCAGAGCGTACCCTCTTCCAGATAATGCCGTTTTATTTGCCCAGTTAGTGAAGCGGCCTTCAAAGTGCTTATCGAATATCTCAAAGCTATCCTCTGTTTTGGTATCTTTGAGGAACTTTTTAATCCGCACCAAAACTGTCCTATGGTGATTTTGCGTTTTCTTGCTTATGTAATGTTTCTTATCCTTTGACATCATTGTCGGCATACGGTCAACATATTCTTGGAAGAATTGTGTCGGGGTACGGTTCAACTTTGCTTCCTCTTCTTCGACCTCTTTCTTAGCTGACTTAACACCATTCTCAAAGATTTGGCTAAGGTCTATATCTGACAGAGAAGTCGAACCAGTAAGCCAAAAGTTCCCCATCTGAGACCAACGGTCTTCAATCTCGTTGAGTTGCTTGTTAATTTTGTGCAATTCACGCTTGAAGCGTACCTTACCTTCTACGTTTTCTTTGCAACGCTGTATAGTTTTATCCCATACACTTGTAGGGACTGTGATGCCAGTGGACTTCTTTATTTGGTGTCCACCACCCCGAACAATCGCCATGATAAGCGACCTCTCACGATGGGGATATTGTAGGTTGAATCTTATTTTCATATAGATTCTTTCTTGTTGTTAATTAATTCGGCAACCTTGCGGATGGTAGTCACGCTGGTGCCAGTTATTTTACTGATATTACGGAGGCTGTAGCCTCTTTTGAGTAGTCTTAATTCTTCGGCATACTCCTCCTTGTAGGCTTCGGCTGATTTGGTGTAACCGTCCTTGCGCCCAACCTTGCCGCCGTTAGCCCGATAATTTGCATAACCGCTTTGCATACGACTACGGATTAGGTTTCTTTCCATAGCGTTGAACTGGGCGAGAATTCCAAGAACCAAGGTGGCTATCGGGTTGACCCTCCCATCGGGGAGCATGGTTTCAAGGGCGTTTTGGAGGATGAAGACTGATATTCTACGCTCCGTGAAGGTCTCTATGAGTTGGAGGAAATCAACAGCTCGACGGCTCAGACGGCTACATTCGTAAATCAGAATTTTGTCAATCTTACGCTTACTGGTGTAGTCGAGAAGTTCAGTCATGGCTTGACGCTCTTCAACCTTCTTCGCTCCGCTAATTTTCTCTGAGAACTCTTTGACTACTTCGTAGCCTTGGCGAGAGGCATACTCTCGTAGGTCGTGAAGTTGGCGGTCATAGTCCTGCGAAGAGGTAGAGACACGAGCATAGATAACAACCTTTGTCTTTTCCATTCTCGAAGCTGATTAGGCGGTGAAACCATACTCTTTGTTAACTCGCTCCTCGTAGTCATCTGTGCGCTCTACAAGGCTATCAATGACATTCACCAGTTCATCGAAGTACACATCATCGACCTTCTTACCAGTCTTTTTGAGAATGACAGTGAATGTGTCAAGTCCTTCCTCGTAGATTACCTCAACCCAGCCCTTGTACTTGAAGCCCTGCACCTTGAAGGCGAGACCACGGTCATCAGAGAGACGTGTCGGAGAGTTGAAGCCCCATGACCATATTATCATCAGTTGAGAGCGGAGGATTGAAAGGATGTATTCAGCCATATTCTTGATATTATCGGTTAAGAATCACACTGCAAAGTTACATCTAAAGTTAAGCGATTCCAAATTTCTTCAGCTAACTAAAGTTAATTTGCGTTGAGAAAATTGATATTCTGCGTTAATTTAGCTACCTTTGCAGCATAACATCAAAAATATGGACAAAACACTCTCATCCCGAGTCAAAGAACTCTGCGCCGAGCGAGGATTCACTCTCAAAGGACTGGCTGAAAAGATGGACATAAAGCCCGAATCGTTAAGCCGTGCGCTCAATGGTAATCCTCAACTCTCGACCTTGGAAAATATTGCCAAAGCCCTTGGAGTAGGAGTAGCCGAGTTGCTAACTGGTGGGCGGTCTGATGAACCACTGACCTCGGATTTTACTGCAATGATTGTTCGGAATGGAGAAACGTACCTTTTTCATTCTGAATCAGATTTGAAGAGCTGGTTATCGTAAGTTCTCAACTTCACTGAGCAGTTGCTCATAGGTAAGCCAAAGACATCCGTAAGATAACAAAAGGGTTTGTGCCAGTACGATAGCATTAGACTGTTGTCCTACGGGAACATCTTGTATCGTAATCGCATCGTTGAGACACTTTAGCAGTTGCTTCTTTGCGAAGTAAGCAAAGAATAAGTTGTCGGAGTTGTAAACCTCTGAGATAGGAGCGGTTTCAATCTCTTCTGCTACATAGTCTGTGAACTCTCTACCCTCCTTGGCATCCAGTGCTTCTGAATTTCTGAGGATTTTGTACCAGTTGCTCAGAACGTCCGCAAATTCTTCTGCGTCCCAGTCTTCTACCAAATTCTGTGAAAGGTAGAATGCTACATACTCTTCCTCGCTGTAGGTTTTGCGAGCCTTAGCCTCATTGGTTGAGGTTGTGTTGGAATTTGTAATTTCCATTTGGGTTGTTTTTGGTTATTTTTTGCCAATACCAGTACACAAGCTAACGAGCTACTATGCCATCGTTGACGATGCAAAATTGGCAATAATCTGACTGACAACCCAATAGAATTATCGAGCGGGGACGGAATCATCCCAGCTTCAGGAAAATAAAAATGAAAGTGGTAACTGCGAGGTAACTGCTATTTCAGATATTGAGCCTTAAATGTAGCCCACTTCGAGTTAATTTGGGAGTAGATTCGTACTTTACGCCTTGCCATAGTGTCTGTTTCGGCGACAATCTTTCCTTCCTTATCCTTTTTAGGTTCGCTAAGTTGGACTTCCTTTGTATAATTGGAGGATGGCAGACCAAGGTAAGATAAAAGTGTTTCCATGCCTTTCTTAAGGCTCATATTATTGCGTTTTATTAACGGACTCTCTGACAGAAACCGATATATTATTATGGAACGTCTATGTGCATCTTCCTCCTGCGTGAGATTCCATTCTTCAGAGAGATGTTTAAGGCTGACTTTGAGTAGATGTAGATTATCTCTATTGTTAACCTTCAGAAGATTACCGAGAGACAAATCCATTTCATTTGAATTGACAATCATCTTCAACTGCATCTCCACATAGGTATCCCGATTAAGCGAAATTCCCCACACCTTCAAAATACGGCTAACAATCTCAACCTTTGGCTTGTTTGATATGACCGTTAATATCGCCTTGGCTACTTGCCCCTTGGTGTATAGAGGTCTTATCTCGTCCAGATATGCCAAAGCCAATTCTCGCTCATCTTTATCTTTATGCGCTGGGTATGTAATGTCACCAGTCTTCAAAAGGCTAATGACATTATCCGACAGTATTTCATTCCCATGAAAGCTGTTCTCAGTGTAGTTCACACCCCATTCCGATATTTCATATTCCCATCCCTCATTATAGCCCAACTCTTCACATATCTCCGTTTTACGCTTTTCTATGATATCAAGATACGATTTCTCAAACTCCTCATCCGTCATGTAGATATACACAAACTCCACCTTGTTATATACTGGATGGAGATATTCTAATCTCACTGTATAGCGAAGCTGAGGATGGGGGTAAGTATCGAGATTTATAGGCATGGTAATGGTCTTTTATGGTTTGCGGAATACAAGGAAATAGGAGTGCATCTTTCGGGCACAACGCTGCTTATACGACTGTTTGAGTAATTTAGTCGTAGCTATCAAAAGGAACTGGTCAAGCAACTTAAATCCGAGTTGTCGGGCTTGCTCTATAACGTATAATGCTACCCATTCTTGTTTTCCCTTGTACCAGTAATCTTGCGTTTTCATTACTAACACACCGTTAGATTTCAAGAGTCGGTATGCAAGTGAAATCATCTGCTTATTAGTGCCGTATAACTCTTCATTACTGTCAAAATATGAGAATCTTTTTAGCATCATGCTCTGAATGGTTTTCGATTCTGCATATTCATCCACTATGAACGGCAAATCAATAATAATACTGTTGAACGAGTCATCGGGAAGCAACTCCGTTTCTTCCAATGGTTTTACTGTTTCATCAACAGGATACTTGTCGAAAAGATGTACGGGGCGAGGGATGCCAAACTTATAAAAACCGCCCACGGATGTAGTTAAATCGCAATCGAAAGTGGGAGCATTGTCGCAGTAGAGCCTCAGAATCCCCGACAATATAGCCGTTTGGTCTTTATCGACCGTCTTTATAGGAGCGGTCAATTTCGACAGATTCACCTTAGAAATCTTATCGGTGTTAGGCTTTACTGGAACGCTTTCCATAGCCATGTACTTTTTAACCGTATTGAGCGACATACTAAGAGCCTTGGCGACTTCTGATGGCTTTGCATCCTTATGAGTTTGAAGATACACCTTGACGGCATTATATCGCTTAACCTGCTCATCATATCTGCGGTCGATACACTGCTCATTGATGTACTTGCGGATAGCCGCCTCTGTCACACCGCATCGCTTGGCGTTATCCTCAACGCTAAGAGATGGATTGTAGTTTATGCGAGATTTCGTTGGCATTATCAATTATTTCTACGGCAAAGGTAAAAATTTTTGATGAAATATACCAAGTGTTGCTTGCCGCCTCAGAAAAATTTCGTAAATTTGTGGCGTTATTGGCTTGATAGCCTTTGACAAGACATAATGGAAAGTGTTTTAGCTTTCTCTGACTAACGAATCACCACCTCGTATAGTAAGAAATCAGAGATGAAGCGAAAGACGCTGTTCCCTCAGTCGCGCATATACATCGTTCACGATATATACGGCAGACTGGGTGAGCTGCCGTAATCGTAACATCTTATTTCTTCCGCTTGTGGTGAGCGCGTTAGTGAGATTAAACGCTAAGGTGGCTCACTCTTTTTATTGTGTCTTCTGAACTAACGAATCACCACCAACCGCCCGACAGAGCCGCCAAGGGCAACGAACTTTTCTGCAATGAAAAAGTATCTTTCACTCCTTTTCGTGGCTCTATTTGCCACAATGTCTTTCGCTCTTACATCATGCGGCGATGACAACGACGAACCCGATGGAGGCAACGGCAAAGCCTCACTCACAATCAACGGTCAAGGTTACAAGGAACACTCTACAACTGGAGCAAACTCCACTGTCACCGACTATGGAACAAGTCTCGGAATTAAGATTGAGTCCGAACTTTATCCTGCTAACTCTGAGGAAACCGATTTCTTCCCTCGCGCCCATATTTCACTTGAAGCCAATTCCGTAGCTCTTGCCAAGGGTACTACTCTCACTCTTAACGACGGCTATGTGGAGATGATAGAAGGTGCTGGAACGGATGGAATGTACGGCACTGTATACGACGAAATCAAGAGCGGAAAGGTAACTGTTTCAGAAGTGAAAGGTGAAACCGTCACCCTTAATTTCGAGAATCTGAAACTTGCCGATGATGAAAACAAGACCGTAACCATCAACGGCTCTCTCGTCTGCGATTACACGAAAATCTAAATATGGCTATGACGCAGACCAAATGTCCAGACTGCGGAGCAATCGTTGGGGCAGACAGAAATGTCTGTCCCGAATGCGGTTGCCCCATTACGCATGAATCCACTCCTCCAGCCGAACCCGCTACTACAATGTCCGAGGAGGCGCATACAGTATCTCACCACACCAATAGTCCAATACAACCTACTCCAATGCCCATACCATTCTTTCAAGCAGACTGGGCGCAGTATTTTTATGAGTGTGGAGTAATAGGATGGGAAGCATTTAAGAAATATGCTTGCTTCACTGGACGCGCTTCTCGTAGAGAGTTTTGGTCATTCAACCTCATCTGCTGGCTTGTGGGTGGTTTCACTGGCGGCTTGGCAGCTTTTATATTGCTGTTGCCAATGATAGGTGTAGGCATTCGCCGTATGCACGATATAGGCAAGTGCGGGTGGTGGTGCATCTGCCCGATAGCTTGTATTTTCCTTTTTCTCAAACGCTCGGATGAAGGAGTTAACCAATACGGTTCTCCCAATCCTGCAATAAATCTACTTTAAGCCATGGCTCTGATTCAATGCCCCAAATGCGGTCAACAGATATCCGACCGCGCTACGGAATGTCCGCATTGCGGCTGTCCGAGAGAGTTTCAAGATGAAATTCATCCCACAGACAATTCTTCGGCTCAATCACATGAACCTCTGTCAGAACAGCCACAACTGAATCCAAAGAAGACCCACAAAGGTTTGTGGATTTCCTTTGTGGCAATATTGGTCGTGGTTCTCTGTGCTGGAGCGTTTCTCCTATTTGGAGGAACATCGACATTAAAAATTACGCCCGAATTAACGAAAGCTCTTCAGAGATACGACCAAATAGATGCGTTCTCAGAAGGAATGGCTGCTGTCCGTCGGGACGGCAAATGGGGATATATAAACCTCAAAGGTGAGGAAGTTATTCCATGTCAGTTTTCGGATATCTTTCCCCCAGGGCAGTTCTCGGAAGGGTTAGCTTGCGTTGTCGATGAACGTAATGAAGAGGACAACAAGCTATGGAATATGCGTGTGGGCTTCATCAACAAAAAGGGGGAATTCGTAATTACTGGCAACTACTTCACCGAAGCTCCTGCAGGGGCAGTATGGGAAGACGAAAGCCATAAGCTCCCATCTTTCAAGGATGGGAAATGCGCAGTATGGAACACGGCTGTTTTCTCGCTCGAAGGAGAAGGCACTGAAAGCGGCTGGAGCAAGGAATATGAAGCCAATAAAATAGTGCTGATTGACAGTAATGGTAAAATAAGTGAATCAACTGATTCCACGGCTTATCAACTGGCAAACTATCATCCGTATGTTATTCCGACTCCCTATAAGGTCGTACTTACACCTACTGAGACGAAAGTCGCATTTGACGATTATGCAGTCAATATAGCCCGTGATACTGTGGAATGCGACAATGGTGCAAAATTGGTGACATGGCAGATAATTGATGCCAATTCCTATCCATACGGTATGTATGGTGGAACTTATGAAAAAACGTGTCAATATTACATCGACCAGTACGGAAATTCCACACTAACACCCGAGCAGGAGAAATCCATGGAACAACATCTGAACGAACTGATGACTACTCTTTTGAACGAACATAACGAGCAGGTGCGTCGAGAAGAGGAAGAGGAACGAAAAAGACGAGAAGGGACACCAGTCACAATCACTTTAAGTGCTGAATTGGATGACCATAGAATTTCCAACAGGTATTCAAGTGTCGGTCTCGGTGGTAGTGGAGTAGGAGGCTTGGATAGACTCGCAACTTCTACTATAATAGTTCCTGAGAATCAAGTCTATGTATTTAAGCGTTACGAGGTATCACCTAAAGATGGCTGGCAATATACAGTTTTACATATCGCACGTAACGGCTATTGGAACACTGTCAATTTGAAAACTTCAGGGGAATTTTCAATCTATGGAGGGGAAAAATTCTATATTGCTCTTGAGAATCCGTGGGGGTATGGAAGGCAAAAAGTATCTGTAAATGCAACATTCTATTTTACAGAGAAGAATTCCGAATATTGAAATTTTAACTAAAGTGAGGAGGCTTCGGTCTCCTCTCTTTGTTATTCCATTTATCATTTATTGCTACTATCATCTTATCAATTTTTAACACTCAAAACTTGACAAGGGGTGGTTTGATGTTGTAACTTTGTAGTCTGAAGAGGGAGAATCCCTCAGTGTCAAGAGTCAGCCTTACGGCTGCACCAACCGAGACTTACATGACAGTCCACGGTGGTAGGGGAAATCCAGACACGACAGTTATAAACCTGTAAAATAAAAAGTTATGAGCAATCCAACTTATCTTTCGACTTCATCTTCCGTTTCTGAACTCTTCGCGTCCTTGGGTCGTGAGGAGCGACTGGTCGCGTCTGAACTGCCCGTATGGTGCTTCAAGAAGGTCTCTGATATCGTCGAGGGCATTGAGATGAGACTTTCCAACATGGCAGGGGGTTATCCGTTTGAGTTTGTTGGGGTCAACTGGGCATCATCGGAGCAATTATACCTTTGCGGCGAGTTTACAGATGAGGCTATTCAGCGAGAATTTCTTTCTGTAACAAGTGGTTACGCAGCCAAGCGTTTCATTAAGGCGAAGTATAAGAAACAAGTCCGTGAGGATTTTCCGACCTTCCGCTTGCAGTGGATGTTGTTTGTCGTATGGCAGAAGTGTCTTGGTAATGCCGATTTCCGAGCCAAGTTGCTCTCCATTCCCGAAGGGGTTACGCTGGTCGAGGAAACCACCCTCGACACTGGCGGCACGGCTACCGTTTGGGGGTGTAAGAATCCCGAGCTGATAGCCTACCGAAAGGAATTGACCGACCGCATCAAGCGATGGAGCGGTACTAACCACACCAAGAAGGCTCTTGACCTAAAAATCAACATCGAGACCAATGCTGTCCGTAATATAGGAACTTTCGTAGGTCAGAACAACATAGGCAAGATTCTGATGATTTGCCGTCGCTGTCTGATAGAAGGAATTGAGCCTCCCATCGACCGCACACTCCTCAACTCAGTACAAATCACCATCTTAGGCAATCGTCTGACATTCTAATCATCAATATTTCACGCTTATGGAATTATACAAGTGCGCTTGCTCTGTGCGCATACCGCCCGACAAGAAGCCGTTAGTTGAGGAAGCAATAGCTCGCTTCCTCGAAGCCGAGACAAGCATTGTCAGTCCTATCCACGTTCATGTCACTCTAAAACTCGACAGCCTCAACCAAGTGTCCGCATTGCGCACTGGTTGGCAGATGGACAAGGAAGAGGCAAAGAGACTCGGACAGCGAATGACTTTTAGCCGCGCCATAGGTCTCAATGGAAGGCTATACCGATACTCTGAGCAAAACGCTGTCAGATTAAATCCATTTTTCGGAGATGAAATTGTGAAGACCTTCCTCTACCTACGCGAACACATTCCTCAGCTCGGACAACATTTGACATTCACATCGTACCAAATACCACCAAATTATACTCCTATGAAGTTAGCAATAAGTCTGAATCCTCAGGACAATGAGGGTTTGAAAATCCTTAAGGGATTCATTACTGACTGTCTCGGGCAGTCAGATAACGACTGGTTCGCTCTCCGATTCCACATTTCGATAGACCATAAAACTGGTGTCGTAAACAGTCTGTATTTCGGCACTGGTTGGGAAACGCCACCATGGGCAGAGGTTGGCGACCGTGGCCCGACTTTCGCTGAGAAGGAACGCTTTCAATGGTTCTTCATCAACTGGTTCAAGGAAGCGGGTATCTCAACCAATCCCACCACATCTGAGGAAGTAGTGCGCTTCTTTGAGGTAATGCTCAAGGCTTGCCCTGACCTCTCTGAATACTTCACCATAATAGAGAAATAATCCGCGCTCACCACATCACGGAGGATGGGCTGTGTGGTCTCTCCCTACACAGTCCATTTAACTTACCCCAACGACACATTATAATATGGAGCATATTCACAACTATCTCACGCTATCCGTTGAAGCCGAATCAGAGAAAGAGGTCGAAGTGGCAAACTGGTTAAGCCATGCTCACTACATTTACGCGATAGACCATGAGAGAAACGCTATACTTGTCTTTAACATCCCTAACTGGCTAATCTCGCATCTTACCGAGAAGTTCAGCATTTCAGAGTGGCGATTTGAGGAGAATCCGAAACCTCCACGGCACTATGTCAAACTATTCCGATATGTTGACTGGTTCCTATTTGAAAATATCGGGGCATACCGTTGGTTTGCACAGAGGCAGGATTACCGAGCCTTCTCCACCATTTCCGAAAGATATGCAATACTGGACGCAGCATATTACCATGACGGCTATTCATCATGGCGAGTGCGCTACTACCTTTCGCGGAATCTAATGGGGATGAATGCGAAGAATCCTCGACGCTGTTTCCATTACGATGATGACAATGTAGACTTAGCTCTCATCCGCAAAGCCATACAGCCCCAGCTTGTAGAAGCAGAGAAGAAACTGGAAGTACCCACAACATTCCGCTATCCGATTGACCTCGACATTTGGCTTGACGATGACCGTCTTTATATCGGGTGGTTTGTGAATGACCTCTACGTTTATTCTTTCCGTGGACTGTTTGAGAAACTCGGCATCGTAACCAACGAAATGAATCCTTGGTTTGAGCGGAACGGCTATCCTCGCAATACTCGCGACCAATCCGAAATCGACCGCTTCCTCGCCAGACTGCGACAAGATAACCTAAAAGATTAGAGTGGTGCACTTGGAGGGTGTAACAGATGCCCTCAACAAGATTAAAATGATACACCTCAACACTTGGCACAGTCCTGGGAAAATTTCAGAAAATTTTTGGGAAAGCCACATCCATCGGAATGCCGCCTATACCCAGGGAGGGAGGACGGAAGGGGTGACGGGGGTTACAGTGCTTCACCACAGAATGTTATGCGATAAGACAAGGAGAAAACGCACTCCCAGGTCATTTTGCCGCGTACAGAGGAAGCCTCAAAATTTGCACCCCTTTGATATGGTGAATGTTACTAAAAATGCGTACCTTTGCAGACGCAAGCCCATTGAAACGGCAACGAGAGAACAAAATCCCAGCAATTATCATGGGATTTCACATCTAACTCTCTGTCCTCCAGTGCGCCTGCAAAAGTCAAAATAACCCCGTAATTCATCCCTGATGAGACAAGACAAGAAGATAACTCCCGATATATCAAGCCTCTCCCGTTTCAAACACTCAATCGAGTGGGAATAAAACGAGGTCTATAAAATTTATAAGACTTATAAGATTCATCCGTCTTATAAGTCTTATAAATTTTATGCGAATTATTCCGTAAAGAGTGCCCGGAGCGGGACTCGAACCCGCACGACCGCAATGGTCAAGGGATTTTAAGTCCCTCGTGTCTACCATTCCACCATCCGGGCGGCCGATTTGCTCTGCAAAGTTAAGCACAATTTTCTTTGAAAACAAATTTTCGTGGAAAATTGAGCGGAAGTCGGTCAGAACCCGAGGTTCGCTTTGCGCCATTCGACGCGGGCCTTATACATCGACTCTTTGAGCCCGCCTTCCGTGAGAAAGTGCTCCTCCATGGATTCAAGGAGGGAGGCGAGCATGGCGTCGAGCTGGCGCAGTTCCGTAATCAGCAGGTTCGCCACGACCTCATCCGTGCATTCCGCGCATTTCCGGCGGAACTCCACGCGGTCATCGCACTCGCGGCAGAAGTTCCGTGCGCGGTGAGTGATTTCATCGTCCGGAAGCCATACTTTCAGGTCGTTCTGATAGAGAAAGTCGAGATAATCCTCAAGGAGCTCGCGGAGAGAGCCGCGTGCCACGCCGATGAGTTTGATGCCCGTTTCCATCGATACCGTGGAGTCCGTGACGCCCTCGACGATGTTCTGCTTCCCGCTTCGGGCGGCCTGCCGCATCTGGTCGACGGTGCGCGTCTGGCAGGGGAAAGCCCGGCGGATGAACATCTCTGTGGCATCGCAGACACAGGCGCTCTTCCGGTAGATATTCCACCCCGAAAGGTCGCCGGAAATCTTCAGAAACGACATATTGAGGAGTTTTTTTAGATTCTACGATTCTTTGACTGTCTGAGACTTATAAGTCTTATACGTCTTATACGTCTTATACGTCTTATACGTCTTATACGTTTTATCCGAGTTCTACGTCTTATCCGAGTTCTACGTCTTATACGAGTTATCGCGCTCCGCGCTCACTCCCCCGGCTTCAGCTCCAGGCCCGTGCGCTCGTGGAGCCCGAAGAGCAGGTTCATGCAGTGGATGGCGTTCCCCACCGCCCCCTTCATCCGCGGGTCCAGCGCCGCGCGCAGCCGCACGCGCCGCCCGTCCGTCTCGAGGGCTATGAAGCACTTGTTGCAGCCCGCTAACGGAGCGTCCTCCGCCCCGTCGGGCAGGGCCGTACCCCGCGGCAGAAGGAAGGTGAAGTTGTGGTCGTCGTAGGCCTCCGAGAAGGCCTCGCGCAGGCTCTCCTCGGCCACCCCGCAGTCGAATTCCACGTCCACGGTCAGCCCCCGCAGCGAGTGCGCCGGACGTCCCGACGCCCTGAACTCCACCGGAAGCCTGAACGAGGTCTGCACTGCCTCCAGGCACGCCCGGGCCTCGCGCCCGGCTCGCGCCGCGTCGAATTCTGGACCGTCCACCGTCACCTCCAGCGCCCCGCTCTCCGAGGGCAGCATCAGCCCCCGCGCGAAGGGGAAAGTGGCGTCCACCAGAGCCATCGCCGGAGCCGTAGCCAGCCTGACGGCCCGCGCACCGCGCACCATCGCCTTGCGGTTCAGCTCGGGAATGCCGTAGACGAAACGCTCGTCGCCCTCCACCGTCGAGGGGCGCCCGGGAGCCGGCGGAAACACCACCAGGCGGAACTCCGGGTCGGCGTCAAGCCGCGCCAGCGCCTCGTCCGGCACGCGGTCCGCGTCCAGACAGAAGAGGATGTCGAGCTTCTGGAGGTCCAGCGAGCGCGTGTAGCGCAGCTCCGACGAGCCGTAGACGTCGAAAACGTCCTCCCATAGCGGCCGCCCCGCGTGCTCCTCGTTGGCGAAGCCGACGAACTGAATGTCCGGGTGTATGAGTAGGAGCCTCACAAGGTCCCGCGCGTTGGGCGTGTCCGTCCGCCCCTGAATCCCCGCTTTGATCATATGCTATAGTGTTTGAGAGTGGTTGTTAATCGTATAAATCTTATAAGTCTTATAAGTCTTATAAATCTTATAAATCCAGGGCGGCTCCCGCCGAGCCGAACAGCTCCGCGAATATCCTGTCCGTCGCCCCGAGGCTCCCGGAGATGTAGCGCCCCGCGGCCTCCCCGGCGCGCCGCAGCGCCTCAGGGTCGTCGAAGAGCCGCCCCAGCGTCGACTCCATCGTCGCGCGGTCAGTCACCTCGAAGCCCCCGCCGCACTCTATCAGGTCCGCGGCCTCCTTGAATTTCCGCCTCCTCGGCCCGAAAACCACCGGAATCCCGTACACCGCCGCCTCGTTGATGTTGTGGATGCTCTTGCCGAAGCCCCCGCCCACGTAGGCCACCGTCCCGTAGCGGTACAGCGAGCTCAGCAGTCCGAAGCAGTTCATCACAAGCACCCTCACCTCCCGCAGACGCGGGTCCCCGGGGTCGCGCGAGTAGATTTCACGGTAGGTCGTGAAGCTCATCGAAGCCTCGTCGCCCACGGCGTGGCGGATCTCCGCGATGCGCAGGTCGTCGAACTCGTGAGGGGCTATTATCACCCTCGCGTCCTCCCTCCCCAGCACCCAGGGGATGTACAGCGCCTCGTCCTGAGGCCACGAGCTTCCCGCCACGAGCACCTTCGTCCCCGCCGGAGCAAGGCTCAGGAAGTGCTCGACCTCCGGCACGGCGCGCCCGCGGGCCCTGACCTCCGCCACGCGGTCGAAGCGCGTGTCGCCCGCCACGCTCACCCTCTCCACGCCTATCCCCGCCAGAAGGGCCCGCGAGCCCTCGTCCTGTACGTAGATGTGCGTGAAGCAGTCGAGCATCCGACGGAACATTCCACCCCACGGCCGGAAAAACACCTGCCCCGGGCGGAATATCGACGATATAAGGTATGTGGGCACCCCCCGCCGCTTCAGCGCCTCGAGGTAGTTGCCCCAGAATTCATATTTCACGAACACGGCCATCCGCGGCCGCGCCGCCTCTAAGAAGGCCTCCGCGCCCCCGGGCGTGTCGAAGGGAAGATAGACGGTCGCCACCCGCGGGTGGTAGTCCCGCCGCACCTCGAAGCCCGACGGCGAGAAGAAACTCGCAAGGATCGTCGTCTCCGGGCGCTCGCGCAGTAGCCTGTCTATCAGCGGCCTCGCCTGCTCGAACTCCCCTAAGGACGCCGAGTGTATCCACAGGTCGAAGCCCTCGGGCGCCAGCGTCCGGCGCTTACGCCCGATGCGCTTGAGGCTCACGCTCTGCCCCTGGATCATCCGGAGCGCCTTCGGGTTCCTGAGCCCCGCTATCCGCGCCGCCGCCCGGTAAAGGCGTATCCCAGTGTTGTACAGCAGATTCACGCCTCTTCAGCTTTGATTCGCTCGATTCCCGCGCGGAGCCTCCTGAGCGTCTCCTCGCGGCCTATAAGGTCCGTGATCTCGAAAATGTGCGGCCCGCGGCATTCGCCCACCAGGCAGAGCCGGAAAGCGTTCATCACATTGCCCATGTGCAGGCCGTTCTCCTTGATCCAGTCCATCACCATCGGCTCCAGTGCCGCCCCGGCGAAGTCCTCCGCCCCCTCGAGCATCCCCGCTAAGGTCCGCATCAGCTCGGGCGTCTCCGCGCTCCAGCGCTTTCGCACGTCCTTCGCGCTGTACTCCGTCGGAGCCGCGAAGAAGTAGTTCGCCTGGTCCCAGAGCTCCTCCGTGAAGTTCACTCTGCCCTTCACCAGGGCCACAGCCCGCGCGATGTACTCGTCGCCGAAGGCCTCCGGGTCAACCCCGTGGCGCCGCAGAACCGGCTTGAACAGCTCCGCAAGCTCCGCGTCCGGCTTCGCCTGAAGATACGTGTGGTTGAACCATTTACCCTTGTCGAAGGCGAAGCGCGCTCCCGAGCGCGAGCAGTGCGCGAAGGAGAATTTGCGGATGAGTTCATCCATCCCCATCACCTCCGTGTCGTCCCCAGGGTTCCAGCCGAGCAGCGCAAGGAAGTTCACCACGGCCTCAGGCAGATAGCCGCTCTCGCGGTAGCCCCGCGAGATGTCCCCCGACTTCGGGTCCTTCCATTCCAGGGGGAACACCGGGAAGCCCAGCCTGTCGCCGTCGCGCTTGCTCAACTTCCCCTTTCCGTCAGGCTTCAGCAGCAGAGGCAGATGCACGAACTCCGGAGCCGTGTCCGCCCACCCGAAAGCCTCGTACAGAAGCACATGCAGCGGCGCCGACGGCAGCCACTCCTCCCCGCGGATCACGTGGCTCACCTTCATCAGATGGTCGTCCACGATATTCGCCAGGTGGTACGTCGGCAGGTCGTCCGCGCTCTTGTAGAGCACCTTGTCGTCGAGGATGTCGCTCTTGATCGCCACCGTCCCGCGCAGAAGGTCGTGAACCTCCACAGTCCGGCCCGGCTCAACCTTGAAGCGCACCACATACTGCGTGCCCTCCCCGATCAGCCGTTCAACCTCCTCCGCGGGGAGCGTCAGCGAGTTACGCATCCCCCCGCGCGTCGACGCGTCGTACTGGAAGTTCGCCGTCTCCGCCCTCCGGGCCTCAAGTTCCGCCGGAGTGTCGAAAGCGATGTAAGCCTTACCCCGCTCTAAGAGCATCTTCACGTGCTCGCGGTAGATATCCCGCCGCTCGCTCTGCTTGTAAGGTCCGTAAGGACCCCCTTCGCGCACCCCCTCGTCTATGCCGATGCCCAGCCACGCCAAGGCCTCGTTGATATAGTCCTCCGCACCCGGCACAAACCGCTGAGAGTCAGTATCCTCGATGCGCAGAATCATCTTGCCCCCGTGCTGACGGGCGAACAGATAGTTATAGAGAGCGGTGCGCACACCGCCGATATGAAGAGGCCCCGTAGGCGACGGAGCAAAACGCACACGTACTTCGCGTTCCATTGCTATATATATAATAAGGAGTAGTGAAAAACGATACAAAGGTACAAATTATTTCCCGTTCCCCCAAATAATGACAGGAGAACAGGAGAAGCAGGAGATTCTTTTAGCTACTCCTGTTTCTCCTGTTCTCCTGTCTGTTCTCCTGTCTAAAAAATATTTGCATATCCCGTTCTTTTGTCCTAATTTTGTCCTCTATGGAAAATCAACTGCTATTCAAAACAATACAGGACGCCGCCTTTGAAGTCCGGCTACATCTCGGCCCCGGATATCTCGAGACCGTTTACCGCCGGGCCCTCGCCATCGAGCTTCGTGCCCGCGGACTCTCCGCCCGCGAAGAAGCACCCCTCTCCGTATATTATAAAGGAGAGTCCGTCGGAGAATTCCGCGCCGACATCCTCGTCGAAGGATGCCTCATCCTCGAACTAAAAGCCGTCCGCGAGATTACCCCTGCCCACGAAGCCCAGCTCGTCAACTACCTCGTAGCCTCAGGTCTCGACTATGGCTTTCTGATTAATTACGGCGCCGAAAAGTTCCGCTTCATGAAGAAAACCCGCATATATGACAGGAGCACAGGAGAGCCGGGACACTGACAATCATAATTTGGACAGGAGAACAGGAGAAACAGGAGTTTTTCAGACAGTAGAACAGTAGTGATATTGGACCTCTTTGTTTCTGAGGGAGTCCTGCCGTAATAGGCAGAACCCCCTCAGAAACAAAGAAAGCGCCGAAGGCGCCTCCTGTTCCTCCTGTACTCCTGTCTAACCCCCCCCCCGTTTCCTCTGGCCCCTTATCTAATATGGATTAATCGGTGCTCCTGTTTCTCCTGTGCTCCTGTCTAAAAAAAAATTTGCGAATCTCGTACTTTTGTCATATATTTGCACTCGAATTTAGTCCGGGAGAGGACGAAATACTGGGTTTGCAGGCGTCGGCATTTCGCCGTCGTTGCTGCCCTCTTTTTTCGTATTATTCCGGCAGACCATTTGTTTCATAGCCTATTAACCTCTAAATTCCAGGGAAAACAGCCTCACTTACCTTCATTCCTGATGAGTCGGCCTCCGCGGCCCCACATTCTCACTGCAAATTCAATCAACACAAATAAAAACCAATAAAAAACAAAAATTACCAATGAAAAAACTATGCACGTATCTGACGCTCTTCGTGCTGGGCCTGCTCGCACTCGCCCAACCCGTAGTGGCGGCAGATCTCGTTAAAGGTCAGAAGTATTACATTGATGCGTCTGGCTTTACTGGTTCTCTTGGCACTATAAAGATATGGGCCGGGACCGGAGAAGGTGTCACAACAGACATCACTGCAACTACTGTTGCTGACAAGATCTATTCTTGGACGCAACCGGCAGATCAGACAGGTTTTACACTTTGGGTAAAAAATGATAATAGCGAATTTGCTTTTGGTAGCAGCGCTATTGGAAACAACAACTGTATTAAGATTACCGGTTCTACTTGGAATTCTGCCGCAGCCCAGTGGACCACCTACACCCCCGGCGGCGGTGGCGACTCCACCGACTACACTTTCTACCTCAATCCGGGTACTGTTGCATGGAGCGATGTCTATGTCTACTTGTTCGGTAGCTCCGACAGCAAATGGGATAATGTATACCAGCATTATTCCACAAAGCTTTCAAACGGCTACTATAAGTTCGAAGTGAAAGGCGTTACCAAGGCCGGCAACATGCTCTTCAAATCGAACAACACAGATACTTGGCTCGGCGATAAAACCGACCAGTCACGAGACATAGAGGGAACCAACGTTAAGAATGGCGCTCTCTATACCCTTGGAGAGATGTATATTGATAACAACAACAAAAAAGGGTATAACTATACTGTTACAGAGGACTACCAAGAGCCCGGCGGTCACGTGGTTATCAATATCCGCGGTCAGTTCATAGATGGAGACCACGAGGGTAAGTGGGGCATTCCTGATTATAACAGGACAATGGATTGGAATGAATCCAGAGGTATCTATACTTACGAAGCTACCGATGTAGCCACAAAAGGTGGTAAGTTCATGGTTTCTTCCGTTGCAGGAGACAAATTCTGGGACGGACGTTATGAAAGCGTTTCCGGCGGTACGCTGACAATTCCCTCTGTACAGCCCGATGCTGCTAATATTAAAAAAGGCGGGGGCATTGACTTCACTCTCCCTGCCGCCGGCACCATCTGCTTCGACCTCGACGCTCTCAAGATTTGGTACGAGCCTGCGACAACTCAGAAGCCCGTTCTCACCGCAAATCCCGCAGGCGGCGAGTTTGAGACCAGCGTAAGCGTTACCCTCTCGGCTACTCCCGCGTGCGACATCTATTATACCACTAATGGCACCGAGCCTTCAGCTGCGAGCTCGAAGTACTCTTCCCCTCTCTCCTTTACTGCTACCACGACTCTCAAAGCCGTGGCCATCCTCAACGGAGAGTCCTCCGACGTTATCACCTACACCTACACAAAGAAAGAAGAAGGCGTTTACTCCGGCTCTCTCTACGCCAAAGGCCCCGCCTGCAACAACGACTGGAAAACCTGGGCGCAGCTCTCCGGAACCGACGGTGTGTTCTCTTTCGATATCATCGCTCAGGGTGAATTCCTCGTTTGCGGATCTACAAACGACAATGATATATATTGCATTGACGGCTCCGTTACATACCCCTTCGTCATCCCGCAGGGAGAGGCCGCTGCCGCGAAAATCAAAAAGAAAGAGGGTGCTATCCCGGGCAACTTCAAGGCTCCCGCAGCAAACGGCAAGATCTTCATCGACATGAACGACCACAAGATCTGGTACGAGCCCAAGAGCTACAGCAACACCGACCTCTACATCCGCGCCGCTTTCATAAGCGACAACGACTGGGGAAAGCCTGAGTGGAACAAGGAAATGACTTGGAACGAGTCTGAAGGCGTATACGTCTGGGACGCAACCTCGGCAAAAACCGGCGACCAATTCATGATTTCCTGGAATATGGACATGTGGAACCACAAGTTTGCCTGCGATCCCATCCCAACCGAAAAGCCTTCGACTTCAAACGTCAATGATGACAATAGCAATAACGGCTCGGACCTCAAGCTCCCCAAACCCGGCTATATCAAGTACGACCCCGTCAATAAAATCCTCTGGGTTGCTCCCGAACAGGCCGTGCTTCCCACGCTCTACACATTCTACGTCAAGATTGATGACGTCTACGCCTCCCAGTGGGGCGACGATACGTGCTACCTCTACACCTTCGACGAAGGCGACGACAAGTGGACCTCCATCAACGGCCAGTGCGTGAAGTATGACCGCCGTCTCGCCGACGGTGTCTACAAGTTCGTTGTCCGCGGTCAGACCTCCAAGGGCCGCATGCTCTTCAAGAACACCGCCGCAGTCTCCGACATGCAGGAATATTCCGGCACCATCCTTCCCGCCGACATCAGGCCCCGCGCGCTCTACACCATCAGCGCCAAGGGCGAAGTTTCCGTCGCTCCCGAGGATTACGTCGAGACCAACGTCTTCGAGGCCGGTAAGGCATACTATGTCGACGCTTCCGCCGTTGCCAAAGACGGCACGAACTGGTTCGAAAACGCTGACTGCACCCTCGGTGTCGAATACGACGGCCATGTCCACTTCGGCGGTACCATCGTCAAGGTAAGCAGCGATCCCCTCGTATACCGCTTCACTGTCGACGAAGACCAGACTGAAATCGTGGTCGGTCGCCGAAATAATCAAGGCCTCCATAACCCCGTGACTGTCAAGGCTCCCACCGACGGCAGCAACTGCATCTTCCTTGACGGTTCCACCGGTGTCCTTAAACTGGACCATTTCGGCACATATTCCCCCGCCGGCGGTCTCTACATCCTCGGCTCCTCCAACGCTATCGATGGCGACTGGAAGTCCGCTACTCCTATCGCCATGAACTATGACGAGGCTGAAGGTGTATACTACTATATGGTGCAGGGCACCAATGCTTCCGCCGATAACCCCATCGAGTTCCTCATCTCCCGGGGCGCTACCAACTCCGCATTCTTCAACGCCGCCAATGCCTTCGAGCCCGTCCGCGACGGTTACATCCATATGGCCGAGCCTTCCTACATGAAGGGCAAGCCCGGTTATACCGACGGCAACTACTTCAAGCTCATCTCCCGCGGCCGCGTGATGGCAAAGTACATCAAGGCCGAGAACTCGGAGGAGATTACCGGTCTCAAGATCTGGTACGAGCCCGTAGTATGGCCCGACCTCTACATCCTCGGCTCCATCATCGCTGACCCCGACGACACTAAGGACATCCAAAGCACTAACGAACAGTGGCATACTTTCCAGAAGCTTGTAAAGGATGACAAGCAGCCCGGTCTCTACTACTACGACCTCGGCCGTAACGGCAACGAACATCTCTTCAACGAGAAGCCTTATCCCGTCACGGGAGGTGTCTTCGGCGACATCGACGAGCACGGTCACTTCAACTTCTCCTTCCTCTCCGGCACTGACACCGGCGTGTTCTGGAAGGACGCATTCGTTCCTGCCGTCGGTCAGGGCATGGGTACCCTCAACCGCGACGGCGTCCCCGTTCCCTTCCAGTACCGTGATTCCAAGCCCGATCAGACCGAATGGGTTTCCACCAACTTCGTGTTCGGTGAACGCTCCCGCATCTGGGTGGACGTTGTCCGCCAGCTCGTCTGGATTGAGACATTCACAGAGCTTTCCGGAAACCAGGTTGTCTTCGACTTCTGGGATAAGGGCGGCACAGCCTATTCCAAGGAGGACGGCTACCAGTGGTGGTCCGCTACCGACGCAGCCACGCACAGCATCCAGTCCTATCTTGTCGATGCGGACGGAATTATCGTCGACAACGCCGATTCTCCCTATACCCTCAAAGCCTCTGACCTCAACTGGCAGGCCCTCGAGGTAATTGACAATGTGGGTTCCGGTGTACGCTACCACTTCGTTGCCGAACTTCCCGCAAGCTACTATGAGAAGGGCGCGGACGATAAGCCGACCGACAAGGTAGCCAACGGCTACCATGTATGGATCCGCATCAAGGACAACGCAAACGCCGACCACGAGATTCTCCGTCCCTACGCCTACCAGGCTACATACACGCAGGGCCCGAAGGAAGATATCGCCTACAACCACTATGGCAACATCCTTTACGCAGGCGAACCCCTGGTCGACATGGTTCCCTCAGTGAAAATGATCCCCTCTGACGTCGAGGCTCCCAAACATCTCGGAAGCACCCGCTCGACTCAGGTGATGCACTACCCCTACGTCAACCAGTTCACGACGGCAATAACGGTCAACGCCGACGGTTATCCCTTCTACGTCGATGGCGTGACTGAGCCTTACAAGCACGCCGATGGTTCCCCCATCACGGCCGAGGAAATCGCAAATGGTTACAAGTTTGTGGACGGCGATGTCTTCAAGCCTGTTGACGGTGCTCCTGTCTTCTCCAAGAGAAATCAGGCCACTCTTCACTATGGTGAGATTGTTGAGACGCAATCTGGTACTACCGGCCTCGGATACATGACCGGTGTGGACCATGCCAACGCAGACCCTGTCAATGACTATCTCGAGGTGGTTGTTACCTACACTTCCGAAGGACTTAACTTCTCGCGTACCAAGAAGCAGATGCTCTTCGACGAGACAGCCGCATATGACCTTCTCCCGACCATGAGCAATACCAAGGAAAGCTCTGACCATACTATGGGAATTTATTCCTTCCTTGGTTCAAGTTGCGAAAAAGGCGGTGACTACACCCTCGACCTGCTATTCGACCAGAGTTTCAATTTCCGAGACGAAATGACAGGTGGCGACAATCCCCGTGCTGCATACGTGGGTTACAAAATCAATATTGACGAAGCTGTCAAGAATGATTCTCACGTATCCGATGGTAATAAGCACCTCGCTGTTACGGGAGCTCCCCTCGTCTGGGATTTCACAGACGGCAAAGGCACCAACATTGCTGCCTACGACCAGGACAAATGGCACTATCAGGCCTTCTTGAAGAAGCGTCTTGTCGTTCAGCTCCACCATGTGCTTTGCGCTAAAACCAAGGAAGACCTCAGCGGCAATATTACCGGCAACATCGAATTCCATCTCTTCGTGCCCGTGGCAACAGAGTTTAAATTCGAGGGCGGTACCACGGGCGAAGCCGAAGCACAGGCTGTAAAGGGTATGTTCCGTGCCCCTGCCTACACCAAAGAAAATCCCTATAGAGGTCCCATTTCTGCCGATTCTTACGACAGCTTCGCAAGGGAAATCAACTTCAACGCCAATGCCGGCAACATCACCACCGGTGTTGAAGGCGTAGGAGTCGAGGACGCTCCCGTTGAGTTCTACAACCTCCAGGGCGTACGCATGACCTCCGAGACCCTCGCCCCCGGCATCTACATCCGCCGCCAGGGCAACGAGACCTCCAAAGTCTACATCCGCTAACCCCCAATCCCCTGTAAATAAAAAAATCCGCGCCCCCTCCGGGCCGCGGATTTTTTTTATTTTCTCCCTCCCGCTCCCCTCCGCCTTTATAATTTGTTGACAACCAGTAGGGACGTGCCATGGCACGTCCGCCCCGAACCGGCGAATCTGAATTTTGCCCCCTTCCGCCCCCGCCCCCTTAATTCCCCCCGGGCTACCCATGTATCACCCCTGACGGGGTGCCCGAATCGGGCCGGATGGCCCCGCCGGGTCCGCCCCAACTCTAACTTCAAACTTCTAACTGCAAACTTCTAACTTCTCTAAAACATTTCCCTCCCCCTCCGCGTTATACTCCAAACCCCAAAAACACCACTACAACTATGACCGATTTTGAAAAACTCATCAACGAAGACCGCCCCACGCTCGTCGACTTCTTCGCCACATGGTGCGGCCCCTGCAAAATGCAGGCCCCCATGCTTGAAGAAGCGAAAAAACAGGTAGGCGACATGGCCAACATCATAAAAGTCGACATCGACCGAAACCGCGAACTTGCCGACCGCTACAACGTCCGCTCCGTCCCCACACTCATAATGTTCAAGAACGGAAAAACCGTCTGGCGCGAAGTAGGCGTACATTCCACCGACCTCCTCGTCCAGAAAATCAAAGACCACCAGTACACCAAATCCGACGAAGAATAAAGCGGATGTGTCAAAATTCTATGGAGGTGAAAATTCCAAGAACTTTCACCTCCATAATTTATGTAGGGACGCGCCATGGCGCGTCCGCCCCGAACGGGTGAACTTGAATTTTGCCCCCGTCCCGGGGTTAAAAAATAGGTCGGATGGGTCCGCCGGGTCCGTCGGGTCCGAAAAGTCCGAGCCCTCCGAGCTGTGCGCCCCGTCCGAGAATGCGCCGAGGCCCATGGGGCCTATTAGGCCTATAAGCCCTATCCCATAGAATGTGGAAAATCCCC
>ERZ808037.82-NODE-82-length-100086-cov-15.393705_pt1 | contig 100086 bp, 90 predicted proteins | sample MGYA00380190_ERZ808037 | MGnify/ENA primary metagenome ERZ808037 (study PRJEB31490, sample SAMN06133399) | mouse gut metagenome | isolation source: J9 | host: mice | place: China: Chengdu | collected 2015-05 ...
TGGGTAATGGGGCTCGAACCCACGACACCCGGAACCACAATCCGGTGCTCTGCCAGCTGAGCTATACCCACCATATGAAATTGAAGGACCTGACAAAACCGCTTTGAACAGGGGCCCCCGCGAAGCCACCCTTTGGCTTCGTGGGGAAAGGAGGCGCAGCGGAGCGAGCGATACGCAGCTCGCGCCGGCACTGGCACGCCTGAAGGGACTCGAACCCCTGACCCACTGCTTAGAAGGCAGTTGCTCTATCCACCTGAGCTACAGGCGCATATTGGGCGCTTCGCGGTCCCCTCAGTCCCTGCTCCACAAGTACCCATATGCCTCCCGAGAAAACGCCCCTCGCTTGGGCGGGGAGAAAAGGCACGGCGGAGTGAACGAGCTCTCCCGTCTGCGGGGGAGCGAGCGATACGCAGCTTGCGCCGACGTGGAGCGGGTGATGGGAATCGAACCCACGCGACCAGCTTGGAAGGCTGGGATTCTACCATTGAACTACACCCGCATAAGTGGGCGGTCTGCAAATATCAGCCTGGATAGGATAGCATAAAACTTCGCCCTTGTCAATCCCCTTCTGGCGAGAACTCGAAAAAACCTTACGAAACCGCTTTACAGGGGCGCGTCGCAGAAGGCACAGCAGGGTACGCCTCCGTTCTCCTTGACCAGGGGGGGCAGATAGCCCTCCGTCTGGGTGATGCACCGGGGGTTGCGGCACACCGGGCCAGGGCCGATCTCCACCGGGCCAGGGGCTTGGCGGGGCTGGTTGGCCAGGTCGGCCAGCAGGGCCATCCGGGCGAACATGCCGTACCGGGCCTGCTGGAAGTACACCGCCCGGGGGTCGTCGTCCACGTCCACGGCGATCTCGTCCACCCGGGGCAGGGGGTGCATCACCAGCAGGTTTTCCCTCGCCCGGCTCAGCTTGGACCGGGTAAGGACGTAGATGCCCTTGTTGCGCTCGTATTCCAGGGGATCAATAAACCGCTCCCGCTGGATGCGGGTCATGTACAGCACGTCCAGCTGAGGAATCACCGGCTCCAGGCCGGACACCTCGATGAAGGGCATCTTCCGCTCCCGCATGAACTGACGCAGGTACTCCGGCACCGCCAGGTCCCGGGGGGCGATGAGGAAGAAGCGGATATTCTCAAATTTGGCCAGCGCCTTGATGAGGGAGTGGACCGTCCGGCCGTTTTTCAAATCGCCGCACAGCCCCACGCTCAGCCCGTCCACCGCCCCCCGCAGGCGGGTGATGGTGGTTAAATCCGCCGTGGTCTGGGTGGGGTGCATGTGTCCGCCGTCCCCGGCGTTGATCACCGGCACGTCGGCGTACAGCGACGCCGCCTTGGCCGCCCCCTCCCAGGGGGTGCGCATGACGATGACGTCGGCGTAGCCCGACACCATTTTGACTGTGTCCTTCAGCGTCTCCCCCTTGGCCACCGAGGAGGAGTTGGGGTCGGCAAAGCCGAACACCTGCCCCCCCAGGCGGAGCATGGCGGTCTGGAAGGAGAAGTTGGTGCGGGTGGACGGCTCGTAGAACAGCGACGCCATCACCCGGCCCCGGCACACGTCCAGATGGTCCTCCGGCGCGTCCATGATGCGCTGGGCCCTGGCGTACAGCTGGTCCCACTCGGCGCGGGACAGGTCCCCAAAATCAATGAGATGGCGCACGGCGTTCCCCTCCTTCCAATTCGCCTCATTGTACCACACTTCGACCGGGCGGGCAACTGAAAAACCCCACAGAATTTTGGGGGCCTGGACCGCCCTCATGTGTTTTTTACAGCAAATTGGGGGAAAATTGCAGCAGCTTCGCAAAAAATTCCTTGCATCAAATATCCCCCGTTTCCCCATCCTATTTTCAGAATATGGCTTCCCGCCTCTCTCGGAGCGGGAAGCCATACAGAAAATTGGGCGGGGGATTTTTATGCGCTGGTTCTGGTATTTCATCATCTACAGCTTCGCGGGCTTCCTGCTGGAGGTGGCCTTTGCCCAGGCCATCCGCCACCCCAAGCGGGACCGCAAGTGCCTGATCCTCCTCCCCCTGTGCCCGGTGTACGGGCTGGGGGCCTGCCTGATCGTCTGGCTGGCCCCCCTGGCGCGGGCCCCATTGTGGGTGGCGCTGGCGGGGGGGCTGGCGGCCACGGCGGCGGAGCTGGTCATGGGGGCGTTTTACCGTTTCGTCCTGGGGGTGGAGTTCTGGGACTACGCCGGAATGCCGGGCAGCCTGGGCGGGCTGGTGTGCCCGGTGTTCTCCGCCTGCTGGACGGCGCTGTCCCTGGTGCTGGTGTACGCCGTCCACCCTCTGACGGCCGCCCTGGTGTCCCGCATTCCCCCCTGGCTGGGGCCCCCCGCCCTCATCGTGCTGGGGGCGGATATGCTGGTGTCCTGCGCGGCCCTGCGCCGGGCGGGCACCACCGACGTGCTGAAATGGTACGAATAGCGGTGTCAGCCGTCCTTCAGCCGCCGCAGCACGGCCTCCTCCAGCCGGTCGCCATACCGCATGGCCAGCAGAAATACCGCCAGCCCGGCGGCCCCCAGCAGGGCCATCCCCCACCAGGGAATGGCCAGAGTGGCGCTGCCCACGGCGCAGGCCACCAGCAGCCCCCAGGGCCGGCCCAGCACCACCAGCAGGAAAAAGCGCTTGAAGGAGATGTCGGTCAGCCCCGCCAGAATGCACAAAATGTCGTCGGGGAAAAAGGGGAAGAGGAAGGCCAGGGCCAGGAACACGTCCCGCTTCCGGCGGATGAGGTCCAGGTACTTTTCAGACAGCCGCTCACTGACCAGCTGGCCCACAAACCGCTGGCCCAGGGCCCGGGCCAGGGTGAACACAATGGCGGAGCCCAGGACCACCGCCCCCCAGGTGAGCAGGAAGGCGGGCCACAGCCCGAAGAGGTAGGCCCCCGCCGCGGCGGTGATGTTGCTGGGAATCGGGGCGACCACCACCGACGCCAGCTGGATGGCGAAGTAAACCAGGTGGGACCAGGGGGCGCACCTGGCGATGTACGCGCCCAGCCGCTCCTGAGAGCCCGCGGCCTCAAAAAAGCCGGTGGCATACAGCGCCCACAGGCTGCCGCCCAGAATGGCGATGGTCAGCGCCCAGAGGAGAATCTTCAGCGTCTTGTTTTCCATAATGCCTCAGCCTTCCGCAGTTTTTTATCTATGGCCATTATAGCGGCAAATCGGGAAATAGCAACAAAGGTTCCCTTCAGAAATCCTGAAGATTTTTTAAAAGGCCGTATCAATAGCCGAAGCGTTCCAATTCGCGAGACAAAGCTGCCGATGTTCAAACAGCGCCCAGGGCTTGTTTGAAGCCGGTGAAAGGCCGCCCCGGCAGAGGACAGCAACAGCCCCCCGGAGCGCGGCTCCGGGGGGCTTCTCTAGCTTGTCAGTCGGTGACGTAGGGCAGCAGGGCCACGTGACGGGCGCGCTTGATGGCGTCGGTCAGCTGGCGCTGGTGCATGGCGCAGGTACCGGTGGTGCGGCGGGGCAGGATCTTGGACCGCTCGGACAGATAGCGCTTGAGCTTCTGGGCGTCCTTGTAATCGATCTGTTCCACCTTGTCCACGCAGAACGCGCACACCTTGCGGCGCTTGCGGCCGCCGCGGGGCTTCCCATTATCCATAGCCATATTGGCAGACCTCCTTTATGTGAGATGGCCCTTCTTTTTAGAAGGGCAGGTCGCCGTCGTCGTCAGCCAGCTCGGCGAACTGGTCGCCTCCGCTGGGGACGCCGTAATCGGCGGGGGCTGCGGGGGCCGCAGGGCGGCCGCTGCCATAGCTGCCGCCGTAGCTGGGGGCCCCATAGCTGGAGCCGCCGCGGTCGTCGCCGTCCCGGCGGGAGTCGGCGAAATAGACGTTGTCCGCCACCACCTCGGCGGTGGTGCGGCGGTTGCCGTCCTTGTCGGTCCAATCCCGCATCTGAAGCCGACCCTCCACCACGGCCAGACGGCCCTTGGAGAGGTAGCGGCTGACGAACTCGCCGGTGCCGCGCCAGGCCACCACGTCGATCCAGTCGGTGGCGCGCTCGCCGGTGTTTTTGTCCTTGAAATCCCGGTCCACCGCCATGCGGAAGGTGGCCACGGGGGTCCCCGACTGGGTGTGGCGCAGCTCGGGGTCACGGGCCAGACGGCCCATGATGACGATGTGGTTGAGCATGACGGCCTCCCTCTCAGGCGTCCTTACCCACGATGATGGAACGCATGACGCTGACATTAATGCGCATCAGGCGGTCCAGCTCGGCGGGGAAGGCGGGGTCGGCGGAGAAGGTCATCAGCACGTAATAGCCCTCCTCCAGGTCGTTGATGGGGTAGGCCAGACGGCGCTTGCCCCACTCGTCCACCTCGGCGACGGTGCCCCGGCCCTCGGCCAGCTCCTTGAAGCGGGCCACCAGGGCGGCGGTGTCCTCCTCCCCCAGGGTGGGGTTGAGGATGTAGAGCACCTCATAATTTCCGCTCACTTTTGCCATAGTTGTTTGCACCTCCTTATGGTCGTATGGCCTCCGAACGCGCCGGAGGCAAGGATGTTATGTCCGGCGCACATGGGCGCAGACTAATTTAGTATACACGAAACCCCGGGTTTGTCAAGGGGTCAGCCGGGGTTTTCCGAAGATTTTCCCGTGTTTTTCCCTGTTTTGGGCAGGCCCCACCAGTAGCGGAAGGCCAGCCGGCGGAGAAGGGGCAGCTCCCGGCCCAGCCGTGTCCGCTCCCCGTCCAGCTGGGCGCGGAGGACGTCCAGCTCCTCCCGGGTGAGGGTGTGCTGGCTGAACCGGGCCTTCCGGGCCAGCTCCAGCGCCTCCCCGTCCATCCGGCCTCCCCAGGGCTTCAGCCCCAGGAGATAGCCGTAGCAGTCCAGGGCGGCCCGGTTCCGGTCGGGCCCGTCCAGCCGCCGGGCCCGGGCCCCCTTTAGCAGGCGCTGCCACAGCCAGAACAGGGCCAGCGTCCCCGCCCCGCCCGCCAGCGCCTTGAGCCAGGGGACAAGGAAGGACAGGTCAAGCTCCCATTCCGGCGCCTCGCCGCCCCCCTGGACCTCCGCGCTGGGCGCGGGGGGCGCGGAGGGATCCTCCGGCTGAGGGGTCGGGGTGGGGGCAGGTGTGGGGGTGGGCTCGGGCGTGGGCTCCCCGCTCTCAGGCAGGGGCTGGGAGCGGGACGGGCTGGGCAGCTCCTCCGAGGGCCGGGCCCAGTCGAAGGCGGCGGCGGGGGTGACCTCCACCGGGTACCAGCCGTAGCCGTCCACATAGACCTCCACCCAGGCGTGGGCCGCCCGGTCTGGGACCTGGGTCCACGCCCCGGATTGGACGTCCACGGCGTAGCCGCTGACATACCGGGCCGGGACGCCCATGGTGCGCAGCATCAGCGCGGCGGCGGAGGCGAAGTGCATGCAGTACCCCCGGCGGCTCTCGGTGAGGAAGCAGCGCACCGGGTCCTCCCCCGCCGGCGGGGCAGGGGTGTCCAGGTCGTACCGGCACAGCCTCTCCAGCACCTGGGCTACCTGCTGGGCGGCCCACAGGGGAGCCAGGGCATACGCGTCGCCGGAGGACAGCAAGCCCTGGCTGCGGCACAGCTCCTCCAGCTCGTCCGCCAGCTCCTCCGGCACGGCCAGGAACTGCCGCGCCGCGTAAAGCCGGTAGTATCGCTGCGCCAGGGGGCCGGATACCGCCGGCTCATCCACCGGAGGGGCGAAGGTCAGGGTGTAGCGGGCCTGGCCTGGGCCGCAGGCCACATAGCTGTCCCGCACGAGGGTGAGCCCCGCCTCCTGCCAGTCCTGGTCCAGCAGCTGATAGGGGGCGTACACGCCGGAGCCCCGCACATTCTCCACCGTGGCGGTGTAGGCCGCGCTGTACACAAGGGAGGCGCCCGGGTCCTGTCCGGCCAGGGACATGACCTGGGTGCACAGGGAGGGAAACAGCAGGGGGGAGGGGGCGTCCTTCACCATGGCCCGTTCCAGATCGTCCAGGTACTCCTGATAAACCGCTTCCCCCGGGTCGGTCCAGCGGCCGTTCTCATACCGGCCCAGGGCGGCGCCCCGGAGGTAGATCTGCCCGGTGTAGCTGGTGTTCACCCGCAGCACGGTCCGGCCGGTGTAGCGCGGCGGGCCGGCCCGGGTCAGATCCGCCTCCGCCGTCGGACCCACGTAGCCGGCAGCGCCGGAAAAGGGCCCCTCCCACCGGGAGAAAAATTGGCTCAGCCGGTCTCCCGCCCGGTAGAGCTCCGCCTCCGCCTGGAGGGCCCAGGGGGGACGGGTGTAGCCCTCCCTGGGCAGCAGCAGGGTCAGCCCCACCAGCGCCAGCCCCGCCAGCGGGACCGCCGCCAGGGTCAGCAGGCCCCGGCGGTCCGGGGCGGACCACTTGCACAGGTCGCACAGCAGCATGGCACACCAGCAGCAGGCCAGGGCCAGCAGGGAGGGCCAGTGGGGGTAGAGGTCGGCCAGCAGGCCGGGCAGCAGCGGGGGCAGGGTGAGCAGCACCGCCAGCCACCACCGCCGGGCCCGGACCACCGCCCAGCCCAGGGCCAGGGACAGCAGGGCCAGCGACAGCACCAGAAACAGCCAGACCGCCCGCCCCTCCTCCTCCATGGCCGCCTCGGTGGGAAAGGCAAACGAATCTCCCCCCACCCGCTGGGAAAACATCTGGGAGACAATCCGCAGGGTGATCCCCGCCCCCTGGAACAGCTGCCTGCGCAGCAGGAAGGCCGCCGCCCCCCATAGGGCGGCCAGCCCCCCAGCAGCCGCCGGCCGAAGCCGGGGGAGGGACCAGACGCACAGCGCGGCCAGGGCGAACAGCGCCGCCCAGGCGGCCAGCTCCCAGCCCCGGGCGGCGCACAGGTCCAGGGCGGTGGTCTGGTAGCCGTTCCACTCCGCCGCCCCAGCCCCGTAGAGGGAGAGGAAGCAGCCGCTCAGCCCCAGCACGGCGCACACCAGCAGCAGCCCGTCCCCCAGCAGGGCCGGGAGGAACGGGCGGGCGGGCTTATCGGCCATGGCTTTCTCCTCCCTCCTCCGCCGTGACATGGACGCGGTGCGTCGGACTTCCCCACTCCAGGAACAGCTCGGGCCGGCCGTCCAGGGCGGGGCCGGACCGGGGGGCGCAGGTGCCCAGCAGGGCCAGCAGGCAGGCCCGCAGCTCCCCCTCATCTCCCACCAGGCACAGCCGGGGACTGCCGTCCCCCTCCAGCCACAGCACCCCGTGGGGCCGCTGGGCGGTGAGCAGGGCCCGGCTCAGCCGCAGGGTCTTGTCCAGCATCCGATCCAGCTCCCCGGGGGTTCCAAAGCGGTCCAGGGTGACCAGGGGCAGGGGGACGGGGGCGTCCCAGCGCTCCCGGACGATGAGCTCGTCCCACTTGGAGGAGAGCTTCCAGTGCACCGCCCGCATGGGGTCGCCGGGGCGGTACTCCCGCAGCTCGTAGTCCTCCCCCGGCCCCCGCCGGGCGGCGGTGCGGGGAGAGGGGCGGCCCCCCTGGCCCTCGGGGATGACGGGGGGCGGGACGGGGGAGGGCACAGGGCGGCACAGCATCCGGGCCGGCGGGGGCAGAGGCGGCGACAGGGCGAACAGCCCCAGGTAGTCGTATACCCAGACCCGGTCCGCCCGCAGCTCCAGCAGGCCGCAGTGGGCGGTGTCCGCCGCCAGCTCCACCGGGCGGCGGCGGGCCACCCCGGACAGCTTGAGCCGCAGGCGCTCCCGCTGCCCCAGCAGCAGGTTTTCCGCGGTGAGGCGCAGGGTCAGCCGGGACAGGGGCAGGCCGTTGGGGGAGCTGACGCACACCTGCCAGCGCCCCGCCTCCCCCCGGTCCAGGGCCGCGGGCAGGGGAATCAGCTCCAGCCTGCACCCCAGCATCCCCGGCAGGGACAGCCCCAGGGACAGCAGCGGCAGGGCCAGGCACATTCCCAGCAGGAAATGGGCCAGATAGTTTTCGTTGGTGATCTGGAACAGCAGCACCCCCGCCAGAGCCAGGGCGTACAGGATCCGCCGGCGCGCCATGGCCTTACCGGATGCGGGGAGGCCGCACAGAGGAGAGCGTCTCCCCGGCGATCTGGACGGCCCGGGCCGCGCTGTCCGCCGCCCCGGCGGGGAGCAGCAGGCGGTGGGCCACCGCGTCCACCCAGACATAGCCCACGTCCTCGGGCACCACATAGTCCCGGCCCCGAAGAAAGGCGGAGGACCGGGCCAGCGCCGCCACCGAGATGGCCGCCCGGGGGCTGGCCCCCTGGGCCAGCTGGGGGTGGCTCCGGGTGGCCCGCACCAGGCGGAGGATATACTCCAGCACCTCGTCATCCACAAACACCTGGTCCACCAGCTCCCGCAGGCGGGCCAGCTGGCCGTGGTCCGCCGCCTGGGCCACCTCCGCCATGGGGTCGCCCCGCAGCTTTCGCTGGAGCAGCTCCAGCTCGTCCGCCGCCGCCGGGTAGCCCATGGTCAGGCGCAGGGCAAAGCGGTCCAGCTGAGAGTCTGGCAGCAGCTGGGTGCCCGAGGCCCCCGCCGGGTTCTGGGTGGCGATGACCAGGAAGGGCTCCGGAACGGGGTGGGAGACGCCGTCCACCGTCACCCGGCCCTCCTCCATGGCCTCCAGCAGGGCGGACTGGGTGCGGCTGGTGGCCCGGTTGAGCTCATCGGCCAGGAACAGATTGCACAGCAGCGCCCCGGGCTGGTACTCCATCTGCCCGGTGGCCTTGTTGTAGAGGGAGAAGCCCGTCAGGTCGGAGGGCATCACGTCGGGGGTGAACTGCACCCGGTTGTAGCTCAGCCCCAGGGCCCTGGAGAAGGCGATGGCCATGGTGGTTTTGCCCACGCCGGGGATGTCCTCCAGCAGGACGTGCCCCCGGGCCAGCACGGCCATGAGGGTCTTGACCACGATCTCGTCCTTGCCCACCACGGCCTTCTTCACCTCGGCCACCACCTGGGCCGCCAGATGATTTTCACGCATGTGTTCTCACTTCTTTCGGGGGAATTGCGTTTATTATAGCAAAAAAAGCGGAGCTTGAACAGCCCTTTGTTGATGGAAGCCCTGCTTTGAGGGGCTGTGCCACGCCATGCTTCCAGATGTTATGATGCGTTGCTTGCGGCAACGGGCGGTTTTGCCTATAATAAATGGCGGCAGCAGAACGAAAGGAGGCCACCCCCGATGCTCAGTGAAAATATCAAGGCAATCAGAAAATCAAAAGGACTTTCCCAGCAGGAGCTTGCTGTCAAGCTGAACGTGGTGCGGCAGACGATTTCTAAATGGGAGCAGGGCTTGTCAGTTCCCGATTCTGATCTATTGATCTCCATCTCGGAAACCCTTGAAACGCCTGTGAGCACCTTGCTTGGGGAAACCATCGCCGAGCCAGGCGCTGATGACCTGAAGGCAATTTCCGCAAAGCTGGAGGTGATCAATTTGCAGCTTGCGCAGAGAAAAACCACGAGGAAGCGGATTTTGCGTTGGTCTCTCATCCTATTGTGCGCCGCCATAGCGGCAGCTTTTGCACTCCTAGTGAAATTGGGAAGTCCTTATCTGAGTTGGGATTATAGCGACCCTGAGACCGCCGTTCTCGGGGTGGCCTTCCACTCACTTGAATGGCTGTTTGTCAGAGCCGCGCCGGTTATCCTGATTGGCGCCATTATCGGAATTTTCTTAACGTTTAAAAAGCAATAACACAAGCCGCTGGGCAAGCTTCAAACAGGAGGTTTTTCAAGCATGAACAAAAAGAGGATCGGAATTGCGGCTGCAATGGCGGCTGTACTGGGATTGGGTCTCATCCTATACAATCAGATGACTCCCGCTGAATACGTACCCGCTGAGGATGAAATAGCCCTGCATGTGCAGCTCCACACAGAAGAAGATGTTGGATTATTGGTTTTCGACTATCGTGCGGACGATCACGAATACAGCGGCGGCATGTCAAACGCGGATAGATCCTTAATCGGGCGCGATTCTGACAACATTGTGGTGTGGAACAAGGAGACGCTCGGCAGTTCCTCCGATGCTGTCGCGCTGTCGATGCAGTTCAGAATCATAACGGAATATGTAGACCCCAATTATGAAAACATATATCCGAAAGAGATCACCCAATATATAGATCCCATTTCATGGGATGCGCGCTTTGGTGAGTCCTATTTTGTGACGGTTACCGGCAATAAAACAGATGGGTATCAAGCTGTATTAAAGGGGGACTGATTCCATGCGCCTGCGGCGCTTTGCGGATCTTTTGTCCCTCAAATGGGAAAAGCGCCCGGCCAAAGGCCGGGCGCTCTCTGTTCTAACTGAAAGCCGGAAAATCTGACTGGCGCTGCGCCTCATCGAGACTGGGCCGAGGCGCGTTCCCCGGACATACCCCAGGTCGGCGGGGCCGGCCACAAGCCCCCGGCTCTTGTCTGATCCTCATTCATCAGGCATCATCGTCGAACCCATCTTATTGGGCGCTGTTCTGAAAAACTCCAGGATGGAATAATACAGTTCCGCCGCGAGGAAGGAGACCACCGCCCCCACAGAAAAAACCGCCGCCGTAAGCCCGACCCGCTTAGGGATGTTTTGCTGCTGCGTCAGGTGCGAGGGTATTGCGTCCGCGCTTCGCTCTACGGCCACCCAAACATCTTCCCAGCTCCATGCACTGCCCAGGCGATAGGCTATGCCGAGGGAAATCAAAAGTCCTGCCGCAAGGAGAAGGGCTGCACAGGTTTTGGAACCAAGCTTTCCAAACATTCAAAACCCACCTTTCATAATAGCATGTGGACACATGGCTCGACACGCTCCTGTCTTTTGACCCCTCTGCCCCCTCCACCTAACAACATTGTGCACTAATATCACTAATTTGTCAACTCTAAATTTGGCAGTTTTTACTGTGTGCTCAAATAATAGAGCGCCCGGCCAAAGGCCGGGCGCTCTGCTCGTGTTTTTCCTGCGCGTTGATCCTCGCGCTTCTCTGTCACGCTCGGATTGGACGCGCCGCCGGGCCGCTTTCGCTGCAACTCGGGCAAGACCCGCCCCGCTGCGCGGCGGCTGGGCTCTCGCCCTCGCTCCGCTCCAAGCTCCCCTGCGCGTCTATCCTCGCGCTTCCCGCTTAGGCCAGCTTGCCCTTGGCCAGCTCGGTGAGCTGGGTGAAGGCGGCCTTGTCGTTGACGGCCAGCTCGGCCAGCATCTTGCGGTTGATCTCCACGCCGGCCAGCTTCAGGCCGTGCATAAAGGTGGAGTAGTTCATGCCGTTCATCTTGCACGCGGCGCTGATGCGGGCAATCCACAGCTGGCGGAAATCGCGCTTCTTCAGCCGGCGGCCCACGTAGGCGTACTGCAGGGACTTCATCACCTGCTCGTTGGCCATCTTGTAGTGCTTGCTCTTGGCGCCCCAGTAGCCCTTGGCCAGCTTGAGGATCTTGTTCCTTCTCTTGCGCGTCATCATCGCGCCCTTCACTCGTGCCATAATCGTTCAGCCTCCTATATTGAGTAAAATGAAAATCTCCTCTCCGCCCTTGGGGAGACGGAGGAAAGCCCTGCTTTTTTCAGCAGAGAAGCAAATTTTATTTATAGGGAACCATGCGCTTGATGGTGGCCGCGTTGGTCACATCGGCGTAAGCGCCCTTCCGGAGGCCTCTCTTGAGCTTGCGGGTCTTGCCGTGGCCGTTGAGCAGATGGCTCTTGTTGGCATGGGCGCGCTTGACCTTTCCGTTCTTGGTCAAATTGAAACGCTTCTTGGCGCCGCTGTGGGTTTTCACTTTAGGCATGGCGGTTGTCTCCTTTTCGTAGTTGATGATGTCACGCTTCGCACGCGGCTGACGCTCGGCTGCTTTCGCTCCGGCTTGGCCCGGCCTGCGGGACGCTGCGCGTCCCTGCCCTCGGCCCCGCTCCGCTCCAAGCTCCCTCGCAGCCGCCTGCTCCGCGCTTCTTACTTGTTGGGCTTATTGCTCTTTGAGGACAAAAAGATGCTCATGTGCCGGCCCTCCAGCTTGGGCTCCTTGTCCATCACGGCCAGCTCCGCGCACTGGGCGGCAAAGTCCAGCAGCAGCTTGCGGCCAATGTCGGTGTGGGCCATCTCCCGGCCCCGGAAGCGGACGGTGACCTTCACCCGGTTGCCCTCCGCCAGAAACTTCTGGGCGCTGCGCAGCTTGGTGTTGAAGTCGCCGATGTCGATGCCGGGGGACATCCGCACCTCCTTGACCTCCACCACGTGCTGGTTCTTTTTGGCCTCCTTCTCCCGCTTGGCCTGCTCAAAACGGAACTTGCCGTAGTCCATGAGCTTGCACACCGGGGGAGTGGCGGTGGGGGAGATCTTCACCAGGTCCAGACCGGCCTCGTCGGCGCGGGCCTGAGCCTCCCGGGCGGACATCACACCCAGCTGGCCGCCGTCGGCGCCGATGAGCCGTACCTCCCGGTCGCGGATTTCCTCATTGATTTGATGAGCCGTATTAGCTATGGTCACGCACCTCCAAAAAATAAAACGTGAATGCGGCAAGGCACCCACGTCCACAATCAAGCCCGCAGGGACAGACCCTGCCTGCTTCACCATGTTAACCCCCTCGCCTGCGGCGGGAGGTGAGGACGGCGGCGCCATTCCTGCTTCCTTTTGCCTGAGTATCATACCAGATGAGGAGGCGTTTGTCAACTGTTTTTTTCAGCGCCGCCCCGGGCCCGCCCCCCCCTCCGCGGCGGGCTTGCCCTCTCCCCCAGGCTGTGGTATCATGGTGAAAAACCGCGAAGGGAGGCTTCGCCATGCTGACGCTGCTGTACGCCCGGGCGGGGCAGGACATCCGGGGGGAGCTGCTGGAGCGGATGGGCGGCTCCGCCGCCCGCCGCCGGGTGCTGCTGGCGCCCGAGCAGTATTCCCACGAGAGTGAGCGGGCCATGTGCGCCGCCCTGGGGGGCGGGGCGTCCATGGCCTGCGAGGTGCTGTCCTTCACCCGGCTGGCCGGACGGCTCACCGACGCCGCCGGGGGCGGGGCCGCCCCCATGCTGGACGCCGGGGGGCGGATGCTGCTGATGTACGCCGCCCTGCGCACGGTGTCCGACGCGCTGAGCGTCTACCGCGCCCCCTCCCGGAAGCCCGCTTTCCTCACCGGCCTTCTGGCCACGGTGGATGAGTGCCGCTCCTACCGGGTGGCCCCCGAGGCCCTCATCGCCGCCGGGGAGGAGCTGGGGGGCAGGCAGGGGGACAAGCTGAGGGACCTGGGGCTCATCTGCGCCGCCTATCAGGCCATGGAGGCCACCGGGGCCGCCGACCCCCGGGGACGGCTGGACCGGCTGGCCGTCCAGCTGCGGGACACCCGCTGGGGGGCGGGCATGGCCTTTTACGTCTACGGCTTCACCGACTTCACCCCCCAGGAGGAGGCGGTGCTGGCCCAGCTCATGGCCCAGGGGGAGCTCACCGCCGCCTTCGTGTGCGGCTCCGGGGACGACCCCTCCGGCATCTTCCAGCCCGCCCTCCGGGCCGCGAAGCGGCTGGAGCGGCTGGCCCGGGAAAACGCTGTCCCCGTCCGGGAGGAGACCCTGAACCGCCCCCTGCCCCGCCACCCCTCCCTGGTCTTTCTGGAGGGGAACCTGTTCGGCCTGGGGCCCGAGGCGCCCTGGGCGGGGGAGTGCGCCGTCACCCGCGCCGCCGCCGCCAGCCCCCGGCAGGAGGTGGAGTGGTGCGCCGCCGAGATCCTGCGTCTGCTGCGGGAGGAGGGGCTCCGCTGCCGGGACATCGCCGTGTGCGCCCGCCGGCTGGAGGGGTATGGCCAGCTCATCGAGAGCGTGTTCGCCCGGTATGGCATCCCGGTGTTCCTGTCCGCCATGGAGGACGTGCTGGAGAAGCCGGTACTGGCCCTGGTCACCTCCGCCCTGGCCGCGGCGGCGGAGGACTACCCCTATGAGGAGCTGTTCCGCTACCTGAAGACCGGGCTCACCGGCCTCACCGACCGGGAGCGGGACCTGCTGGAGAACTACGCCCTCACCTGGGACCTGAAGGGGTCCGCCTGGACCCGGAAAAAGCCCTGGGACATGCACCCGGAGGGCTACGGCCGGGAATTCTCCCCGGAGGACACCGAATTTGTGGCCTGGCTGGACGGGCTGCGCCGCAGGGTCATCGCCCCGCTGGAGGCTCTGCGGAAAAATCCCGACAAGACGGGCCGGGGCCGGGCCCTGGCCCTGTACCAGCTGCTGGAGGACATCGGCCTGCCCGAACGCCTGGGCCAGCGGGCGGCGGGGCTGGAGCAGCGGGGGGACCGAAACACCGCCGCCCAGTACCGCCAGCTCTGGGACATTCTGGCCCAGGGGCTGGAGCAGTGCGCCCTGCTGCTGGGGGACACCCAGCTGGAGCTGGAGGAGTTCTCCCGGCTGTTCACCCTGGTGCTCAGCCAGTACGACGTGGGGGCCATCCCGGTGTCCCTGGACGCGGTGACGGTGGGGGACGCCCCCCGCATGGCCCACAAGGAGGTCAAGGCGCTGTTCCTGCTGGGGGCGGACAGCGCATCCCTCCCCGACTGCGCCCCCGCGCCGGGGCTCTTTTCCGACCAGGACCGGGACGCGCTTTCCGCCATGGAGGTGGAGCTGGCCCCCCGGCAGGAGGACAAGCTGCGCCGGGAGATGACCATCGCCTACGAGACCTGCTGCCGCCCCTCCCAGCGGCTGTACCTCAGCTATGCCGCCGGGTCGGGGGACAACCAGAAAACCCCCTGCTTTTTGTGGGAGCGGCTGGGGGCGCTGTTCCCGGACGCCCCCGCGGCCGACGGGGGGGACCCCCTGGCCCGGCTGTCCGCCCCGGACGCCGCCCTGGAGCTGGCGGGCCGGGACCCGGCGGTGGCGGAGGTCCTGCGCCGGGTCCCCGGCCTGGCCGGCCGGGTGGAGCGCGTCCGGGCCGCCGCCCAGTGGCGCCGGGGACGGCTGTCCCGCCCGGCGGTGGACGCCCTGTTCGGCCCGGTGGTGCCCATGTCCGCCACCCGGCTGGACCTGTGCAATTCCTGCCACTTCAGCCACTTTCTCCGCTTCGGCCTGAACGCCCGCCCCCGGCAGCGGGCGGCCTTCCGGGCCACGGACTACGGCACCTTTGTCCACGACGTGCTGGAGCACACCCTGCGGGCGGCCCGGGAGGGCGGCGTCCCCCTGGACGACGGGGAGGCGGTGGGCCGGCTGGCCCAGGGGGCGGCGGACCGCTATGAGCGGGAGGTGCTCAACGGCCTGGAGGGGGAGACCGCCCGGCTGCGCCACCTCTTCGCCCGGATGAAGGGGGCGGCGGTGGCGGTGACCCAGAGCGTGTGCGCCGAGCTGGCGGTGTCCGACTTCACCCCCGCCGCCTTCGAGCTGGGCTTCGGCCCCGGCAAGGCCCTGCCCCCCGTGGAGGTGGAGCAGGGGGTGCGCCTGCGGCTGAGCGGCTACGTGGACCGGGTAGATGAGTGGCTGCACAACGGGAAGCGCTACCTGCGGGTGGTGGACTACAAGACGGGCAAAAAGAGCTTCGACTTCGCCGACGTGGAGGACGGCCGGGGCCTTCAGATGCTGCTCTACCTCTTCGCCCTGGCCCGGGAGGGGGAGCGGGCGCTGGGCCCCGGGGAGATCGTCCCGGCGGGGGTGCTGTACGTCCCCGCCCGCACCCCCCTGGTGGACGGTGAGCGGGGGATGACCGACGGCGAGATTCAGCGGGCCCGGGACAAGCTGCTGCGCCGCCAGGGGCTGGTGCTGGACGACCCCCAGGTGCTGTCCGCCATGGAGCACGGGGCGGGGGGCTTCCGCTTTCTCCCCGTGGGCGCGGGCCGGAGCGGCGGGGACGCCCTGGTCACGGCGGAGCAGATGGACCTGCTGGACGGGTACATCACCCAGGCCCTGCGCCGGGCCGCCGGGGAGCTGGCGGCGGGCAACATCGACGCCGACCCCTGCTGGCGGGGGGCGGACCAAAACCCCTGCCGCTGGTGCGACTACCGGGCGGCCTGCCACTTTGAGGAGGGCTGCGGGGACCGGCGGAGGTTCCGCCGGGGGGTGAAGGCGGCGGAATTCTGGCGCTGGCTGGCGCAGCAAAAGGAGGAGGACCATGGCCATTGAGCTGACAAGGGAGCAGCGCGCCGCGGCGGAGGACCGGGGGGGCGACCTGCTGGTGTCCGCCGCCGCCGGCTCGGGCAAGACCCGGGTGCTGGTGGAGCGGCTGATGGGCTATGTGGAGGGGGGCGAGGACATCGACCGCTTCCTGGTCATCACCTTCACCAACGCCGCGGCGGCGGAGCTGCGGGACCGCATCGCCGCCGCCATCCACGCCGCCCTGGCCCAAAGGCCGGGGGACCGGCACCTGCGCCGCTGCGCCGCCCTGGTGTACAAGGCCCCCATCTGCACCATCGACGCCTTCTGCCTGGACCTGCTGCGCCAGTGGGGCCACCTGGCGGACCTGGACCCGGACTTCCGGCTGTGCGACGAGTCGGAGGGGGAGGAGCTGCGCCGCCGGGCCCTGGAGGAGGTGCTGGAGGAGCGGTACGCCGGCATGGAGCACGACGCCCCCTTCGCCGCCCTGGTGGACGCCCTGGCGGGGGAGCGGGACGACCAGACCCTGGAGGACGCGGTGCTGTACATACACCGCCAGGTCCAGGCCCAGGCCCACCCGGCGGGCTGGCTGCTGGAGCGCAGGCGGGACTTTGACCTGCCCCCGGGCGCCGGCCCGGAGGACACCCCCTGGGGCCGCGCCCTGTTGGACGACAGCCGGGAGCTGGCCGGCCACTGGGCGGAGGAGCTGGCCGCCCTGCGGGGAGAGATCGCCGCCGACCCCCTGCTGGACCGGAATTACGGCCCCTCCCTGGAGGGCACCGCCGCCGCCCTGGAGGAGCTGTGCGCCGCCCTGGAGCGGGGGTGGGACCAGGCTGCCGCCGCCCTCCCCGTCCCCTTTCCCCGGGCGGGGAGCAAAAAAGGGGAGTGCGACGAGGGGCTGAAGGCCCGCCTCACCGCCCGGAGGGAGCTGTGCCGGGCCCAGATGAAAAAGCTGGGGGAGCGGTTTGACGTCACGGCGGAGCAGGCCATGGAGGACCTGCGGGCTGTGGCCCCCGCCATGACCGCCCTTTTAGAGGTGACGGCCCAGTTCGACGACGCCTTCCTGCGGCTGAAGCGCCGCCGGCGACTCATCGACTTTGCCGACGGGGAGCACCTGGCGGCGGGGCTGCTGACCGGCCCCGACGGGGCGCCCAGCAGCCTGGCCCAGGACGTGGGCCGGCAGTTCCGGGAGATCATGGTGGACGAGTACCAGGACACCAACGCCGTGCAGAACGCCATTTTCGGGGCCCTGGCCGCCCAGAGCGCCCTGTTCATGGTGGGGGATGTGAAGCAGTCCATCTACCGCTTCCGGCTGGCGGAGCCCGCCATCTTTCTGGACAAATACCGGCGCTTCTCCCCGGCGGAGGAGGCCGCCCCCGGCCAGGGGCGGAAGATTCTGCTCTCGGACAATTTCCGCTCCCGTCCGGAGGTGCTGGACGGGGTGAACTTCATCTTCCGAAACGTGATGACCCGCGCCGCCGGGGAGCTGGACTACACCCCCGCCGAGGCCCTGCGCCCGGGCCGGGCCGACCTGCCCCCCGACGGGCGGTACTGCGTGGAGCTGAACTGTGTGGACCTGGCCCCCCTGGACGACGGCGGGGAGGAGGAGCGGGCGGACAAGGACCTGGTGGCCGCCCGGGCCGCCGCCCGGAGAATCCGGGCGCTGCTGGACAGCGGGCCGGCCCCCGGGGGGCGGCCCCTGCGCCCGGAGGACGTGGTCATCCTCCTGCGCTCCCCGGGGCCGGTGCTGCGCCATTACGCCGCCGCCCTGGAGGAGCTGTCCATCCCCTGGTCCGCCCAGGGGGGGCGGGAGTTTTTCGGCGCCACCGAGATCTCGGTGGCTATAGCCCTGCTGCAGGTGCTGGACAACCCCCGGCAGGACGTGGCCCTGCTGGCCGCCCTGCGCTCCCCTCTGTTCTCCTTTTCCCCCGACCGGCTGGCCCGGCTCCGCGCCCAGGGGGAGGGGACGGTGTACGACTGCCTGGCCGCCGGGGCCCTGCGGGGGGAGGAGGACTGCCTTTCCTTCCTGGCCCTGCTGGACCAGCTGCGGGAGCTGGCGGCGGAGGAGAGCAGCCACCGCCTGCTGTGGTACCTCTACGGCAAGCTGGACCTGCCCGCCGTCTTTGCCGCCATGCCCGGGGGCCAGCGCCGCCGGGACAACCTGATGGCCCTGTACGACGAGGCCTGCCGCTTTGAGAGCGGGGGCCACCGGGGGCTGATGGCCTTCCTGCTCCACCTGAGCCGGATGGCGGAGAACGGTTTGACCGTCCCGGTGCCGGGGACGGAGACAGGGGGGGTGCGCATCCTGTCCATCCACAAGTCCAAGGGGCTGGAGTTCCCGGTGGTGCTGGTGTGCGGTCTGGACCGGCGGTTCAACGAGACGGACGCCAAGACCACCGTGCTGTTCCACCCGGAGCTGGGCCTGGGCCCCAAGCGCACCCACCGGGAGCGGGGCCTGCGCTACGCCACCATCGCCCGGGACGCGGTGGAGCTGCGCCTGCGCCGCCAGCTCCGGGCGGAGGAGATGCGGCTTTTGTACGTGGCCATGACCCGGGCCGAGCACAAGCTCATCCTGTTTACCTGCGTCAACGGCCACGGGGGCAGCCTGGCCTCCCTGGCCGCCCGGGCCCAGTGCCCCCCGCCCCCCCGGCAGATGGCGGACGCCCCGACCATGGCGGAGTGGGTGCTCACCCCTGTGCTGTGCCGGAGGGACAGCGCCCCCCTCTGGGCGGGGCTGGACGTCCCCCAGCCCCAGCCCCCCGATGAGGAGGGCCTTGCCTGGGACATCCGGCTGCTGTCCGGGGCGGACTACCGGCAGCCCCAGGGGACGGGGGACCAGACGGGGGACGCCCCGGCCCAGACCGCCCTGCCAGAGGGGCTGGAGGCGCGGCTGAGCTGGCGCTACCCCCACCAGGTCTCCGCCGCCATGCCCTCCAAGCTCACTGCCACCCAGCTCAAGGGCCGGGAGAAGGACCAGGAGGCGGCGGAAAACGGGGTGGAGCTGCACCCCGCCCCGGCCCAGACCGCCCTGCGCCGCCCGGTGTTCCAGAGGGAGCGGCCCCTCACCCCCGCCCAGCGGGGCACCGCCCTGCACATGGCCATGCAGTATCTCCGCTATGACCGGACGGGGAGCCTGGAGGAGCTGGAGGAGGAGCTGGCCCGGCTGGTGGCGGGGCAGTACCTCACCCCCCAGCAGGGGGCGGCGGTGAACCCGGCGGACATCCTCACCTTTTTCCGCTCGGAGCTGGGGCGGCGGCTGCGCCGGTCCAGCCGGGTGGAACGGGAGTTCAAATTCTCCCTGCTGGTCCCCGCGGCGGACTACTACCCCCAGGCCGAGCCGGGGGAGGAGGTGCTGCTCCAGGGGGTGGTGGACTGCTGGTTCCTGGAGGAGGACGGCACGGCCACCGTGGTGGACTTCAAGACCGACCGGGTGAGCGAATCCGCGGCGGAGCGCCGCGCCCAGGACTACCGCCCCCAGCTGGAGGCCTATACCCGGGCCCTGAGCCAGGCGGCGGGGGTGCGGGTGGGCCGGCGGTGCCTGTGGTTTTTCGCCCTGGGCCGGGCGGCGGAGCTTTAGAGGCAAAGAAAAGATTTTGAAATTCGAAAAAAAACCTTGCTTTTTTCCGCCGGGCGTGATATCATACGGTTTGCGTTTACAAGGGGCCGTCGTGCTCCCAGCTTTTTAGAACCAAGAGAAAGAGGTGAATTCCCATGAAGGAAGGCATCCATCCCAACTACAAGCAGACCACCATTACGTGCGCCTGCGGCAACGTGATCGAGACTGGCTCGACGAAGAAGGATATCAAGGTGGAAGTCTGCTCCAAGTGTCACCCCTTCTACACCGGTAAGCAGAAGATGGTGGATACCGGCGGACGCGTCAGCCGCTTCAACAAGAAGTTCGGTTTGGGCTGAGCCACAAAACCAGTCAGTTCAAAGACCCGTTGCAAAGCATTGCAGCGGGTCTTTCGCTTTTTCCCGGCCAGCCTCACAGATGGGGCAGGGTGTCCCGGTACCGGCGCAGCTCCCCCTCATCCGCCGCCCGGCAGACCCGGTCCAGCCCGGCCAGCAGCCCCGCCCTGTCCTCCGGCAGCCTGCCCTGGAAGTGGTAGGCGTTGGACGCCCCCAGGGCCGCGAAGGTGACGGGGATGGTCAGCCGGGAGATGAGCTCCCGCACCTCGTCCAGCTTTTCCAGCTCCCCGGCCTGGGCCCAGTTCCCCGCCTGAATCTCCCGGTAGAGCCGGGAATTGGGGTAGACGGTGAGCATGGACGAGCCGATGATCCGGGGGTGAAGCTGGTTGAACAGCTCCGCGCTGGCCCGCACCCCCTCCCGGCCCCGGCCCGCCCCGGAAATGCCCGCCAGGTAGAAGAAGTGGTAGCCGATGCCCGCCCGGTCCAGCCGGCGGCCCTGCTCCAGCACGTCCGCCGGGGTGTACCCCTTGTCCATGAAGGCCAGGGCCTGCGGGTCCCCCGTCTCCACGCCGATGGTGATGCCGTCGTAGCCCGCCGCCCTCAGCTGCTCCAGCTCCCCGTCTGTCTTCAGCCCCACGTCTGTGATCCGGGCAAAGCAGCCGATGGATTGGACGGACGGGAAATACCGGCCCACCAGCTGGGCGATTTCCAGCAGCCGCTCCGCCTTCAGCACAAAGGGGTTGGCCCCCGTCAAGAAGGCCCGGTCATACGTCCGCCCGGCGGGCAGGCCCTGGAGGGCGGCGGACAGCCGCTCCAGAGGGGAGTGGGCCAGGGTCTGGGCCTCCAGCAGGTCGGCCTCCACGTCGGCCAGGGGGGACATCCGAAAGGGGAAGGGCAGGTCGTCGTAGAGGGTGCAGAACTTGCAGCTGTGGTGGGTGCAGCCCGCCGTCACCTCCAGCAGCAGGGACGCGGCCTCATAGGGGGGCCGCCAGATGGTTCCGGTAAAGTGCATGAAAAGCGCTCCTTTCTTTTGGATGGGCCCAGCATACACCGAAGGAAACGCGCCTGCAAGTACGGTCTTTTTCGGGTAATACGCTCATTTTTGATACCATGGAGGGAAAACTGCCATGGCGGACAACAAATTCACCGCCCCCGGCTGCCTGGCCCGGTGCGAGCCCATGAGCCGTCTGCAGTCGGTGATCGGCGGGAAGTGGAAAATTCTGATTCTGTGGTACGTGGCGGCCTACGGCGTCCAGCGGTTCAACCAGCTCCAGCGCCGGCTGGCGGGGGCGTCCCACACCACCCTCACCCGGCAGCTGCGGGAGCTGGAGGAGGACGGCTTTCTGTGCCGCACGGTGTACGGCGAGGTGCCGCCCCGGGTGGAGTACCGCCTCACCCCCCTGGGGGAGAGCTTCGCGCCGCTGCTCCACGCCATGCTGCGCTGGAGCGAGGAACACTTGGAGGAGCTGGGGGGCGACCCCGTCCAAAATACTGAGGAAAACGAGGAAAAGTAGCCTGTATGTTTGAAAAAAACCAGATTAAAGAGATCAACCGGGCCGTGCTGGCCGGCCTGAACGCCCCCGGCCTCAGCCCGGAGGAGAACGCCAGCGAGGAGTCTCTGGAGGAGCTGGCCGCCCTGCTGGAGACGGCGGGGGGCGTGTGCCTGGGCACGGTGCTGCAAAACAAGTCCGCCCCCGACCCCCGCACCTTCATCGGCGAGGGCAAGGCGGCGGAGATCAAGGAGCTGGCCCGCTCCCTGGGGGCGGACCTGGTCATCTTCGACAACCCCCTGTCCCCCTCCCAGCAGCGGGTGCTCACCGAGGAGCTGGGGGTGACGGTGATGGACCGCTCCGCCCTCATCCTGGACATATTCGCCAAGCGGGCGAGGACCAGCGAGGGCCGCTTGCAGGTGGCGCTGGCCCAGTACAAGTACCTGCTGCCCCGGCTCACCGGCATGTGGAAGCACCTGGAGCGGCAGGAGGGCGCCATCGGCACCCGGGGCCCCGGCGAAACCCAGATGGAGACCGACCGCCGGATCATCCATCGGAAAATCAACAAGCTGGAGGAGGAGCTGAAGGACGTGCGCCGGGTGCGCTCCACCCAGCGGGAGCGGCGGGAGAAAAACGAGGTGCCGGTGGTGGCCATCGTGGGCTACACCAACGCGGGCAAGTCCACCCTGCTCAACGCTCTCACCGGGGCGGATATTCCCGCCAACAACCGCCTCTTCGACACCCTGGACACCACCACCCGGACGCTGGAGATCTCCGACACCTGCACCGTGCTCATCTCGGACACGGTGGGCTTCATCTCCAAGCTGCCTCACCAACTGGTGGACGCCTTCAAGGCCACCCTGGAGGAGCTCACCTTCGCCGACCTGCTCTTACACGTCATCGACGCCAACCACCCCAGCTGGCGGGAGCAGGCCGAAGTGGTGGACAAGCTGATCCGGGAGCTGGGGGCCGCCGAGACCCCCCGGCTGGAGGTGTTCAACAAGTGCGACCAATTTGCGGGGGACATCCTGCCCCACGGGGAGGACATCGTCTCCATCTCCGCCAAGACCGGCGCGGGGCTGCCGGACCTGCTGGACGCCATCGGGCGGCGGCTGGACGCCGGGGCCCGCCGGGTGGAGCTGCGCCTGCCCTATGACAAGGGTGGGCTGCTGGACCAGCTGTACCGGGAGGCCAAGGTGGAGCGGGTGGACTACGGCGAGACCATTGAGGTCACCGCCGTGTGCACCCCCAGGACCCTGGGCCAGCTGGCGGACTACCTGGCGCAGGCGGAGGGCTGAGCGGCCCTTCATGACAACGGACGAGGCTTTGAGCCCAGTGCTCAAAGCCTCGTCCTGTTTTGACCGGCTCTATTCCGCGGGGTCCTCCCCGGTGTGGGCGCGGCCTCCGCCGTCCGCGGGGGGCTGGGCCTGGACAATGACCGTCTTGTCCTCTCCCCCCGCCAGCCTGCCGCCCAGCATCCCCGCCACCAGGGCCTTCACATCGATGCCCATGCTCTGGGTGATGCCCTCGGTGACCTGGGAGGTGCCGGTGATGATGTCCTCCAGCAGCTTGGCGCTGTTGCCCTCGCCGTACATGGTGATCTTGTCCACCCTGGACAGGGGCTCGGCCACGTGGCGCGCGATCTCGGGCAGGGCCTGCATCACCATCTCGATGACGGCGGCCTCCCCGTACTTCTTCATGGCCTCCGCCTTTTTGTCGATGCCCTCGGCCTCGGCCAGGGCCTTGGCCCGGATGGACTCGGCCTCCGCCCTGCCCACGGCGGCGATGCCCTCCGCCTCCTGCTCCCGGGCGTACTTCTGGGCCTCGGCGATCTTCATCTCCGCCTGGGCCTTCTGCTCCTGCTCATAGCGGGCCGCCTCAGCGTCCTTCTGGCGCTTGAACAGCGCCGCCTCCGCCTCCTGCTGCTGGCGGTAGCGCTCCGCGTCCGCCTTGGCCCGTATCTCGGCCTCCAGCGTCTGCTTCTGCACCTCCACCTCCGCCTGCTTCAGCTCGGCCTGGCGCTGGGTCTTGGCAATCTCCGCGTTCACCGTGGCGGTCTCGATGCTCTTGCGCTGCTCCTGGCTCTGGATCTCGTAGGCGGCGTCCGCCTCCGCCTTCTTGCCATCAGCCATGATCTTCAGCTCCGCCCGGCGTATGTCCAGCTCGGTCTGCTTCTGGGCAATCTGGGTGTCCGCGTGGACCCGGGCCTCGTTGGACTCCCGCTCCGCCTCCGCCTGGGCGATGGCGATGTCCCGGTCCGCCTGGGCCTTGGCGATGGCGGCGTTTTTCTTGATGAGGCTGGTGTTGTCCGCGCCCAGGTCCTTGATGAGGCCGTTCTCATCGGTGACGTTCTGGATGTTGCAGGAGAGAATCTCGATGCCCAGCTTGTCCATGTCCTTGCTGGCCTTCTGCATCACCTGGTCGGAGAAGGAATCCCGGTCGGTATTGATCTCCTTGAGGGACAGCGTGCCGATGATCTCGCGCATATTGCCCTGGAGGGAGTCCTGGAGGTCCCGGGTGATCTCCTCCGGACGCTTGTTCAGAAAGTTCTTGGCCGCCAGCTTGATGCCCTCCGCCTGGGGCGAGATGCGCACCTTGGCCACGGCGTCCACGTTCACGTTGATGAAGTCGCTGGTGGGGACGGACTGCTCCGTCTTGATATCCACCGTCATCTGGCCCAGGTACAGCCGGTCCATGCGCTCCAGGAACGGCACCCGGATGCCCGCCCGGCCGATGAGCACCTTGCTCTCCTTTTTCAGGCCTGAGATGATGTAGGCCTGATCGGGGGGCGCCTTGACATAGCCGGATAGCACAACGGCGAGGACGGCGACCACGGCCACCACGATGGCAATGATAGTGGGCATGTTTTCTGGCATGGGGACTCCTCCTTTCAATTTCGCAAAGGGTGGTTCCTTTATTTTAAACAAGCCGGGTGCGGCTTGAACGCTTTCTCAGCCCGTTGGCTTTATGTCCCCGGCCACGTCCCCCCGCAGGGCGGCCAGCCGCTCCAGGGCCTCCACCTCCGCCTCCAGGCTGCGCCGGTCCCACTCCTGCCGGGCCCGTCCGCCGTCGGACACCATCTGGACCAGCACGCTGATGGCGCGCAGGCACAGGGCGGCCTTTTCCCCCACGTCCCCGCCGGCCTCCCGCTCCGCCCGGCCCAGCTCCCCCAGGGTGAGCTCCAGGGTCTGGAGGTAGTCGGCCTCCAGCCGGACCCGGGCCCGCTCCTCCAGGGCGTCGTAGTATCGGAGGAGCAGCGCTTCCAAGCCCTCCAGGGCCGTCCGCACATAGGGGGTCTCCACAGCCCCGGCGGCCTGCCGGACCCGGGCCTGCACCGCCTCCGCGCCGCTGCGGGCGGCGGAGGACAAAAAGCGGCTCAGCACCGGGGCCAGCTGGTCAAACTGCCGGGACACTTCGGCCAGCCGCTCCTCATAGGGCTGGAAGCGGCCGGCATCCCCGCCGGACCACGCCCGCATGGCGGGGACCAGGGTCCGCTCCACCTCCCGCAGCTGGGAGCCGATGGAGGACAGCCCGCCCAGATACTGCGCCAGAAGGTCCGAATCCCTGCCCCGGAGCGGCTGGGCGCTCCCGCCGGGGAACAGGGCCCGGCCTGCCCTGGCGGCCTCCGCCGCCTGATCCTTCAGCCTGTCGCCGCACAGCAGCCGGATGCGCTCCATGGTCAGCCCGGTGGCCGAGGCGGGGATGGCGGTGTGGATGGCGGTCAGCGACCGCCGGATCTCCCCGCACAGCTCCTCCAGCCGCCGCGCCGGGGCGGGGGGCTCCCCCTCCCGGCCAAACTGGTCCTCCCCGGCAGCCAGGGACCGCCGGCGGGGCTCCGCCGCCGTGATCTCAAAGGGAATTCGCTTTTCCTTGCCCACCTTTGTGGCAAAAATGGTAAAGGCGGTGGTCATGCTCAGCCCCATCTCCCTGCACGCCTGCTCCATGCTTTTCTTCACGTCCTCATCCATACGAAAGTTGACCATCACCTGCGCCATCTGCGCCACCCCCATTCCTTCCCTTTCATTATATCATTTGTAAAGCAGATTGCAATATTTTTCTTTACATATGATATACATTTTTACTTCACCCGGGAACCCCTCCCGGTGGGAGGGGCAGAGCCCTAGGTGGACTGCCCCGGGTCCTCCGCCTGCCGCCGCTGATAGCTGCTCCCCCACTCCGCCATGGCGTCCAGAATGGGCCGCATGGACTCCCCCAGCCCGCTCAGGGCGTACTCCACCCGGGGCGGCACCTCGGGGTAGACCGTCCGGGTAATGATGCCGTCCGCCTCCATGGAGCGCAGGGAATCGGTGAGCACCTTCTGGCTGATCCCCTCCAGGTCCCGCTGAAGCTCGTTGAACCGCCAGGGGCGCTCCAGAAGGTTGCGTATGATGAGCAATTTCCACTTGCTGCCCACCAGGGCCACCGTGGTGGCCACCGGGCAGGCGGGGAGCTCTTCTTTTGTCAGCATGACTGCCGCCTCCTTACACCACTATTCGAGTGCTGCACTCAAATTATAGTGCAGGGGGCCGGAGGCTGTCAAGGCGGGTTACAAAAAGGTGACCTGGGCATAAATAAGTGCGTACTTTACCCCGGCGCGATTTTGTATTATACTGTCCTCAGCAACGGGGAGGCAGCTGCCCCAAAAACTGGAGGTTCCTATGAACGAAACCGCGAAAAAATATGTTGACCTGTTCCGGCAGGTGAAGATCGCCACCGCCGCAGCGGACGCCGTGGACCGGCTCCACCCCTGAGCGCCATGACGGAGACGATCCAGGCCATATTCGCCCTCTACCGGGAGCGGGGAGACTGGTTCCTGGGCCTGCTGTGGGACCACTTCCTGCTGTCCGGCCAGGCCATCCTCCTGTCCGGGAGCATCGGGCTGCTGCTGGGCATACTCATTGCCCAGCGGCCCAGGCTGGCCCCCGCCGTCATGGGGGTGTGCAATGTGCTGTACACCATTCCGGCCATCTCCCTGCTGGGCATTCTCATCCCCTTCACCGGCATCGGCAATGAGACGGCGGTCATCGCCCTGACCCTCTACGGGGTCATGCCCATGGTGCGCAACACCTATGTGGGCCTGACCACCCTGGACCCGGACATTCTGGAGGCCGCCGCCGGCATGGGCAGCACCGCCGCCCAGACCCTCCTCCGGGTCAAGCTGCCCATGGCCGCCGGGGTGATCCTGGCGGGGGTGCGCAGCATGGTGGTCATGTCCGTCTCCGTGGCGGGCATCGCCTCCTTCGTGGGGGCTGGGGGGCTGGGTGTGTCCATCTACCGGGGCATCACCATCTACAACCCGGCCATGACTGCGGCGGGCAGCATCCTCATCGCCGCCCTGGCGGTCCTGCTGGACGCCGCGCTGGGCTGTCTGGAACAATACTTTAAAAAACGTGGGAGCTGATTGCAATGAAACGAACCATCATCGCGCTGGCGCTGGCCCTGTCCGCGCTGCTGACCCTGTCCGCCTGCGGCAGGCCCGCCGGGGACGCCGGGCCCATCCAAATCGCCACCAAGCCCATGACGGAGCAGTACATCCTGGGCGAGATGCTGGGCCTCATCCTGGAGGACGCCGGCTTTGAGGTGGAGATCACCAAGGGCATCGGCGGCGGCACCAACAACATCCACCCCGCCATGGAGAAGGGGGAGTTCGACCTCTACCCGGAGTACACCTCCAGCGGCTGGGTGATGGTGCTCAAGCACGACGCCGGCGAAGTGGACGACCAGGAGATGCTGGACAAGCTCCGCTCCGAGTACGAGGAGCGGTTCCAGATGACCTGGGTGGGCCTCTACGGGTTCAACAACGCCTTTGCCATCGCCGTTCGGGAGGAAACCGCCCGGCAGTACAATTTAAAAACCACCAGCGACCTGGCCCACCTGGCGGGGGAGCTGAACTTCGGCGGCAACCCGGACTATATCGAGCGGGCTGACGGGTTCCCCGCCCTGTGCGAGACCTACGGCCTGGAGTTCAAGACCGTCTCCGACATCGACATCGGCCTGAAGTATCAGGCCCTTCAGAACGGAGACATCGACGTCACCAACGCCTTCACCACCGACGCCCAGCTGGGCAGCCAGTCCGCCGGACTGGTCACCTTGGAGGACGACCTCCATTTGCAGGTCAACTACTTCTGCTCCACCGTGGTGCGGCAGGACGCGCTGGAGAAGCATCCCGGCCTGGAGGACGCGCTGATGAAAATGGACGGCCTGCTGTCCGACGGGGAGATGGCCCGCCTGAACTACCTGGTGGAGGTGGAGGGGGCGGATGAGCGGGAGACCGCCCGGAGCTTCCTGGTGGAGAAGGGCGTTCTGGAGGGATAGCCCATGCCGGACGCCATCATTCAATTCCAGCAGGTGTGCAAGTCCTTCGACGGGCAGCCGGTGCTGCGGGACTTCTCCCTCTCCATTGAGCGGGGCACCTTTCTGACGGTGATTGGCCGCTCCGGCTGCGGCAAGACCACCGCCCTGCGGCTGGTGAACGGCCTGATCCGCCCCGACGCCGGCCAGGTGCTGGTGCAGGGGGAGGACACGGCCCGGACCGACCCCGCCGCCCTGCGCCGGGGCATCGGGTACACCATCCAGAACGTGGGGCTGTTCCCCCACATGACGGTGGAGAAAAACATCGCCTACGTCCCCACCATCTCCAAGTCCCCCCTCTGGAAGGGGGCGGAGCGCCGCCGCCGGGCGCAGGCGCTGCTGGAGAGCGTGGGGCTGGAGCCCGGCTTGGCGGACCGCTACCCCCGGGAGCTGTCCGGAGGGCAGCGTCAGCGGGTGGGCATCGCCCGGGCCCTGGCCGCCCAGCCGGACATTCTGCTGATGGACGAGCCCTTCGGGGCGGTGGATGAGATCACCCGCCGCCAGCTTCAGGACGAGATTTTGCGTATCCACCGGGAGCGGGGCATCACCGTGCTGTTCGTCACCCACGATATCGAGGAGGCCCTGAAGCTGGGCACCCGGGTGCTGGTGATGGAGGAGGGGCAGGCCACCCAGTTCGATCCCCCCAGCGCCGTCATGGACCACCCGGCCACCCCCTTCGCCGCCCAGCTGGTCCGCCGCAGCCGGGAGTTTGCCCCCAGGCAGTAGAGAGGGAGGCGGCCAACATGACCAGGCTGGAAGCCATTCACCAGCTGAACCGCCGGCTGCTGGAGGAGCTGCCGGAATACCGCGCCCTGGCCCGCCGCTTCCCGGAGGATGCCGCCGCCCAGCGCCGGTTGCTGCGCTCCCTGATGAACCTGCGCCCGCCCATGCCCCTGGACCGGGGGTTCCTGGCGGCGCAGGATGAGCTGCTGGCCGCCGAGGCGGCAGAGCGGGGCGCTGTGGACGCGGACGCCCTGCCCGTCACGGCGGGCCGCCCCCAGCTCGCCCTCTGGCAGGGGGACATCACCCGGCTCAGGGCGGACGCCATCGTCAACGCCGCCAACACCGCCCTGCTGGGCTGCTTTCACCCCTGCCACGGCTGCATTGACAACGCCATCCACTCGGCGGCGGGGCTTCAGCTCCGGGACGAGTGCGCCCGGATCATGGACGCCCAGGGCCGCCCCGAGCCCGCCGGGCGGGCCAAGCTCACCCCTGGCTTCAACCTCCCCGCCCGGTACGTGCTGCACACCGTGGGCCCCATCGTGGCCGGGGACGTGACCCGGCGGGACCGGGCGGAGCTGGCCGCCTGCTACCGCGCCTGCCTGGAGCTGGCGGCGGAGCACGGCCTGAGCAGCGTGGCCTTCTGCTGCGTCTCCACTGGGGAGTTCCGGTTTCCAAATCAGGAGGCCGCCGAGATCGCGGTGGGGACCGTGACGGACTTCCTCTCCGCCCCATCCTCCCTTCAAAAGGTGATCTTCAATGTTTTCAAGGACACGGACCGGCACATCTACCGCCGGCTCCTGGGCCCGGACCGGGCTGCTGAGACGGGCGGTTGAAGAGGCGGACGCCGTTCTGGTCGGCGCGGGGGCGGGTCTGTCCGCCTCCGCCGGCTTCACCTACTCCGGAGCGCGGTTTGAGCGCTATTTCGCCGACTTCCGCGCCAGATACGGTTTTCAGGACATGTACTCCGGGGGCTTTTACCCCTTTGAAACGCCGGAGGAGCGCTGGGCCTACTGGAGCCGGTATATCTTCATCAACCGCTACGAGCCGCCTCCCAGGCCGGTCTACGACAGGCTGCGGGAGCTGGTGGGAGACAGAGACTATTTTGTGCTCACCACCAACGTGGACCACTGCTTCCAGCGGGCCGGATTTGACAAGAGGCGGCTGTTCTACACCCAGGGGGACTACGGCCTGTGGCAGTGCTCCCTGCCCTGCCATAAGGAGACCTACGACAACGAGGCCGCCGTGGGGCGGATGTTGGCGGAGCAGCGGGACATGCGGGTGCCCCCGGAGCTGGTCCCCCGCTGCCCCAGATGCGGCCGGCCCATGGCCATGAATCTCCGCGCGGACCACACCTTCGTGCAGGACAGGGGCTGGTACGCCGCGGCCCGGCGGTACGAGGAATTCACCCAGCGGCACAGCGGCGGAGCGGTTCTGTACCTGGAGCTGGGGGTCGGGCTGAACACACCGGGGATCATCAAGTATAATTTCTGGCGGCGGGTGCTGCAAAACCCCCGCGCCCGCTACCTCTGCGTCGGCAGGGAGCCGGTCCCCGTCCCACGGGAGATTCAGGGCCGGAGCCTGTGCCTGGACGCCGACATCGGCGAGGCGCTGGCCGGGTGACAGCAGCGCCGCCCCACAGAGCAACGGACCGCCGCTCCGTCTGGCTGACGGGGCGGCGGTCCTGATGATTTTGGAGGGGTTCTCTTTACAGCGTCATGGTGATTCCGCCCTCGTCGGAAAGTCCGTCCTTCTTGAGCATGTTCTCCAGCACCTCCACGTCGGAGGTGATATCCATGGCGTCGTCCTGGAACAGCTTGTCGAGCTGCTTCTCAAACCCGGACACCACCTGGTCCATCATGTCCTCGATCCGCTTTTTGGCGGCGGAGATGTTCTCCCCCTCGATGCCCTGGGCGTCCAGCTGGGCGTAGGCCCGGAGGATCTTCAGGGTGGTGGGCAGGTAGTAGTTCAGGAAGGTGCGCAGCTGGCCCTCCTTGTTGGGGTGGGCCTTCTGGAAGTTCAGAATCTTCCGGGTGATCTCCTCGATCCGGTCGATCTTGGCGCTCATCACCTCGTCGGGAATCTCGTCGTTGACCTGCCGGATCTCCCGGAGGATGTCGTCCTCCCGGGCGGCGGCCTGCTGGGGGGTCTCCTCCTGGACGGGGGGCGGCTCCCGCCTGGTGGGCTGGGCGTGGTAGCCCATCTCGGTGAGAAACAGCTTGCCCTCCGCCAGGTCCAGGTAGCCGGTGGGCAGGATGCCCCGGGCCAGCATCCGCCGCAGGTCCTTGCACAGCTTGCCCACGGGCACGCCGAAGGACGCGGCCATGGGGGCCAGGTCCACCTCCCGGTTGGCGCCGATGTAGGCCAGGTAGTTCAGGTAGCGCTCACTGCGGCGGTTGCGGTTGATGCCGGAGAACAGCATGGACAGGCCCCCCGCCAAGAAGGGCAGACAGATGCCGATTGGGATAGTCATTTCCGCGACGTTCTCCACCGCGCCAATCACCCCAAGGGCAAAGATGACAAACCCGAAAATAGCGGACAAAATGCTGCCGCCCACAATAAGTCCGGTGCCGCCTCTCTCCTTCTTGGCCCGCTTGCGCTTGTTCTCCTGGGGGTCCCGGACATTCCAGGCGTCGGGCTGGGCCTTCCGTTCCCAGGGCTCGGCCTTGGCCTCCGCCTTTTTCCCCTGCCCGGGCTGGCCGTACTGATAGGAATAGCTCGCGGAGGAGGCCGCGCCCCGGGCCTGCTGCCGGACGCTCTCGGCGGCCTGCCGGGCGGCGTCCGCCCCCTGCCGGGCGCTGTCTGCCGCCTGCCGCGCCGCGTCCGCCCCCTGCTGGAAAAAAGCCTGGGCGGTGTTCCTGGCCCGCTGGGCGGCGTTTTTGGCCTCCTGCTTGTACCGCCGCTTTTCGCCGGCGGACATATCGTTCAGCTTGCTGATCAGCCAGATCACACCGAAAAGCTTGCAGAACCAGAAGGGGAGAACCAGAATCAAAAAGCCGATGCCGATCCATTCCCCCCAGTCGTCGGACCTTCTGGGCGGCCTGCGCCTGCCGCCGGGCGGGGTGGTCCCTCGGCCGGACCCGTAGCTGTAGTTGTAATGATAGGTGTTGTTCTGCTGTGAGCCGTCCTGCGGGTCGGGCCCGCCGGGCCCGTAGTGGTCCGCCATGGTGATCCCCCTCTCCAAGGTATGGTGAACGAAGACCATTATAACCTTTTTCAGCGGCGCTGTAAAGGAGATGGAAGTTTAATTTTTTATTTAGGCGCCGTTTGAAAAATGGCAATGTGCCCAGCGGCAAAGGATTTTTCCGTCAGGCAAGGCGATTTGACACAGAAATACTTTGTGTATTTCAAGTCAAATCAACGCCGTATGGCGGAAAAAGACCTGCCGTTTGGGTATGTTGACATTTTTCAAACAAGCCCTAGACGCTGCCTCCATCCCCCGGCGCACCGCGCAGCCTCCAAACCCGCCGGAAGCTGCGCGCGGCCCTCCTTCATATTTCATATTGCCGCCCCCTCCCGCATATACATCAGCCTGTGACGAGAACCACAGTTGGGAGTGTTGTTTTGTGAAGGGGAATATGGAAGAGCGCGCCCAGGAGCTGGCGCTGTACATCATCGAGAACAAGACCACCGTCCGCGCAGCGGCCAGCCGGTTTGGCATCAGCAAATCCACCGTTCACAAGGACCTGAGCGAGCGCCTGCCCGCCATCAACCGGGGGCTTTACCAGCAGGTGAAAACGATCCTCAATGAGAACAAGGCGGAGCGCCATATACGGGGCGGAATCGCCACCAGAAAAAAATACAAGGGGGAATAAGACGAGGGCGGGCCTTTTCAGGGCCCGCCCTCCGCATAGGGGAAGCGCTTTAAGAACCTGTATTCACAGCCGAAGATGCCGTGTGGGCGAGGGATTTATTCGCCAGACAAGGCGCGTTTTCGCGGGAATACTTTGTGTATTTCAAGAAAACGCAACGCGGTATGGCGGAAAAAGCCCCGTCCGCACGGCGTTTGAGGTTGTGAATACAGGTTTTAATGACACCAGCCGCCGTGGTGCCCGCCGCGGCCGCTGCCGGAATAGACGGGACAGCTGCCGTCGCACCAGCCGCAGTCGTGATTGCTGCCGCAGTAGTACGCGCCGTCATGGGTGTGGCGGCCCGCCAGCTCACAGCCCTCCACCTGGCACAGGGGGAGGCAGCTGCCGTCGCACCAGCCGCCCGCATGGCCGTAGCCGCAGTAGGTCACGCCGTCGTGGACGTGACGGCCCGCCAGCTCGCAGCCCTCCACCTCACACAGGGCGGCGCAGGAGCCGTCGCACAGGCCGCTGCCGTGGGTGTGGCCGCAGTACAGCGTCCGGCTGTGGTAGTGCCAGCCGGCGGCGGTGCACTCCTCCACAGCGCAGGGCTGGGCGGTGCGCCGGGCGGCGCGGCCGTGGCAGCCGCCGCAGGCCAGGGCGGTGGGGACCAGCAGGGAGGCGGCGCACAGCGCCGCCAGGGCGGAGACCAGGAAACGCTTGACAAACATGATCGTTCGACCTCCAACATGATCTGCCGCATAAGGCGGCTGTCTATAGTATACTCCCCCCCACTGGGAAAAGCAAGGGGGTTTTGGCCGTTATCCCAAGCCTTTTCAGAGGTTGGGCACGGTGACGTCCCGGATCCACCTGCCGCTTTTGAACCGCCACAGGCCCAGCACGGCCTTGACCACATTTTCGCTCATCATGCCCAGGTACACCCAGACAATGCCCGCCTGGAGAATCAGCCCGGACACCGCCGCGATGGGCAGGGCCACCGCCCACAGGGGGGTGAGGTCGATGAGGGTGGCCATTTTCACGTCGCCCCCGCCCCGGAGCACCCCCACGATGTTGGTGCACTCCATGGAGCGCAGGGGCATCATGACGAACACCATGGTGAGCATCAGGGTGCAGATCTCCCCCGCCGAGGGGGACAGGTCAAACAGGGGATAGAGCACCGGGGCGATCAGCCAGTGGAGCAGCCCCAGGAACGCCACCCCCGCCGCCACGCCGAAGAGAAAGGCCAGGGTGTTGAGCAGCGCCCCCAGGGAGTATACCCGGCCGGCGTTGCCCGAGCCGATCTCCTGCCCCACCAGGATGGCGGCGGAGCCGGCAATGGCGAACACCCCCACGGTGCACAGGTTGGTGATGTTGCCCGCGATGGCGTAGGCCGCCAGGATCTCCTGGGAGCCCTCCATGTGGCCCATGATGGTGGGAAACAGGGAGGAGCCCAGGCCCCAGAAGGTCTCATTGCACATCACCGGGGTGGCAAAGCGGACGAACCGCCGGACCATCTCCCCCCCGGGCCGGAACAGCAGGGCGGGGTCCAGCCGGAAGCCCCGGTCCAGAACAGCCCAGCCCACCGCGATGGAGCAGGACAGCACCCGGGCCAGCAGGGTGGCCAGGGCGGCCCCCTCCACCCCCATCCGGGGGGCGCCCAGGTTGCCGAAGATGAACACCCAGTTGAGAAGGGTGTTGCCCACCATGGACACGCCCAGGATGTACAGCCCCCGGCGCGGGTTGCCCATGGCCCGGTGGACGCCGATATAGACCTGGACAAAGCTGTCAAAGAAGTAGGACCAGCCCACAATGCGGGCGTACCGGGCGGCGGTGGCGATGACCTGGACGTCGCTGCCGAACAGGGACATGAACCGGGCGGGGAGCAGCCCCATGATGAGGGCGAACACCAGCCCGATGAAGCCGGCGGCGTACATGGCGATGCCCATCACCCGGTTGATGGCCCGCAGGTCCCCCTTGCCCCGGTACTGGCTGATGAGGACGGAGGAGCCGCTCTGTATGCCGAACATCATCAGCTGCACCACGAACACCGGGATGTTGGCCAGGGTGACCCCCGCCAGGGGACCCTCCCCCATGGTGCCCACCATGAAGGTGTCCACCAGGCCCAGGGAGTTGGTGATGAGATTTTGAAGCAGGATGGGCAGGGCCAGAGCCAGCAGCCTGCCGTAAAAGCCCTTCTCCCGCTGGAATAGCTTAAACATGGTAAATTTGACGCTCCTTTGCTTCCGATCCGTTTCGCGGCGGCCCTGCACCGGGCCCTATGACAGGGTGGTGAATAGGCTGTCCGCCGCGTCCCGCAGGGCGGACGCCAGGGCGTCCGCCTCCTCCCGGGTGGACTCCGGCGAGAAAGACAGCCGCAGCGCCCCGTCCAGCCAGGGCTTGGGCAGCCCCATGGCGGCGAACACGTGGCTGGGCCTCCCCCTGTGGCAGGCGGAGCCGGAGGAGACACACACACCCCGGTCCCCCAGCACCCGGACCACCACCTCGCTCTTGTACCCCGGCAGGGTGACGGCGCAGATGTGGGGGGCGTCCCCCTCCGAGATCACCTCCAGCCGGGGGACCGCCTCCCTCAGCTTGGACAGGGTGTATTCCTTGACGGCGGCGGTGCGCTCCAGCCGGCCCGCATCCCCCTGGACCGCCCGGACGGCGGCGGCCAGGGCGGCGATCTGGGCGGTGGCCTCGGTGCCGGAGCGCAGTCCCTCCTCCTGTCCGCCCCCGGTGAGCAGGGGGCGCAGCCGCACCCCCTTTTTCACGTACAGCGCCCCGATCCCCTTGGGCGCACCGATCTTGTGGCCGCTGATGGTCACCAGGTCCGCCCCCAGCCGGGCCAGGGGGCCGGGGAGTTTCAAAAAGCCCTGGACCGCGTCGCAGTGGAACAGCACGGCGGGGTCGGCGGCCTTCACCGCCCTGGCGCAGGGCTCCACGGGCAGCACCACCCCCGTCTCGTTGTTCACCAGCATCATGGACACCAAAACGGTGTCCGGCCGCAGGGCGGCGGTGAGCTGTTCCACGGTGATCCGGCCCGTCCGGTCGGGCTTCAGATAGGTCACCTCATACCCCCGGCGCTCCAGGTCCTTGCAGGTCTCCAGCACAGCGGCATGCTCAACGGCGGTGGTGATGATGTGCTTTCCCTTTCGGGGGTTCAGCTCCGCCCCCCGGCGGATAGCCCAGTTATCCCCCTCGGTGCCGCAGGAGGTGAAGAAGAGCTCCCCGGGGGCGCAGCCCACCGCCCGGGCCACCGTCTCCCGGTCCTCCTTCACCCGCAGGGCGGCCTGGCGGCCGTATTCGTACCGGGAGGAGGGGTTGCCGAACCGCTCCAGAGCGTCGGTCAGGGCCCGGACCGCCTCCGGGCGGACCGGGGCGGTGGCGGCGTAATCGAAATAGACCAGCTTTTCCATGGCGGCGCTCCTCCCAGCAATGTGACAGTCCCTGTATTGTACTGGTTTCCCCGGGAAAAGTCAACGGGGGATTGACAATGTCCGGGGAATTGGTATATGATTTCCTCAAATCAAGACAAAGGAGCTGTTGGCTATGATCCCCACCCCGGAGCAGGCATGGGAGCTTTTGTGTGAATTCAACGAGGGCGAGTTCCATCGGAAACACGCCCGCACCGTGGGCGATGTGATGCGCTGGTTCGCCCAGGAGCTGGGCTATGGGGCCGACGCCGATTTCTGGGAGGCGGTGGGCATTCTCCACGACCTGGATTTTGAGCGCTGGCCCGAGGAGCACTGCGTCAAGAGCCAGGAGCTGATGCGGGCGCGGGACATCGACGAGGCGGTGGTCCGCGCCGCCGCCAGCCACGGCTACGGTCAGTGCGCGGACATCCAGCCGGAGCACCAGATGGAAAAGGTGCTCTTCGCCGTGGACGAGCTCACCGGCCTCATCGGCGCGGCGGCCCTGATGCGCCCCTCCAGGAGCGTGGACGACCTGGAGGTAAAGTCGCTGAAAAAGAAGTACAAGGACAAGAAATTCGCCGCCGGGTGCTCCCGGGAGGTGATTGAGCAGGGCGCGGCCATGCTGGGCTGGGAGCTGGACGAGCTGATGGGCCGGACCATCCTGGCCATGCGGGCCAGCCCCAATGTGGACTGATATGGAGCCGGTGGCCCACATCCGCTCGGACTTCTCCTCCAAGTTCGGCGTGCCCCGGCAGGCGGGGCTGGTGGAGGAGCTGCGCGCTGCCGTGGTGTTTGCGCCGGCGTACCGCTCTCCCGAGGCCCTGCGGGGCATTGAGGACTTCTCCCATCTGTGGCTGATCTGGGAGTTCTCCCGGAACAGAGACGCGGACTGGTCGCCCACCGTGCGGCCCCCCCGGCTGGGGGGAAACCGGCGCATGGGGGTATTCGCCACCCGGTCCCCCTTCCGGCCCAACCCCATCGGGCTGTCCTGCGTGGGGCTGGAGCGGGTGGACTGGGACACCCCGGAGGGGCCGGTGCTGTATGTCTCCGGGGCGGACCTGGTGGACGGCACCCCCATCTGGGACATCAAGCCCTACATTCCCTATGCCGACTGCCGCCCTGAGGCGGCGGGCGGCTTCGCCGCGGCCCCCCCGGGGGACAAGCTGGCGGTGTCCATCCCCCCGGAGCTGCTGGCCAGGGTGCCCCCAGACCGCAGGGAGGCGCTGGCCAGGGTGCTGGGCCAGGACCCCCGCCCCCCCTATCAGAACGACCCGGAGCGGGTGTACGGCTTCGGTTTTGCCGGACTGGAGGTGCGTTTCGCGGTCCGGGACGGCGTTCTCACCGTGGTGGGGGTGGAGACAAGCCCCTGAACCTCTGCCCAAAGGCGCTCAGCGGCCCCGCGCTCCAGGCTGGAGCGCGGGGCCGCTTTTTCATCGGTTCAACCCAGCTTTGTGCCGGAGGGGCCGGATCACTGGCCCGCGGCGTTTTTGCGCTTCTTCATCCAGCGCAGCAGAACCACGGCCTCGATGCCCAGCGCCACCGCGGCCACAGCCACGTCCACGGCCACGAACAGGGTGGTCATCTTGTCGCCGCCCTCGGCCGCGCCGCCCTCGCCGGCGTAGTAGCCGCTGTTGCCCACGGTGTACAGGATGTTCTTGCAGGCCTGCCGCATGGCCAGCACGCAGGTGGCCGCCTCCGTGTCGGTGAACTGGTTGGACTCGGCCATGCCGTAGCCCAGCATCAGGTCGTTGCCCGCCCGAACCGCCGCGTCAGAGATCTGGTAGCCGTAGGAGCCGTTGTAGTCGGAGATCACGGTGCCCACAAAGCCCCACTCCTCCCGGAGCACGGTCTTGAGCAGGTTGGCGTCGCTGATGACGGGCACGGAACCGATCCAGTTGTAGGAGGTCATCATGCCCATGACATAGTTGTCAAAGTCGAAACCCTTCACCGTCATCTCAAAGGGCTTGAGCACGTTCTCACGGAAGGTCTGCTCGGTCATGTAAGTGAGCAGGAAGGCGCAGCGGTTGGTCTCCTGGTCATTGGCGGCGAAGTGCTTCAGGAAGGGGTACACGCCGTACCGGGCGGCGGCGTTCACCTCGTGGGAGGCGAAGATGCCGGAGAGCACGCCGTCCTCCGAGTAGTACTCGAAGTTGCGCCCGGAGAAGGCAGAGCGGTGCAGGTTCAGGCCGGGGCCGTACCAGCCATAGTTGTTGGCGTTGGCAAACTCCTGGCCCAGGGCGTCGCCCAGCTTGTCAGCCATCTCCTTGCTCCAGGTCTGGGCCATGAGCACCTCGGAGGGGAACTGGGTTCCGGTGGTGTGGGTGACGTAGTTGGACAGGCCGGCGGGGCCGTCACAGTCGGAGGTGGCCACCTTGCCCACGGACTCGATGGGGGCGGTCTTCCAGCCGCCGGTGTTGATCAGGGTGATCATGTCCTCCAGGCTCATCTGGTCCAGCAGCTTCTCCCAGTCGGGGTCGTCATAGCCCTTGCCGGTGAGGTCGGCCAGCTTCAGGCCGTTGGCCGCCCCCAGGGTGGGCATGACGTCCTCGTCGTTGTCGTACTTGGTGGGGTTGTACTTGGCCACGGACATCTGCTGAATCGCCTTCTCCGTGTCCTTGTCAATCTCAAACTGGGTGGGCGGGGCGATGACGTCCTCGTAGTTGGCGAAGCCGTCCTTCCGGGACAGGTAGCTGCGCCCGGCGTCCACGTAGTCGAAGCGGTTCACCGCGGGGATGCCGTCGGAGGGGCGGCCGTCCTTGCTGTAGTCCACGTCGGAGGACAGCTCAAAGGTGCGCTCGTCGATGACGGTGTGGGAGTCGGAGCGGATGGAGACGGCGTAGGTGCCCGCCTCCAGGATGTAGCCGCCCTCGGCGGTCTTGACCTTGCCGGAGTCGTAGGAGGCCAGGTTCTCCATGGGCACGGACAGGGTCACCTTCTCGGAGGCACCGGGCTCCAGCAGGCCGGTCTTGCCGAAGTCCAGCAGGTTGACGCTGGCCTTCTCAATGCCGCCGTTGGTGTAGGGGGGCGTGTAGTACAGCTCCACCACGTCCTTGCCCGCCACGCTGCCGGTGTTGGTCACGGTGACCTCCACGGTGAGGGCGTTGGCGTCCTGCTTGAAGTCGGTGATTTCCTGGGTAAAGCTGGTGTAGCTCAGGCCGTAGCCGAAGGGGTACTGCACGTACTCGTCGTAGTTGATGAGCCCCTCCTGGTCGGCGGTCTCATAGAACTTGTAGCCCATGTAGATGCCCTCCACATAGTCCACGAAGGAGAACACGCCCTGGAAGGTGTTGTCGTTGCGGATGACCTGCTTGGTCAGGTCCTCCACGCCGGTGAAAAAGTGGTTGCCGGAGTTGCCGGAGTGGTGCCAGGTGGGGGCCTTGGTGAGGTCCTTCAGGTAGGTGTCCACCGTCCTGCCGGAGGGGTTCACCGCGCCGGAGATGATCTTGCCCAGGGCGGCCATGCCCGCCGCGCCGGTGCCGGGGGCCAGAATCACCGCGCCGATGGAATCATACTTGTCCACCCAGTCCAGCTCCATGGCGTTGTTGGCGTTGATGACCACGATAACCTTGTCGAAGGTGGAGCACACCAGCTCCACCAGGTCCTCCTCGGTGCGGGACAGCTCCAGGTAGTGCTCCCCCGGCTCAAAGTCGTCATAGTCGCCGTTGTTGGTGTACAGGCCGTTGGTGTAGCCGTAATTGGTCTTGGCCCGCTCCTCCACGGCGTCGGTCTTGGCCACGTCATAGGTGCCGTTGATCACCGCGTTCATGTCGGAGGGCAGGTCGGCGTTCTCGCCGCCGGTGCGGCCGATGACGATGACCGCCGTGTCGGAGAAGGACTCCGCCCCGCTCATCACAGCGGAGGTATAGGCGTCCTTCGTGGGCTCGGGCAGGGTCCAGTCCTGGGTCTGCATGGTGACGGCGGGGCGCTCACCGCAGTAGCTGGTGTACATCTTCACCAGCTCGTCGTTCATGGTGAAGCCGGCGTTGGCCAGGGACTGGAGGATGCTGATGGCGGGCGCGGAGCCGTCGCCGCTGTTGGCGGAGCCGGTGCCGCTGTAGACGGGGTTGGTGGAGGCCCAGCCGAACACGTTGAGGTTGGTGGTGCCGGACAGGGGCAGCAGGCCGTTGTTTTTCACCAGCACCACGCCCTCGTCGCCGGTCTCCTCGATGACGGCCAGGGAGTTGCCCACCACATCGTCGGAGATCTCCGCCTTGGAGGCGTTGAGCACGCCGGACACGGTGGCGTACAGCGGGCCGTAGCAGATCAGGTTGACGCACAGCAGGACCACCAGCACCCAGGCCAGCCCGGCGGACCAGCGGACCACATGGCGGGTCCCCTTCTTCACCACGAACTGAGCGGCAACCATCACCACGATCATCACCGCCAGGGCGGCGAGGATGGCGTAGATGTAGCCGCCCACGGAGCGGATGTAGTTGCCCACGTCTGCGGCGCTGGCGCCCATGGAGACAAAGATGGGGGTTAAAAGGTTGATGATAAGGTCGATCATAGGGCGAAATTCCCTCCTTTTCAGATATCGCGTAAGAGACGTGCCGGCGGGGAGCGGAGGCTCACCCCGCTCCCCGCCGATTTTAGGAGAAAGTAATGAAACGGAAACTTAATACTTACTTGGCGTACTTGAAATCCATGTTCTGGCACTCGGTGATGGGATCAACGGAGTAGGTCTTGACCCGCTGGTCGTCGATCTTGCCGGACCAGTTCAGGCCGTAGGCGAAGTCGTACACGTTGCCGTCGGCGTCGGTGTAGCACTCCAGGTCGCGGGGAACGTCCTCGAACTCCTTCTCAACAGTCTGCATGGAGGCGGGCTGCTGATGGACCAGGAGGGCGGAGGGCTCCACCTCACCGGCCAGGATCTGGACGATGGCGGCGTCGGTGGCGCTGCCGTAGGCGTAAAGGATGGTGTCAGCCAGGGGCTCCACCTCAGTCCACACCATGGCGCCGGAGCGGTTGGCGGCCATGATGACCACCACGGGGGCGTCGGTATTCAGGCCGGCTACCCGCTGGAGCATCTCCAGGTCGCTGTAGTTGCTGGCCTTGCCGGCGGTCTTGTTCCAGTAGGACAGGTTCTGCTTGCGGGTGGCGGTCTGCATGGTGTAGCCGTCGTTAAAGGTGGTGGTGATCATTTCGCCGCCCAGGGACGGGTTGCGGGCGCCGGAGGCGGTGTACTCGCCGTACTGGAGGGAGGCGGGGGTGTACATGCCGTACTCCTCGTCGGTCTCCTGGACGTAGTTCTCGTCCACCGCGCCGGAGGTGTAGGGGCCGGTCATCTTGACCAGCAGCAGATCACAGCTGGCAATATCAGCGGCGGAGGCAGGGATGATGTCGCTGGCCTGATGCTCAGCGGTGCCGTCGGGAGCCGTGCCGGTGGGGTCACCGATGGTGTCGGTCACCACGTTGAAGTACTGGCTCAGGACCTCCACATCCATGGAATTCTTAATGCTGGACTTGGTGTAGGCGTTGGTGCGGCTGTTGGTGGAGCCGGCGGTGAAGGTGGCGGGCACGTAGACGGTGAGCTTGTCGGCGCTGCCGGTGTTCTCCTTGATGGTGCCGTCATTCTTCAGCATGACGATGGCCTTCAGCTGGGTCTCGATGCCGTAAGCCAGGGACTCCACGGTGTTGCAGGTCTCACGGACGTGCTCGGTGGAGCAGTAGGAGTTCTCAAACAGGCCCAGGCGCATGCAGGCGATGATGTTCTTGTAGGCCAGGCCCCGGACGATCTCCAGCGCCTCCTCCTCGCCGTGGCTGTCCACCAGGACCTCCCAGCCGTCGGCCATGCCTTCCAGATTGGAGTAGCCGCCCATCTGGTTCATGCCCAGCTCCATGGCCTTGGCGGCGCGCTCGCCGTCGGTGTAATCCTTCCAGCCCCAGGAGCCGTTGCCGCCGGAGATGGGCACCCAGTCGGAGATGATGTAGCCGTCCCAGCCGGCATCCTTGAGCAGCTGGTACTTGTAGTCGCTGAACGCGCCGCCCACCTGCTCGCCCAGGTCATTGTTGGGATCGTAGGCGACGGAGTAGTTCATCATCACGCCGCCGGCGGACTTGGTGGAGCTGTGGGTCAGGTTGAAGGCGCCGTCCACGAAGGGGATGAGCTGCGCCTCAAAGTTGTGGCCGGGGAACACGGCGAACTCGGAGCTGTGGTCGTCGCGGCCGCCCTCCTGGGCGCCGGCGCCCACCCAGTGCTTCATGATGGTCATAACGGAATCCTCGCCCCAGCCCAGGTCAGTGTCGCCGTCCCAGGTGGACTGCATGCCGGAGACGAAGCCCTCGGCGATATCACGGGAGAGGGCGGGGTCCTCGCCGTAGGTGCCGGAGCCGCGCTGCATCAGGGGGGAGGTGGCCACGTCCACCTGGGGGCCCAGCAGCATGGACACGCCGGCGGCGCGGTACTGCTCGGAGTAAGCCTTGCCCACCTCAATGGCCAGGGCGGGATCAAAGGTGGCGGCCAGGGACAGGGTCTGGACGATGCCGGACTGGCCGTTGGGGTCGATGGAGATCATGGCGGGCAGACCGTAGTCCAGCTCCTCACACAGCTCCTGGATGTTGTTCACCCAGAGGGCGTGCTGAATGTTGGCCTCCTGGTCCTTGCCCAGGTTGCGGGTGACGCCGCCGCGGCCGCCGCCGTTGATGTACGCCAAGCCCTTCTCATTGGACCCCTCGCTGCGGAAGGTGTCCCGGTCGGCGGCAAAGGTGCCCCAGCCGCCGTGGGTCAGATAGGGGACGATCTCCTCGCCGCTCATCTGGTTGGCCAGATCCCAGGCGCGGGTCTCGTCGTCCAGCCGCCAGTCCTCATAGGGATCCAGCTCACCGTTGCGGTTCAGGTCCTTGAAGGCGTAGCCGCCGGACTGGAGCAGGGTCAGGCCGGAATTCTTGGAGTAACCCAGAGTCGCGCCGCCCTCGTTGGTCACCTTGACCCAGCCGTCGGCGGTCTCTTCCTCTTTCCACTTCACGTCGCCGGAGCCCAGCTCCTCCAGCTCCGAGCTTCCCGTCGGAGGGGCGGTGCTCTCCGCAGGGGCCTGGCTGCCCTCGTCAGAAGGCGCGGCGGAGGGGTTACCGCCGGTGTCGCCGCAGGCGGCCAGGGACAGAACCATGGCCAGCGCCAGCAGCAGAGCTGTCAGCTTTTTCATTTTCTTCATCCTCATTCAATCTCCTTTCAATTTCTTCCCCGGGAATCCGTCAGACTGCCCGGGACCTGGCCGCATTATACATTCCTTTTTTCCGTTTTAGGGGGTTTTTGCGCAAACTGTCATTTTATTGCGCGAATTGCCTTCCAGTTTTGGGCAAAATGATATATCATTATAATGAGCTCGTGTGACGACCCAGCAGAGGAGGGTGCGCTGTATGACGCGTGTGATCGCGATTGTTGAGGATGATCCCGCCGAGGCCGACGTGCTTCGGTCCCATTTCAAACGGTTTGCCCCCGACAGCGGGGAGGAGTTCGACATCCAGTGGTTCCAGGACGGCGACGCGTTCCTCAGCACCTACCAGCCCATCTACGACCTGGTGCTTATGGACATCGACCTGCCCGGCATCAACGGCCTGGCCACCGCGGAGCGGCTGCGCCGGGTGGACCACTCGGTGGCCCTGGTCTTTGTCACCAACCTGGCCCGGTACGCCGCCAAGGGCTACGCCGTGGACGCCATGGACTTTCTGCTCAAGCCCGTCTCCTACGCCAATTTCACCCTGACCGTCCGCCGGGCCCTCCAGCGCTGCCGGCAGCACCTCCAGCCCGACCTGCTCATCAACATCCCCGACGGGGTGTACCGCATCTCCATCTCCCGCATCAAATATATTGAGGTCACCAACCACACCCTGGTCTACCACACCACGGAGGGCAGCCTGAGCTCCACCGGCAATCTCAAGGACGTGGAGAGCAAGCTGCCCTCCTCCCAGTTTGTGCGCTGCAACCGGTGCTACCTGGTGAACCTGGCCTTTGTGCGGGCGGTGCGGGGCCACCGGCTGGTGCTGGACATGGACGAGCTCCAGATCAGCCGCCCCAAGCGGACCGCCGTGCTGGAGGCGCTGAACAACTATCTGGGAGGGGGGATCTAGCATGGCGTTCCGCATGACGATGCTCAACTCCCTGCGCTTTTACCTCACCCTGGTGTCCTCCACCCTGGTCTTCCTCTGGTGCCAGAAGCGCCGGCGCTGGTGGCCGGTCCCCATGCTCCTCATCCTGGCCGCCGGGGTGGTGGCCATGACGGTGATCAATTACTCCCTGCCCAACAGCAACCAGAAAAATCTGGCGGTGTTCGGCGGGGCCATGCTGGTGATTGTGGCCATGGCCATGGCCTGCTTCGAGGTGCGCTGGGAGGAGGCGGTGTTCTGCACCGTGGCGGGGTACAGCGTCCAGTTCGCCGTGTCCCTGTGCGGGGAGATGGCCTTCCGGCTGCTCAACCTGTCCTCCCCGGAATATTTTTTGTTTCAAACCGTCCTCACCGCCGCCACCCTGCCCATGGTCTACTTCTATTTTGGCCGGAAGCTGAAGCGGGGCCAGAACCTGGACCTGGACCGGCGTTCCCTGCTGCCCCTGGTGGTGGGAGCGGTGATCGCGGAGATCGTGCTGTGCTACAGCCTGCGCCTGGCCTGGATGGCCTCCAACGACCAGGCCCACATGGCCTATGACGCCGTTCTGCTTATCCTGTGCAGCGTCTTCATCCTGGTGATCCTGTTCTCCCTGCTGGTGCAGCGCAACCTGGAGGATGAGCTGAAAATCATCGACCAGCTGCGCCGGAAGGACCAGGACCAATACCAGCTGACCAGCGAGACCATCGACCAGATCAACCAGAAATGCCACGACATGCGCCATCAGATCCGCACCATCGGCCAGAGCGCCCAGGTCACCCCCGAGGCCCTGGATGAGATGGAGCGGACCATCGACATCTACGACTCCATGGTCAGCACCGGCTGCCGGGCGCTGGACATCATTTTGACGGAAAAGAGCCTGTACTGCCAGCGAAACAACATCGTGATCCGCTGCATCGCCGACGGCAGCGCCCTCAACCACCTGCGGGACGTGGACATCTACTCCCTGTTCGGCAACCTGCTGGACAACGCCATCCACGCCGTGCAGGAGCTGGAGGAGGAGCGGCGGGTGATCAGCCTCACGGTGAAGCTGCGGGGAGAGCTGCTGTCGGTCAACTCCTACAACTGCTACGCCGGCGAGATGACCATGCGGGACGGCGTGCCAGTCACCCGCGGCGACCCCCACTACCACGGCTTCGGCACCAAGAGCATTGTGGCCATCGTCACCAAATACGGCGGCACAGTGTCCTTCCAGGCCAGGGACGGGGTGTTCAACCTCAACATGCTCTTCCCCCTGAGCGACATCCAGCCGGACGCCGCCGGTTCCGATTCCCGGCGGCGGTAGCGGCCCCAAAACAGCACAGAAGCGGCGCTGAAATCTCAGATTTCAGCGCCGCTTTTCGCCCGATTCCCTATGTCCAGTCCACGCTCAGGCCGTTGACCTCCACCCCCTCGCCGGCGGGGATCAGGAGATACCGCCGGCCGTCGATGGTCCGGGTCTCCACCAGATAGCTGTGCTCCGGGTCCACCGAGATGGTGGCGTCCGGGGTCTTGATCTCAAACCGCCGGCTCTCGATGAGGTTGGCGGGGCTGAGGGCCGCCCCCTCGCCAAACCGCTCCCCGCACTTGCCGCAGAAGGCCGCCACCTGCTTCTCGTCCGCGCCGCACTCCCGCAGGATGCCGCCGATCTCCTGGGCGGTGACGGTGAGGGGCTCCGGGTCCCGGCTCTCCCGGTGCTGCTCGATCCGGGCGGTCAGCCGCTCGTGGACGGCCTGCACCACCTCCAGGCCGCAGGCCCCCTCCAGCCCCTCGCTGAGGGCGGTCTGGAAGGCCTCCCGCTGCTCTCCCGCCGACATAGGCGGCTCGGTGTGGAAGACGGCGTCCAGAAATTCCTGGTGCAGCTCGTCCGGCTTGCGGGCGTAGGCCAGGGCGTTGTAGAGGTTGGCCGCCCGGTCGTCAAAGGCGGGGAACAGGAAGCCCAGCTCCGGCGGCGAGACGATCTGGCAGGGGGCGTAGTTGTGGAACTCGTTCTCCCCGGGGCAGTAGCCCAGCTCCAGCTTTCCGTCCTTCACCGGGCAGACGCAGCATACGATGTAGGAGAACACCTGGTCGGAGGCGTCCGCCTGGTCCTCGCCGTCCCTGCCCCGGTAGGGCACGTCGTAGGCGTCGTGGGCCAGCAGGATGAGGTAGCTGCTCTCCCCCATGTCCAGGGAGGCAATCACCTTCTGATAGAACTCCTGCCGCGCCTGGCCGTCCTTCAGCCCGGAATCCCGCAGGCGCATCAGCAGGCGGTGCTCGTCGCTGTCCGCCACCTGCCGGGTGGAGAACACGATGTCGATCAGGTTTTTCCCCAGGGAGCCCGAGAGGGCCTTTTTCAGCAGGCCCAGATATTTCTCCGCCTCCTCCAGGGGCATGAGGGCCAGGGACTCGTCGATGTCGGAGATGACCTCCCGGCTCCCCCCCACATAGCAGCCGTAGATGCGCCCGATGGCGCTTTTGTCCGGGCGGAAGCGGCGCTTCAGCTCACTGATTTCCTTTTGATTCATGGCGTACCTCACTGTCAGTTGGATTTTCCGCGTCTCCGCGGCTTTTTAGAACATCGGTTCCCATTTTAACCCAAGACCGCCCAAAATGCAAGCCCCAAACGGCTATCCCGCCGAAACTGGCAGGCCGCCTGCCCCGCCGAATTTATGCGGTCATCTCTCGACATCCCGGATGGATCGTGCTATAATAAAAAGTTGTTCTCCTCTGTTCGGAGCTTGCCCGCCCAGGCGGGCCCGCAGGCGCGGCCGGCAGGGTATGTCCCAAAACCTTTTTGCGGAGGAATGTTTATGAAGTTCTTGGTAAACAAAAAGCTCGCATCGCGCATTGGCATCATCACCACAGGCATCACCATCGCCGGAATGCTGCTGCTGTGGATCATCGTGTCCACCAACACGGCGTCCATGGTCAAAAACGACATCACCAACCAGATGACCGACGCGGTGGAGTCCAGAGCCTCCATTATTGATGAATACGTGACCTCGGCCGAGGAGTACGTGGCCGCTTTTGCCCTGAGCCGCGAGGTCCGAGAGCTTTTGACGGACCCGGAAGACCCCGACCTTCTGGCCCGGGCCCAGAAATACACCGAGGAGTTCGCCGGCCTCAAGGGCATTTTTGAGGGCTTGTACATCGCCACCCCGGACACCCATGTGCTCACCCACACCTCCCAGGGGGCCATCGGCATCACCACCCGGACGGGGGACTCCCTGAAATCCTTCCAAGACACCATTCTGGCCACCCAGGAGCTGACCAACCTGGGGATCATGAAATCCCCCGGCACCGGCAGCATGATCCTGTCCATGTACAGCCCCATTTTTGAGAACGGGCGGTGCATCGGCTATGTGGGGGCGGGGGTCTACGCCAGCCGCCTCATGGACGCTCTGCTGAATCTGAACATCAAGGGCCTGCCCAACAGCGAATATGTATTTTTGAACGTGGACACCGGCGTGTACCTCTACCATGAGAGCGACGAGCTGCTGAACACCGAGACCACCGACACCGGCTACCAGGAGATTCTTCAGCGCATCCGGGCGGACGGCAGCACCCAGGCCAACACCCACTCCTACCGGGACGGGGAGGGGGTCAACCAGCTGGTGGTCTACCAGTACTTAAAGGACCGGGGCTGGGTCTTTATGGTCCGCAACAACGCCGCCCAGGTCTACGGCGCGGTGACCGCGGTGCGGGTGCTGGTGGGCGTGCTGTGCGCCGCCATGGGCATCGCCGTCACCCTGGTTACCCTGCTGATCCTGCGCCGGGAGGGCCGGGAGCTCATGGCGGTGGAGCGGGCCATTGGCCGGCTGGGGGACCTGAACCTGTCCGCCGACCAGGAGCTGGAGGTTTTTTACGGCCGGTCGGATGAGATCGGCATGATCGCCCAGACCACCCACCGGGTGTGCGGCACCCTGCGGGAGACCATCGACGACGTGAGCCGCATCCTGGGCCAGATGGCGGACGGCGACTTCACCGTGGACGTGGAGAAAAACCAGGCGCTGTACATCGGCGACTTCCAGGCCCTGTCCGCCAGCCTGAAATCCATCCGCGCCAACCTGACCGGCGTAATCCGGGACATCTCCCAGGTGGCGGGCCAGGTGGACGCCAGCGCGGACCGGGTCTCCTCCGGGGCCCAGGCCCTGTCCCAGGGCACCATGGAGCAGGCGGCCTCCATCAGCGCCCTGGTGTCCCACGTGACCGATATCACCGCGCAGATTCAGACCAGCACCGTGCGCTGCGGCAGCGCCACCCAGCTGGTGGGCCAGGCCACCGGCTACGCCGCCCAGGCGGACACCAAGATGGAGCAGCTGCTCACCGCCACCCACAACATCGACCAGTCCTCCACCCAGATCGGCACCATCATCAAGACCATTGAGGACATCGCCTTCCAGACCAACATTCTGGCGCTGAACGCCGCGGTGGAGGCCGCCCGGGCCGGGAGCGCCGGTAAGGGCTTCTCCGTGGTGGCCGACGAGGTGCGCACCCTGGCCGCCAAGTCCGCCCAGGCCGCCCAGAACACCAACAGCCTCATCAACCGCTCCATCCAGGACGTGAAGACGGGGACGGAGTCCACCGATCAGGCGGTCTCCGCCATGCAGCTCATCAACGACTGCATCGCCTCCATCAAGGCCCTGATGGACGAGATTGCCGCCGCCAGCGTCCAGCAGTCGGAGATGATCGTGCTGGTGGAAAACGGCATCAAGGAGATCTCCAGCGTGGTCCAAGCCAACTCCGCCGCGGCGGAGAAGAGCGCCTGCGTGTCCAAGGAGCTGTCCGGCCAGGCCCGGACGCTGAACGGCCTGATCGGCCGGTTCCAGATTGGGTCGCTTTAAGAGCCTGTTTCATATCCCGAAAAATGCCAGCTGACGAGAGATTTTCTCGTCAGGCGAGGCGGGATTTTGCAGGAATAATTGTGTTTATTTCAAGAAATCCCAACGAAGCATGGCGGGAAAAGCTCCGGCAAATGGCGTTTTGAGAGATTTTAAACAGGCTCTAAGAACCTGTACTCACAACCTCAAACACTGCCTGGACGGGCCCTTTTCCGCCGGCGGCAGGACAGCCTCTGATTTCCCAGGGAATCAGAGGCTGTTCCCGTCCGCCCAGGCACGCTTTCCCGCCCCGCGGGAAAATTACATTTGCATTTACTGTCAAGACAGCATATAATGGTCCCAACAATGACACAGGAGGGATTCTCCGCCATGAGGCACGATGTCAATTATACTATGCTGTTCGATTTCTACGAGCTGACCATGGGCAACGGCTATTTCCAGACCGGCATGGGGGAGCGCGTCTGCTATTTCGACGTGTTTTTCCGCAGCGTCCCGGACGGCGGCGGCTTCGCCATCGCGGCGGGGCTGGAGCAGGTGATCCGCTACATCCAGGACCTCCGCTTTGATGAGGAGGACATCGAGTACCTGCGGGGCAAGGGCTGCTTCGCCCCCGAGTTCCTGGACTACCTGCGCGGCTTCCGCTTCACCGGCGACATCTGGGCCGTGCCCGAGGGCACCCCCATCTTCCCCCGAGAGCCCATCCTCACCGTCCGGGCCCCCGCCATCCAGGCCCAGTTTGTGGAGACCTATCTCCTGCTGGCCCTGAATCACCAGTCCCTCATCGCCACCAAATCCAACCGCATCGTCCGGGCCGCCCAGGGCCGGCCGGTGTCCGAGTTCGGCTCCCGCCGGGCCCAGGGGGCGGACGGCGCGGTGCTGGGCGCCAGGGCCAGCTATATCGCCGGGGCGGGAGGCACCGCCTGCGCCATGGCCGACGAGCTGTTCGGCACCCCCGCCACCGGCACCATGGCCCACTCCTGGGTGCAGATGTTCCCCGACGAGTACACCGCTTTCAAGACCTACTGCCAGGTGTACCCCCGCGCCGCCACCCTGCTGGTGGACACCTACAGCGTCCTCCATTCCGGCATACCCAACGCCATCCGGGTATTCCAGGAGCTGGGCATCACCTCCGGCGGCGTCCGCATCGACTCGGGGGATCTCACCTACCTGTCCAAGCAGGCCCGGAACATGCTGGACAGCGCCGGCCTGCCCGACATCAAAATCATCGCCTCCAACTCCCTGGACGAGTATATCATCCGGGACCTCATCACCCAGGGCGCGCGGATCGACGCCTTCGGCGTTGGCGAGCGGCTCATCACCTCCAAGAGCGAGCCGGTGTTCGGCGGGGTGTACAAGCTGGCCGCCATCGAAGACGAACGCGGCGGGCTCACCCCCAAGATCAAAATCAGTGAGAACGCCGGGAAGGTCACCCTCCCCCACTTCAAGAAGGTGTACCGCCTGTTTGAAAACGCCACCGGCAAGGCCATGGCCGACTATATCTGCGTCCACGACGAGCAGCCCGACTTCACCCAGCCCCTGGAGCTGTTCGACCCGGAGGCCACCTGGAAGCGCAAGACCGTGTCCGACTTCACCGCCCGGCCTCTGCTGGTGCCCATCTTCCGGGGCGGGGAGCTGGTCTACCAGGTGCCCACCATCCAGGAGTCCCGGAACCACTGCCAGCGGGAGGTGGACAGCCTGTGGGACGAGGTGAAGCGGTTCGAGTACCCCCACAACTACTACGTGGACCTGTCCCAGAAGCTGTGGGACGTGCGGGCGCAGCTGCTGGCGGAGAAGCGCTGAGCCGTCGTGAGCCGCGCGGATGGACTGGAGCGAGGGCAAACGCCCAGGGCCCGCAGGGTGGGTCTGGGGTTTGCCCGAGTCGGAGGTGAGAAGCATTGAGAAACCGGCAGATTATGGGGGAAACAACGATGAATCAGAAAATTTGTATCATTGCCGCGTTCAATCTCTTGATCGTGCTGATCGACAAGATCATTTTGATCCCCAGGGGCGCGGCCGGCGCGCCTCTGGTATTGACCCTCGTTTTGTGGTTCTTCATTTATAGGCGAAAAAAATGGGCCTATATTGTATTTGGAGTGCTTTCGCTTTTATCCGCAGTACTGGGCGTGCTTGGCATTTTTCTCCTTGCCGGATATCTATACCGCGGACACGATCCAGTCCCCTGTCTTCTTATGACCGCCGTTGGCGTCAGCTATGCGCTCTCCTGGCTGCTTCTGTACAAGGAGCGGACGCATTTCCGCTGACAGGCGCCCGCTATCTCAGACAAACCGCCCCGCTTGAAAACGCCCCCGCCCTATGCTATACTGGGCTTGCCAAAATTACCGCCTGAAAGGGAGTATTACTTATGAGCATTCTCCGGGACCCCGCCCTGGCCCCCTCCGGCCACCGCAAGATCGACTGGGTGCGCAGCCACATGCCCGCCCTGTCCCAAATCGAGGCCCGCTTTTTGAAGGAACAGCCCTTCGCCGGAATGCGGGTCGCCGTCTCCGTCCACCTGGAGGCCAAAACCGCCAACCTGGCCCTGGTGATGAAGGCCGGCGGGGCCCAGGTCTATCTCACCGGCTCCAACCCCCTGTCCACCCAGGATGACGTGGCCGCCGCCGTGGCGGAGCGGGGGGTGGAGGTGTTCGCCTGGCACGGCTCCACCCCGGAGGAGTACGAGGCCCACTTGATCGAGACCCTGAAGTGCCGCCCCCACATCGTCATCGACGACGGCGGCGACCTGGTGAACCTGCTCTCGGGCAAGTGCGCCCAGTACGCCGGCTGCCTGCTGGGCGGCTGCGAGGAGACCACCACCGGCATCCTCCGCCTGAAGGCCCGGGAGCGGGAGGGCACCCTGCCCTGCCCCATGATGGCGGTGAACGACGCCAAGGCCAAGCACTACTACGACAACAAGTACGGCACCGGCCAGTCCGTCTGGGACGCCATCATGCACATGACCAACCTGGTGGTGGCGGGCAAGACGGTGGTGGTGGCCGGGTACGGCTGGTGCGGCTCCGGCGTGGCCCTGCGGGCCGCGGGCATGGGCGCCAATGTGATCGTCACCGAGATCGACCCCTTCAAGGCCCTGGACGCTACCATGAACGGCTTCCGGGTGATGACCATGGCGGAGGCCGCCCCCCTGGGGGACGTGTTCGTCACCGTCACCGGCTGCAAGGACGTGATCACCCCCGCCCACTTCGCCCTGATGAAGCAGGGCGCCCTGCTGTCCAACGCGGGCCACTTCGACTGTGAGGTGGATGTGGGCTGGCTGGAGGGGCACGCCGTGGACAAGTGGGAGCAGCGGGAGGGCATCACCGGCTACCAGCTGGCGGACGGCAAGGTGCTCAACGTGCTGGCGGAGGGCCGTCTGGTGAACCTGGCGGGTGGCAACGGCCACCCCGCGGAGATCATGGACATGTCCTTCTCCGTCCAGGCCCTGGCCGCCGAGTGGGTGGCCAAGCACAAGGGGACGCTGGAGAAAAAGCTCTACGAAATCCCCGCCGAGATCGACGACCAGATCGGCTGGGCCAAGCTGGCCGCCCTGGGACTGACCATCGACAAGCTCACCCCCGAGCAGGAGGCCTACATCAACAGCTCCAATGCCTGAGAGCCTGTTTAACATCTCTCAAAACGCCATAAACGCCATTTGGCGGGTCTTTTTCCGCCATGTTTCGTTGTGATTTTTTGAAATAAACACCATTATTCCTGCGAAATCCCGCCTCGCCTGACGTAAAAATTCCCTCGTCAACTGGCATTCTTCGAGATATGAAACAGGCTCTGAGAAAGCGCCGCCCGGACTATGTCCGGGCGGCGCTCAAGCTTGCCTGTCAAACCGCTTTTTTGGACGCCCGGGCCACCTCGGGGACCCGCTCCAGGGAGATGCGGTCCGCGATCATGGCGATGAACTCGCTGTTGGTGGGCTTGCCCTTGGCGTTGGAAACCGTGTAGCCGAAATACTTTTGCAGTGTCTCCAGGTCTCCCCGGTCCCAGGCCACCTCGATGGCGTGGCGGATGGCCCGCTCCACCCGGCTGGCGGTGGTGCCGTATTTCTTGGCCACCGCCGGGTACAATACCTTGGTCACCGCGTTGATGATATCCATATCCGCCACGGCCAGGCCGATGGCCTCCCGCAGATACTGGTAGCCCTTGATGTGGGCGGGCACCCCGATGTCGTGGATAATGGCGGTCACCTGGCGCTCAAGGTCCCGGGCGGCGTTCTCCCCCTGGGGCTCCTCCAGCGCGGGGGCCGACGTCAGCAGCCGGACCCGCTCCACCACCGATTGCACCTGACAGGGCTTGAGCATACAGTAGTCCCCGCCCATCCGGGAGATCTGCTCCGCCAGAGCCGGCCGGCTGAAGGCGGACAGCACCAGCACCCTGGGCCGGTCCTCCCCCAGCCGCTCCAGCACGCCCAGGCCGTCCATCCCGGTGAGCAGCATATCCATGACCACCACATCCGGCCTGTGCCGGTCGATGAGGGCCAGCAGCTCCTCACCGCTGCCCGTCTGGGCGCACACCGTCAGGTCCGCCTCCTCCTCCATTAAATCAGCCAGCATTTGACGGAACTCCTCCGCAGCGTCCGCCAGCACGATCCTCTTCTTGTCGCTCATGTTCCCTGTTCCTTTCCGGTCCGTGACCCGAGGTTTAACTTTCCGTTTTACCAAAATTTGGTTCACCCTTAAAATACCACAGATTCCCCCACATGGCAAGAAGGTTTTCCGCTTTTTGTCAAAGTTTTCGTTCGACACATGCTGTCGAATTTCGGTTACAGTCCGGTTTTGCAATCAGAAAATCATAAATTACAATCAGTTATCAATCTGGTGGAGCATCCGCCCCAGATAGATGCCGTACCCGCTGGTGGGGTCGTCCACCAGCACGTGGGTCACCGCCCCCACGATTTTGCCGTTCTGGAGGATGGGGCTGCCACTCATCCCCTGGACGATGCCGCCGGTGGTCTCCAGCAGGCGGGGGTCGGTGACCTTGAGCAGGTAGTCCCGGCAGTCGTCCTCCCGCTGGGGGAACACCTTCTCGATGCGCACGGCGTACTCCTCCACCCGGTCGCCGGAGATATTGCACAGGATGGAGGCGTCGCCCTCCCGCACCTCGTCCCGGCCGGCCACCTCCACCGGTGTGCCCTCCACCCAGCCGCTGTCCGCCATCACGCCGAACACGCCGCCGGCGGTATTGGCGTGGAGCAGGCCCAGGGTGGCCTTGGTGTCAAACACCCCCTGGAGCTGGCCGGGGGAGCCCGCCTTCCCCTTCTCCACCCCCGCCACGGTAGCGGGCAGGATGGAGCCGCTCTCCAGGGGCATGAGCAGCGCGGTGTCCGTGTCGTTGATGCCGTGGCCCAGGGCGCCGAAGGCCCCGGTCTCCGGGCAGTAGTAGGTCACCGTGCCGATGCCCGCCATGGAGTCCCGGATCCAGGCCCCCAGCTTGTAGGCCCCGTCGGCGGAGCACAGCGCCGCCTTCGCGGTGAACTGCACCTGCTTGTCGTCCCGGATGGCCCGGATGCTCATGGCCTCCCCCTCCAGCTTCTGGAGCAGGGCGGAGACCTCCTCAATGGTGTCCACCTCGGTGGAGTTGATGTGGGTGATGATGTCCCCCTCCTTGAGGCCGCAGGCCTTGGCCGGGTTCACGCTGCCCCCGTCGGTGGCGATCTCCGAGGTGCCCACCACCACCACGCCGTCGGAAAAGAGCTTGATGCCCACCGCCCGACCCACCGGCACCACCGTGGCCGGGCTGGCCCACGCCGCCGTGGGCCACAGCGTCAGCACCGCCGCCAGCAGCAGTCCCAGCCCGCGAAGGACCGCCGCCCCCATATATGGTCTGGTTTCTTCATTCAAATCCATTCACCGCCTTTTTGAAACTGGCGGAGACCGGGGCAGGTGTGGAACAGCCCTTCCACATCCGCTCCGGCGCCCGCCTAGTTAATATGGCAGGCGGGGCGGATTTTCACCGTGGCAAAGTCAGGCGGGGTTGGCAGGGCGCCGGCGGCAAACCGGCCCGGGGCGGCGGGTTTTGCGGCTATCCTGGAAAGTTTCGACGTTTTTGGGGCGATTTGGACAAAATTCGACGGGACGTGCCGGAGCGCACCCCGCGTTTTCCCACATAGTCTGCCCAGGCGCGGACATATATATGGGATAAAGCGAGGTGTGGTTATGGAAAAATCAACCAAAAAATGGATTCTGCTCTATCTGGCCGCCGCGGGCATGGGGGTGCTGCTCCACTTTCTCTACAGCTGGCTTCCCAGCCCGGCGCTGGCCCTGATCTCCCCGGTGCGGGAGAGTGTGTGGGAGCACGGAAAGCTGCTGTACTTCCCCCTGCTGGCGGTGTCCCTGCTGGTGGGCCGGGGCGGGGGCGGCACAGGCCGGACGCCCTGGCTGCTGAGCACGGCGGCGGTGTTCGCCGCCATGCAGGGGGCGGGGTACCTCTACCACGTGACCCTCCGGGGGGAGAGCCTGCCGGTGGACCTGGCGCTCTACTTCGTCCTGCTGGGGGTGGGCTTCCTGCTGCCCCGGGCGCTGTGGCCCCTGTGCGAGTGGCCGGGAACGGGCAGGGCGGCGGTGGCCCTCACCGGCCTGCTGGGGGCGCTCATCGTCTGGTTCACCTTCTTCCCCCCAGATACGGCCCTGTTCGCCGACCTGGGCGGTGCGGTGCGCACCTTCCTCACCATCCCGGTCTAGGGCGAGTGTTTCATGTGAAACATTCGTTTGCCTCCCTCACCGGGTCTGTCCCGTCCCCCGGATGAGGTATTTGTAGGTGCACAGCTCCGCCAGCCCCATGGGTCCCCGGGCGTGGAGGCGCTGGGTGGATATGCCCATCTCGCAGCCCAGGCCGAACTCCCCCCCGTCGGTGAACCGGGTGGAGGCGTTCCAATAGACGGCGGCGGAGTCCACCCGGGCCAGGAACCGGCGGGCGGTCTCCTCATTGCCGGTGACAACGGCCTCGGAGTGGCCGGTGGAGTGGGCGGCGATGTGGGCGCAGGCCTCGTCCACACCGTCCGCCACCTTGACCGCCAAAATGTAGTCCAAAAACTCCGTGTCGAAGTCGGCCTCCCCGGCGGGGACGCCCTTGATGACGGCGGCGGACTCCTCATCCAGCCGCAGTTCCACTGGGGGCAGGCCTTGGGCGGCGCGGGCGTCCGCCAGCCGCTCCCGCAGCCGGGGCAGGAAGGCGCCGGCGATCTCCCGGTGGACCAGGCACACCTCCGCGGCATTGCACACGCTGGGCCGGGAGCACTTGGCGTTCTCCACGATGTCCAGCGCCATGTCCAGGTCGGCGTCCCGGTCCACGTAGATGTGGCAGATGCCGGTGCCCGTCTCGATGACGGGCACCGTGGCGTTGTCCACGCAGGCCCGGATCAGCCCCGCCCCGCCTCTGGGGATGAGCAGGTCCACCAGCCCCGACGCCGTCATCAGCTCGTTGGCGGACTGCCGGGTGGTGTCCTCCACCAGCCCCAGGGCATCCTGGGGCAGCCCCGCGGCGGACAGGCCCTCCCGCAGGGCGTCCACGATGGCGGCGGCGGAGCGGTGGGCCTCCTTGCCGCAGCGCAGCACGCAGGCGGAGCCCGCCTTCAGCGCCAGTGCCGCCGCGTCGGAGGTGACGTTGGGGCGGCTCTCGTAGATGATGGCGATGACCCCCATGGGGACGGCGGTCTTTTCGATGACCAGCCCGTTGGGCCGCTCCTCCCGGCGCAGCACCTGGCCCACCGGGTCGGGGAGGGCGGCCACCTCCCGCACCCCCTGGGCCATGCCGGCGATCCGCGCCCCGCTCAGGGCCAGCCGGTCCAGCATCACGGGGGATACCTTCCCCTCCGCCGCCCGCAGGTCCAGGGCGTTGGCCTCCAGAATGGCCGGGGCATTCTTCTCCAGGGCGTCCGCCATGGCCAGCAGCGCCCGGTTTTTCGTCTCGGTGTCCGCCATGGCCATGTCCACCCTCGATGTTCTGGCCCGCACCAGCAGCTCCTGTGTAATCATTGTCCCTCTCTCCTTCCGATGAAGCGGGTTCCGGTGTGCCGCCCGGCCGCGATGTCGTAGAGCAGCTGGGGCCGCTGGCCGTTGGCGATGACCATGTCGCAGCCGCAGGCCATGGCGATCTCCGCCGCCTTCAGCTTAGTGGCCATCCCCCCGGTGCCCAGGGCGGAGCCCGGCGCGCCCGCCAGTGCCCGCAGCTCCGAGGTGATCTCCCGCACCTCGGGGATGAGGGCGGCGCGGTCGTCCCGGCGGGGGTCGGCGGTGTAGAGCCCGTCGATGTCGCTGAGCAAAATCAGCAGGTCCGCCCCCACGCACTCCGCCACAATGGCGGAGAGGGTGTCGTTCTCCCCGATGGTGGTGGACACCCCCACCTCGTCGGTGGCCACCGCGTCGTTCTCGTTGACCACGGGCAGCGCCCCCAGCTCCAGCAGCCGGTGGACCGCGTTTTCAAAGTTCTGCCGCCGCTGGGGGAAGCGCACGTCCTCCGCCGTCAGCAGCAGCTGGGCCACCGTGTGATTGTACGCCCCGAACAGCTTGTCATAGGTGTACATCAGCTCGCACTGGCCCACGGCGGCGGCGGCCTGCTTGGTGGGCATATCCGCCGGCCGGCCGGGGAGGTTCAGCTTGCCCACCCCCATGCCGATGGCCCCCGAGGACACCAGAACCAACTGGTGTCCCCCATTTTTCAAGTCGGACAGCACCTTCACCAGCTCCTCCACCCGGCGGATGTTCAGCCGCCCGGTGGGATGGGCCAGGGTGGAGGTGCCCACCTTTACCACAATTTTCATCGTCCTGTCCTCGCTGTTCTTCAATGTGCCGGACCGCGCCCGCAGCCGGCACATTGATTATACCACGCTAAAGCAAAAAATGGAAGAGCGGATTGCGCCGCCCCTCTCGGGGGCGGCGCAATCCGCTCTTTGAACCCCAGACATCTCCCCGTCCCGCCGGAAGAACCGGCGGCGGGGTCAGGAGCGGCCGCGCTGCTGGCGCTGGACCGCAAAGATGTTCTGGGTGATCTTCTCCTGGTCGTCCTCGGTCAGCTCCAAGAACTGACAGCCGTACTCAAACCTGCCGTTGTCCCGCTCGATGACCCGGATCACCTGGCTGAAGATGGCGGACGTCGGCCTGTCCTCCAGCAGCTTGACCTTCAGCAAAAACTTGTCGCCCTGGTGGTAGCGGCTGTCTGAGCTGATGCTGGCCCCGCCCACGCTGATATTCAGCAGCCTGCACGGCTTTTCCCCCGCCTCCAGGCCGCTGAACATGGTGGCGGTGGCGTCCAGATTCGTGGTCAGGCGGAAAAAGGCCCGGTCATTTCCCCCGCCGCAGATTTTCAGCTCCTCCACCGACCAGATGCTTTTGGGCTGGGGGGTGATGACCCCCTCCAGGTAAACCGCCTTCCGCTCATGGTCGCTGTATCCGCGAATCCGAACGGGAAGCGGCCCCTCCGCCTGCGCCGCCTCGGTCTGGGAGTACTGGTGCAGCTCCCCCTGGCTCCCCCGCAGGCCCAGCAGCTTTGCCACAAACAGCAGCTGCCCCTCAGCCGTCGTCACCTCCACCCGCATGCCCGAATAGAGCTCCAGCTCCTCTGTATCGTTTCCGCCCTCCGCTTCCGGGGGCGGCGTCTCCTTTGCCCGTCTTCCAAACAGCCCAAACAGCCTCATATTCAACCTCCTGCCTTCGCTTATTTCTCCCAAAGCTGCTTCATCTGCTCGTCAGCCCAGACCACCCGGTTGCGCCCATGCTTTTTCGCGTCGTACAGCATGGTGTCCGCGATTTTCAAATGAATCCCATAGGAGCTCTCCGCCGGGGGGATCACCGTGACCCCGCCCACGCTCACCGTGACCCACTCCGACACGGAGTGGTCGTGGGGGATGTGGAGATCCTCAATGGCCTGCCGGATTTTTTTCAAGTGCCCGAACATCTTCTTGGAGGGGTCGCCCAGCGAGAGGGACACAAACTCCTCCCCTCCGTACCGGGCCACAAAGTCCGTGCTGCGGTGCAGGCGGGAGGCAATGGTTTTCGCCACGGCGGCAATCACCTTATCCCCGGCGGGGTGGCCGAAGGTGTCATTGTACACCTTGAAATAGTCAATGTCAAACATGCAGATCGACAGCGGAAGCTGCAGCCGGGCGGCCTCGTGCCATTTGACCAGGCTGTAGCGGTCATACCTGCGCCGGTTGGCAATTCCAGTGAGCTGGTCCGTCATGGACTGCCGCTCCGCCTGCCTGCGGTAATTGTACAGCTTGATGTGGGTGTTGACCCTGGCCTTCACAATCAGAGGGCTGAAGGGCTTGGCGATATAGTCCACCGCCCCCAGGACCAATCCGCGCTGCTCATGCTCCACGTCGGACAGGCTGGTGATCAAAATCACCGGAATGCTCTGGGTGATGATCTCCTCCTGGAGTTTTTTCAGCAGCGTAAAGCCGTCCATCCCGGGCATTACCACATCCAGCAGAACCAGGGAGTAGTTCTCCCCCGTCACGCGGCACAGCCCGTCCTCCGCCGTCTGCGCGATGTCAATCTCGTACTCATCCTCCAGAATGGACTTTAGCTGGGAGGCCTGCACAGCGCTGTCGTCGACGATCAAAATCTTTTCCATATCTACACGCTCCTCGCTCAATTTGCTCCATCTCTATGGCTTCGGATCTGTTCAAGCGCAGTGATATCCGCTCCCTTCAAAATCGAGAGTAAATATTTATTTACACCACAAGCCGGATGACTTGTCCGGTATAAAGCGCCTTCAGGGGGAGGGAGACTGTCAGCCCGCAGCGTCCGCTCAGCCGCTCTCTGTTTTCGCCCTCCGCCGGCCCGTCCCCAGAAGCACAGCCCTAGCTCCCCTGTCTCGCGGGAACGCTCTCCGGCCTCAGATAACCGCTCAGGCCGGTGGTCAGCAGCTGGAATATGGTGTCCTCCGTCTCCTGATCGTCAGGAAGCGTCCCCTCTACTACATATTTAGCGTACATCACCGTCGATGTGAGAATATGAAGCCACAGCAGGTCCTGGTTGATCCGGTCCAACGCGGGAAAAGCCCGCTTGAAAAGCCGGACCATACCAATAAATGTATTGAAATAGGAGAAATCCCGGGCCTTGTCGTATTCTGGAAAAAAAGCGCTGTCCCGAAATCGGTGGTAAAACACCGTCTCATCCGGGTGGGCCACCCAGAACCGAAAGTAGGGCGACCACAGCCGCCTCACCGCCTCCATGGGGTCGGTGAGCATGGTCAGCGGGTTCAGCATCAGGTGCTCAAAGATGGCCGCCGCCTGCTGATCCACATAGTTGAAGCACTCCACAATCAGCTGGTCCTTGCTGTCGAAGTAGCGGTACAGCGCCCCAGGCGAGACGCCCGCCAGGTCGCTGACCGTCTGGATGCGCGTCCCCTCCAGGCCGTACTGGCGCACGGCCTTCATCGTCGCAAAAATGATCCGCATCCTCGTGTCGTCCAAAGCAGTCACTTCCCTCCCAAGCCGCCTGCATCTCCGCCCGTATCGTGGAGGTATTATACACTGCTTTCCCCCGGTTGACAATACTCTTTTTGCGAATTTGAAGCCCCTGTGCGGGGACAGGCGGAGCGGCGCTGACTGATTTTGGAAAACCAGTCAGCGCCGCCCGTTTCGCTTGGTTCAAGTCCAGCCTTTAGAGCCTCAATATCGAAGCACCCGGTCCAGCAGCGCCGACCACAGGTTGGCCTCACAGCCATCCCCGTCCCGATAGAGGGGGTAGGCGGCGGTGGGAACATAGATCTTCACCTGGGGCGCGCCGTCAAAGGTCCCCTCGGTGATGCGGCACAGCCGCTGGGTGTGCTCCAGCACCAGCCGGGTCAGCCGGGGACAGCCCGAAAACGCCCCGTCGGGCAGGCTCTCCACCGTCTCCGGCAGGCGCAGCTCCCCCAGCTTTTCCGCGCCGTCCAGGGCGTGGGCCGCTATACCCACCACCGGCCCGCCCTCATAGCCGGCGGGGACGGTGAGGCTGGCCTGGGCCAGCCCCTCCTCCGTCAGGCCGGACACCACATACCCGGAGCCCGACTCGTCCACGGGGGAGAAGCGGAAATGACCGCTGTCCGCCGCCGTCTCTGTCTCCTGGGGGAGGGGGTCCGGCATGGAGGGCCGGGGGAAGCTCAGCTCCTGGTAGCAGCCGAACTGGGCCAGCAGGTCCTCCGCCAGCAGGCAGGTGCGCAACACCGCCCCGGCGGAGTTCAGATGGAAGTTGGAGTCGTAGAACCAGCCGCTGTCCAGGACATAGCGGCTGGGATCGCTGATCACCGGGCAGTCAAAGGCGTCCAGGCAGGCGCGGAAATAGGCCGCCGTCCCCGCCGCCGGGTCCCCGGTGAGGGCGGAGCGGTTCACCGGGCTGAAGCTGAGGTACACCTCCGCGCCCCGCTCCCCCGCCCGCCGGCAGTAGTCGTTGACCTGCCCGGCGAAGTCCGGCGAGACCTGTACCCCCGCCAGGTCCACCGGCGCGCCGGTGTCCCAGCCCAGGGCCATGGCATTCCCCGCCCGGTAAAACTTCAAATTGCCGTCCTCCCCAAAGGAGGCTTTGGCATACACCCCGTTGGGCTGGGGGAATTCCCCGCTGCGGCAGATGGCCGCCCGCTCCTGGAGAAAGCCGATGTAGTTGCCCGCCAGCGCCGCCTGGTGGGCGGGGCTGACGGCGGCCAGCAGCTCCGGGGCCTCCTCGGCGCACTTCCAAAAGGCGGACGCGCCGAAATAGGGGGACAGGGTCTCATCCGTGGGCTCGAAGGCCAGCACCACCACGTCCCCCTCCCGCAGCTGGTCCTGGGACAGCTCCAGCATGGCGCCGGCCCCCACGGCGGCGTACAGCCCAAAGGGGCAGACCGTGTACTCGTACCCGTACCGGGCCAGCATATGCTCCAAAAGGCCCACATCCACCCCGAAGGCCACATTGCTGCCTCCCACCAGGACCAGCCGCTTCCCCGGGCTGTCCGTCAGGCGGCGGTACAGCTGGGGCAGCTGGGCGTAGTAGCTGTCCTGATAGCAGGCGGGCAGGGACAGCCCCGCCCCCAGCAGGGAGACGGGCAGAATGGCCGCCAGGAGCAGGGCGGCCGCCAGTTTGCACACACGCCGTTTCATACGCCCTCCCATATGCCGTCCCGCTCCATCTGGGCCCGCAGGTCCCGAAGCCACAGGGCGGTGTTCTCCTTTGCCGCCTGGGAGACCAGGTGGTAATTGGTGTCGAAAAAGTCCGAGTTCTGATACAGGTAGTCCTCCAGGGAGGAGATGAGGGTCACCCCTTCCATCCCCTCCACCGCCTCCCGGAAGAGGCCGTCCAGCAGCGCCGCGTTCTCCCGCTGCCCCTCCGGCACCGCGTCCAGGTTCACGCAGGCATAGGACACGTACACCCGGGCCCCCTGGGCCTGGAACCAGGCGTAGTACCCCTCCAGCCGCTCCATGGCCCCCTGGTCGATGAAGGCGGGGTCCAGATAGACCCGGTCGGGCAGATCCTCCTCCGTGCCCGACCGGAAAAAGGGGATGCAGCCGAAGGGGTCCAGATAGGGCCGGTCCTCCTCGTCCTGGAAGTACTGGGCGTAGGTGGCCCGGGCGTTTTTCTGGGACAGGTAGTGGCACAGGCTGTCCAGCGCCCCCTCCACCGTGGTCAGGTCCACCAGGGCAAACAGGTCGTAGTTGTTCTCCAGGCCGCACCACAGCATGTCGTCCCGCTCCTCCATGTCGGTGCGCAGCAGCAGCTGCTGGCGGCTGGACAGCTCCGGGGTGTGGATCAGGATGTCCCCCTCCCCCAGAAACGCCCCCAGAATCTGCATCTGCACCAGGGCGTTCACCGTGCCGTTCAGCCCCAGATTCACCACGTCGCAGCCCTCTCCCAGCGCCATTTGGGCCTGGATGCCGTCCAGATTGTACCACATGGAGCAGCCGCCGTAGAACACCGCCCGCTTCCGCCCCTGGGAGAGGATCAGCCGGTCGATCTTGTCGGCGTAGCAGCTCTCCTTCCGCCAGGTGTAGCCAAAGGGGGGTTCCAGGGCGTTGATGCGCAGGGTCTTGAGGCTAGAGCAGCTTTCAAAGCTGGCGTCCCCCACAGAGCGGATGCTGTCAAACAGGGTGACGGCCCGGACGGCGCAGTCCCGGAAGGCCCCCGGGGCGATCTCCTCCATGGTGGGCGGGAAAATCACCTCCGCGGCGGCGCAGCCGTCAAACGCCCCCGCCCTCACCGAGGTCACCCGCTGGCCGCCCAGCCGCTCCGGGATCACCACCACATCGTCCGCCCCCAGGTAGCCGGTGACGGCGGCCCCGTCCTCCGTCTGCTCCCAGGTAAAGTCCGTCCCGTCGCTCCACTGGGCCCACTGGGCGTACAGGGTGAGGGCGCCGTCGGGCACGCTCACCCGGCTGCCCAGCCCCACGGCGTCGCCAGCCCCGTCGCTGCGGGTGTTCCAGCCGGTGAGGGTATAGCCCTCCCGGACAAACAGGTCGATGCCCAGCGCCGTGTTGGGCCGGGCGTGGTGGGTCAGGTCGTAGGTCTTGCTCTCCTGAAGGGCCCCGCCGCGCAGGGGCTCCCCGCCGTTGGCCGCATAGGTCACGGTGCAGTACCGGCTGGCCAGGCGCAGATGGACCCGGGCGGGATAGCACACCTCCCGAAGGGTGAGGGTGGCGGTGCGGTCGGACACGCTGATGTCAAACACCCCGGCGTAGTCCGTGTCCGCCAGCGACCAACCCCGCTCCAGCTCCAGGGTAAATACCGCGTCCTCCCCCACCGCCACCCGCTGGCCGTTGTTTTCCACCGTGCAGCCCCGGGTCTCCTCCAGAAAGACCAGCACCGTCTCCGGGGCCCGCTGTCCCCGGCAGGCGGACAGCACAAGCAGGCCGGCGAGACACAGCACCGCACAAAACGCTTTTTTCACGCCGGCACCTCCTAAAACTGAAAGTAGGCGAAAATGGCCGCGTCCTGGGTCTGGAGCAGGGCCAGCCAGCACAGCGCCACCACCGCCGTGAGGTAGACACAGGAGCACAGCCGCGCGGCGGACTGGCCCTCCGTCTTGGCGGCGGGCAGGTCGTACCGGCCCCAGTCGTAGAGCTTGGCCATGGCCACAATGCACAGCGCCAGCTGGACCAGGGACAGGGTGGTCAGCCCCAGGCTGTCCAGCGCCGCCTGGAGGTACGCGCCGCCAAAGCCCCAGCCGGTGAACAGCTGCCGGAAGACCACCCCCAGCTGCTCCACCGACTCCGCCCGGAACAGCAGGGCCGCCGGGACGAAAATAAGCATCATCACGCACCGGCGGGTCAGCCGGCCCAGGGGGCAGTCCCAGGCGGGGCCGAACCGGCTCTTCACGTCCAGCAGGCTCTCCAGGCACAGCCAGAGGGCGGCGTACAGCCCCCACAGCACGTAGGTCCACCGGGCCCCGTGCCACAGGCCGCACAGGGTGAAAACGATGAGAATATTGAGAATCTTCCGGGCCTTCCCCTTCCGCCCGCCCCCCAGGGGGATGTAGACATAGCTGGTGAACCACCGGTTCAGGCTGATGTGCCAGCGGCGGAAGAACTCGGTGTAGCTCTGGGACAGGTAGGGCCGGTCGAAGTTGCGCATGAGCCGGACCCCCATCATCCGGGCGGAGCCGGCGGCGATCTCCGAGTAGCCGGCGAAATCGCAGTACATCTGGATGCAGAACAGCCCCCCCGCGCCAAAAATGGCCAGGGCGTTGGCCCGCTCCGGGGCGGAGAACACCGCGTTGACATACAGGCCGCAGAAGTCCGCCGCCACGCACTTGCGGAAAAAGCCGCACAGCAGCAGCCGCGCCCCGGCGGAGAGGTCCTCCCAGTTCAGCCGGTGCTCCGCCTTCAGCTGGGGCAGCAGGCTCCCGGGGCTCTCAATGGGCCCCGCCACCAGCTGGGGAAAATAGGTGACGTAGAGGGCAAAAGAGACCAGGTCCTTCTCCGCGGGGAAGTCCCCCCGGTACACGTCGATGGTGTAGCTCATGGTCTGGAAGGTGTAAAAGGAGATGCCCACCGGCAGGATCAGCCCCAGCTCCGGCACCCGGCAGGGCAGGCCGGCGGCGGCGGACAGGCCGTTCACCGTCCCGGCGAAAAAGTCAAAGTACTTGAAGGTGAACAGCAGCCCCAGGTTGACGCACACGCTCACCAGCAGGAGCAGCCGCATGGCGGCCCGCCGCCCCCGGAACCGCTCGATGCCCCGGCCGCAGCAGTAATCCACCGCCGTGGAGGCCAGCAGCAGCAGGATGAGGGCGGGGTTGGCGTACATGTAGAAAAAGTAGGACGCCGCCAGCAGCCAGTATTTCCGCCCCCCATGGGGCAGCAGCCAGTACACCGCCGTCACCGCCGGCAGAAAGACCAGAAACACGCCGGAGTTGAAGCTCATACCCCCACCCCCATGTTCAGCAGCAGAAAGACCAGCAGCACCGCCGCCGTCTCCCACAGCCCCGCCCCCCAGAGCAGGGCATAGGCGCTGGCCCCCAGGGCCAGCGCCGCAGACAGCAGAAAGAACACCCCCCGGGTGGCCCGGTACCGCCGCTCAAACAGGCAGAGGAACAGGGCCGCCCCGTACAGCAGCAGCGCCAGCGGAAGCTGGAGGATCACACTTTCCGCCATTGCCGGATCAGCTCCTTCACCGCCTGCTTGTCCGGCTTGCCCGACGGGGTCATGGGCAGGGCGTCCAGGCGCATAATCCCCTCGGGCAGCTCATTTTTGGCCAGCAGGGCGCACAGCCCCTCCATGGCCCGCTCCAGAACGGCGGGGGCGCACACCGCCGCCGCCCAGGGCAGCTCTCCGCAGATCTCGTCGGGCAGGCCCACCACCGCCGCCCCCTGGATCCCGGGCAGGGACAGCAGCGCCTCCTCAATGCGCCGGGGAGCCAGGTTCACCCCGTTGCGGATGATGACGTCCTTTTTCCGCCCGGTGAGGTGGAGCACGCCGGTCTCATCCACATAGCCCAGGTCGCCGGTGTGGAGGAAGCCGTCGGCGTCGATGGCCTGGGCGGTCTGGGCCGGGTCGTGGTAGCCCAGCATCCGCATGGGGCCCCGGACGCACACCTCACCCTCCTCCCCGGGCCGGGCCTGCCCGCCGTCCTCCCGGAGAATCCGCCCCTGGTTGGCGGGGTAGAAGGGCCCCACCCCCGCCATGCGCTCCCCCTGGGGGGCGCGGTGGGAGGCACAGGAGATGCCGATGCACTCGCTCATGCCGTACACCGGCACCAGGGTCATCCCCAGGGCGGACTCAATGTACCGGAACTGCTCCGCCGTCCAGGGGGCGCCGCCGATGTACCCCGCCCGCAGGGTGCGCACCTCCCCGGCCCGGGCCTTTTTGGCCATGGCCAGGTAGAGGGAGGGTACGCCGTTCATCCGGGTGATCTTTTCCCGGGCAATGATCTGCACCAGCTCCTCCGGGGCGGAGGCGGCGGTGAGGTACAGCCGGTGGCGCAGCACCACGGCCCCGGTGAGCAGGGCCAGGCCAAACACGTGGTCCAGGGACAGCGCCCCCAGGGCCACGTCGTCCTCCGAATATCCCCCCAGGGGGACGGAGTCCAGCAGGTTGCTCACCAGATTGCCCTGGCTGAGGATCACCGCCTTCCGCTGCCCGCTGGAGCCGGAGGTGAAGATGTAAAAGGCGGGGGCGTCCGCGTCGTCGAAGCCCGGGGCAGGGGTGCAGCCGGAGGACACCAGCGGCAGCTTCAGCGGCGCCTCCTCCCCCCGGGTGAGCAGCAGGACCGGACGCTGGAGATCCCCCCCCGCCTCCAGACAGACCGGGGCGGACAGCGGCGGCACGCAGCCGTCCAGCGCCCGCCTGGGATTTTCTCTGGGGTCGGTGAGGACCGCCGCCGCCCCCACCCGCTGGAGGCACAGCAGGGCCAGCACGGTGTTCACCGTGCGCCCGGCGGGCAGCGTCACCAGCGTACCGGGCCTCAGCCCGCCGGCGTACAGCAGGCCCGCCCCGGCCTCCACAAACCGCTCCGTCTGCTCGGCGGTGAGCCATCCGCTCTCGTCCCCCAGCAGGGGGAGGCAGGGTTTTTCCAGCGCCAGACCGTGAAGATACCAGCAAAGTGTGTGGATGACAGTGCTCATAAACATCCGCTCCTTGTATGTTTTTCACAAAAAATTTAGCAAAAAATATCCTGTTGGGCAAGATAGACACAACAAACAGCGGCTACCAGGGACAAACGGAAAGGCATCCTGGACGAACGGCAGCTTTTCGTGGACGAACGACAGTCCCGACGACGCCGCAATTCGACGAACGGCAGTTTCCCCTTGGTTGCATTTGTTACGGCGGTCTGTTAAACTATCGCTGTCGCTTGGTACAATTTTTTCATTTTTGTAGGCGGCGCTTTGTGCTTTTCCCGTGCGCCGGCCATAAACAGAGGGGTGGTTCAGGTGGAGGAAAATATCCAATTCATTCAAGAGATCATCGACCTGGCGTGGTTTTTGGACATCGCCATCTGCTCCCTCTCCTGGGTAATGCTGTGCCACGGGCCCCTGTGGCGGTGGCGGCGCCCCGGGCAGACGGCGGCGGAGCCGCTCCTGATGGCGGCGGTGATCACCGGGGGACAGCTGCTGATCATCCTGCTGGGCGGGATGGAGTTCTACCTGCTGCTCCAGATCCTGCTCCAGGGGACGGTGGGGGCGGCGGAGCTGCACTTCTGCTCTGACTGCCACAAAAAGTCCAAGCTGGTGATGTGGTGCTCCATGCTGGCGGGGAGCTGCGCCATCAGCTCCATCGGCGGCCAGTGCAGCTACCTGGTGGGGACGTTCCTCTCCACCGGCTTTGCCGAGGGGGCAATCCGCACCGCGGTGGCCCTGCTGACCCTGCCGCTGGCGGTGTACCTCCACTCCTTCAACCTCCAGGAGCATGAGCGGGTGCCCATCAGCGGCCTGGCCGCCATCCTCATCGGCGACGCCAGCATCATCGCCATGAACCTGCTGGAGGTGCTGTACGCCAACACGGACTACCGCATCACCGTCACCTTCCTGGTGTCCTATATCTTTTTTCTCTTTATGGTGGTGGCGGCCACCCAGGGCATATACGACATGTGCGCGGAGCAGAACGAAATCGTGGAGCTCCAGGCGGAGCGGCAGCGGCTCCACAGTGAGCGGGAGCTGGCCCGGATGACGGCGGACAACCTGGACGACCTGCGGAGCATCCGGCACGACCTGAAAAACCAGTACGCCTACATGCAGATTCTCCTGTCCCAGCAGCGGTACGGGGAGCTGGAGGAGTATTTCCGCCAGTCCTCCCAGCACCTGCTCCCCCAGCTGGGCCAGTTCATCGACTGCGGAAACCGCCCGGTCAACACCGTGCTGAACATGGAGTTTGCCAAGGCCCGGAAGGAGGGGGTGGCCTTCACCCATCAGCTGGTGGTGCCCCCCGTGCTGCCCTTCAGCGAGGACGACCTGTGCGCGTTGCTCAGCAATCTGCTGGACAACGCCATCGAGGAGTGCGCCCGCCTGCTCCGGGCGGGGCAGGGAGACGTATCCCTGCGGCTGGAAATCTACCCCCAGAAGAGCTACCTGTTTGTGCTGTGCCGCAACACCACCAGCCGGACGGAGCTGGCCCGGTTCCGCCGGGGACTGCGCACCACCAAGGGGGACGACCGGCTGCACGGCTACGGCACCCGCATCATCTCAAAAATCGCGGAGAAATACAACGGCTGCGCGGAGTTTGGCCTGTCGGACGGGATGTTTGTGGCCAAGCTGCTGCTGGATATGACGGTGGAGGAGAAGCTATGAAGATCAAGATCGCGCTGTGTGACGACGATGTGAAGGCCCTCCCGGTCATTGCCGGGGCGGCGGAATCGGCATTTCAGGAGAAGGGCATCCACACGGACATACAGCGCTTCACCTCCGGCAGGGCGCTGCTGCAGGCCATGGAGCAGACCCGGTTTCAGATCATCCTGCTGGACATCGAGATGCCCGGGATGGACGGGATTGCCGTGGGCAAAAAAATCCGGGAGCAGGGGGACGGCACCCAGATCGTCTACGTCTCCGAGGCGGAGAGCCGGGTGTTTGAGTCCTTCCTGGTCCAGCCCCTGGGCTTTGTGCGCAAGAGCAGCTTCCTCAACGACATCGCCGCCGTGGTGGAGCTGTACGTCAAGACCTGCTCCCAGGACGAGAGAGGGGAGTACATTGAATTTCAAACCCGCTCGGGCCTGCTCACCCTGAAGAGCAGCCAGATCCGCTACATCGAGGGCAGCCGCAACTACCAGCTGCTCTACCTGGAGGGACAGCGGGAGCCCACCGAGGTGAAGATGACCATGGAAAAGCTGGAGGTATCCACCCGGCCCCACAACTTCATCCGCATACACAAGGGCTATCTGGTCAACTACCGCAGCATCCAGCGGATCAGCACCTCCGCCGTCACCCTGCTGGACGGGACGCAGCTGCCCATCGGGCGCAGCAAGGCGGCGGAGGTCAAAAGCAAGTACCTCTCCATTTTGGGCGCCGGTTGAACCTTGGCCGCATGCTCAGCCGCTCATCCGAAAACCCGGCGTTCGTCATGGACGAACGCCGGGTTTTCCCCCGTTTGTCCGCAATTGGTCCAGTACACCCCGCAGTTTGTCAAACCAAAATGACGAATATCCAGGAGGGCTTGAAAAGAAAATTGGGCAGGTTTAATATATCGCCAGCAACTCCCCAGGGCAGAGCAGCGGCTCTGGGGGCCCAAAGCCAGATGAGATGAAAGGAGAACCAGAAATGAAAAAGACAAAGAGATTCCTTGCGCTGCTGCTGGCGCTGGCCATGACGGCCAGCCTGGCAGCCTGTAACACCGCCGGCACCCCCAGCGACAGCGCCGCACCCAGCACCGCCCCCGCCGACTCCCAGGAGCCGGTCCAGAGCGAGCAGCCGGCCACGTCTGAAAACGGCGTGATCGCCCCCATCAGCCCCGACGCGGCGGACGTGGCCGCCAAGTGGACCGAGGAAAAGACCGCCGACGGCTGGTACAAGGTGACCAACGAGGGCGGCGCCACCCTGGGCTACTCCAAGGACTCCGGCGTCTCCATCATCCAGGTGGACGGCTACGCCTTCAAGGACCTGGACCGGGACGGCGTGCTGGACGGCTATGAGGACTGGCGCAACTCCGACGAGGACCGCGCCCGCGACCTGGCCAACCAGATGGGCGTGGACGAGATGACCCCGCTGTTCACCCACGGCGGCTGGCGCAGCTTCGGCTCCACCATCGAGGGCGACGACCTGACCTACGTGCAGGAGGGCGGCCGCGGCGGCGTGACCCGCTCCGCCATCAACGAGGGCAACACCACCATGGCGGTGGACTGGACCAACGCCCTCCAGGCCCTGTGTGAGGCCACCGGCAGCTGGGGCATCCCCGCCACCATCTCCGTGGACCCCAGCCACATCTCCAACACCATCGACCAGAACTCCCTGGCCGCCACCATGAGCACGGATGAGGCCTTCGCCCTGGGCGTGGAGCACGGCAAGCAGTACCGCGCCACCGGCGTGACCATGCTGCTGGGCCCCCAGATCGGCATCGGCACCCAGCCCACCATGACCCGCGCCACCGGCACCTTCTCCGAGGACCCCGCCCTGTGCCGCGACCTGGCGGACGCTTACATCTCCGGCCTCCAGTCCACCTTTGACGAGAACGGCAACGACCTGGGCTGGGGCGACGACTCCGTCTACGCCATTGCCAAGCACTACGTGGGCGACGGCGCTCCCGAGGGCGGCCGCAACGACCACAGCGACACCGGCAAGTTCGACGTGTTCCCCGGCAACAACTTTGAGGCCCATCTGATCCCCTTCCATGACGGCGCCTTCAACCTGACCATGAGCTCCACCAAGGAGTGCGGCGTGATGCCCAACTACGCCATCTCCTACAGCCGCGACGGCTCCCTGGGCGAGCTGGTGGGCGGCGGCTACTCCACCTACAAGATGGGCTTCCTCTATGACAACGACTACCAGGGCTTCATCCTCACCGACTGGCAGATCACCAACGACGGCCAGCAGTGCTTCGGCGTGGAGGACCTGACCATGGTGGAGCGCTTCGCCGCGCTGTACAAGAGCGGCATGCACCAGATCGGCGGCACCGCCGACAACGCCGCCGCCGCCGAGGGCTATGAGCTGGTGGTGGATGAGCTGGGCGAGGAGGAGGCGCTGAAGCTCCTGCGCAACGCCGTGTACCACTTCGTGCTCAGCCAGTTCCAGTGCGGCCTGTACGAGAACGCTTACATCAGCCTGGACAACGCCATTGACACCGTCTGGAACAACGACACCGACGCCGCCTCCAAGGAGCAGCAGCTCAAGAGCGTCATCATGCTGAAGAACTCCGGCAACGTCATCGCCCAGGGCAGCGGCGAGGGCAAGACCGTCTACGTGCCCTACCAGTTCACCCCCGCCTCCACCGGCAGCAACGCCAGCAGCGGCTCCACCGCCGCCTCCTGGAAGCCGGTTCTGGATCTGGACGCCGTGGGCAAGTACTTTACCGTGGTCACCGACACCCTGAAGGACCCCTCCGGCGAGCCCGATGAGGACGGCAACCCCACCTACACCGAGAACGACATCGTCCGGGCCAGCGCCGCTGAGATCTCCGCCTGCGACCTGATCCTCATGCACATGGACGCCCCCAACCAGGACTCCGCCCAGGATGAAGAGGGCAACTGGCTGCCCGCCTCCCTCCAGTACGGCGAGTACACCGCCACCAACGCCCGCCGGGAGTCCCTGGCCGGCACCGTGACCACCGAGACCATCAACGACGGCTACTACGGCAACAAGAGCCAGGACGTGAAGGAGAACCGCTCCTACGCCGGCAACACCGTGGGCCAGGACAAGAACTACAGCCAGCTGGAGCTGCTCCAGTACCTGAACGGCATCAAGGGCAACGCCAAGATCGTGGTCCTGATGTCCAAGGCCTCCGGCCCGTCCGTCATGGTCTGGTCCGAGGTTGAGCCCCTGGCCGACGCCATCCTGTTCTACTACGGCTCCACCAGCTGGTTCTTCGCCGAGTCCCTGCTGGACATCATCAGCGGCACCGTGGAGCCCTCCGGCCTGCTGCCCTTCCAGATGCCCGCCTCCATGGACGCCGTGGAGGCCCAGGACGAGGATGTGCCCCGCGACCTGGAGTGCTATGTGGATGCCGACGGCAACACCTATGACTTCACCTTCGGCCTGAACTGGTCCGGCAAGATCAACGACGAGCGGGTGCAGAAGTACTCTGCCGAGGCGCTGACCAAGGTGGAGAGCATCGAGTTCCACTACGCCGACTGATCCCAAGCGATCCTGACACATTGCGGGGAGCGGAGAACGTCTCCGCTCCCCGCCGCGCTTTTTCTCATCTGAATTCTTTTGGAGGGATCCCAATGCTTGACGTTTTGATCAACCTGCTTACCCCGATCTTTGTGTCCATGGGCGCCAGCGCGGCGGACGTGGCAAACTATGTCCGGGCCGCGGGCGGCTATGTGTACGCCATCCTGGGCATACTCGCCGCGGTAATTGTGGTCATGGTGGCCGCCCAGTTTGTGGTCAAAAAGGGCGCCCGCCATGTGGTGCGCTGGACCGGCGCCCTGGCCGGCGTGCTGGCCGTGCTGCTGGTGGTCAACCTGGTGTGCTTCGGCCCCATGTACCCCATGGTCTCCGGCGTGCTCAACGCCTCTAAGGCGGAGATCTCCGACGACGTGGTGGCCAACTCCCTGGCCGTGGTGCAGGAGACCGGCGAGGAGGGCATGGTGCTGCTGAAAAACAACGGCCTGCTGCCCCTGGGCTCCGACGTGTCGGCCCTGAACGTGTTCGGCTGGGCCTCCGCCCACCCGGTGTTCAGCGGCACCGGCTCCGCCGCCAGCGGCGACGCCAGCATCCCCCAGACCGACATTATCACCGCGCTGAATGAGGCGGGCTTCTCCACCAACGAGGAGCTCACCAAGATGTACGCCGACTACGGCAAGGACTACTGGGGCGGAAACCGCCCGGTCATCAGCATGACCTCCCAGGACTGGTCCCTGCCTGAGCCCACCACGGAATACTACACCTCCGCCGTGATGAGCGGGGCGGAGGCCTTCTCCGACACGGCGGTCATCGTCATCGGCCGCAGCGGCGGCGAGAACGCCGACCTGCCCTCCGATATGAAGGCGGTCATCGACGGCACCTTCGACGTGGCGGCCACCGACGCGGTGCAGCAGTCCGTGGCCCACAACTACAACAGCACCCGGGCCACCTTCTACAACAACACCAGGGAATACGACGAGTTCGGCGAGGGGGACCACTACCTCCAGCTGTCCCAGAGTGAGAAGAACCTGGTGGACACCGTGTGCTCCAGCTTTGACAAGGTAATTGTGGTCATCAACGCCAACAACGTCATGGAGCTGGGCTGGGTGGAGGACTATGAGCAGATCGGCGCGGTCATACTGGCCCCCGGCACCGGCGCGTCCGGCATGAAGGCCCTGGGCGAGATCCTGAACGGCTCGGTGAACCCCTCCGGCAAGACGGTGGACACCTATTTGTATGACCTGACCTCCGCCCCCAACTGGAACCACACCGGCAACTCCGGCAACCACCTCTATACCAATGTGAGCGACCTGACCAAGCAGCTGGCCCGCATCGACAACACCTTCAACGGCGTGGTGTCCTTTACCGACTACGTAGAGGGCATCTACATGGGCTACAAGTTCTACGAGACCGCGGCAGAGGAGGGCCTGCTGGACTTTGAGAAGACGGTGCAGTACCCCTTCGGCTACGGCCTGAGCTACACCAGCTTCACCCAGGAGATCACCAGCTTCAGCCAGTCCGGGGACTATGTGACGGTGGATGTGGCCGTGACCAACACCGGCAGCGTGGCGGGCAAGGACGTGGTAGAGCTGTACTTCACGCCCCCCTACACCAACGGCGGCATTGAAAAGGCCAGCGTCAACCTCATCGACTTCGGCAAGACCGGCCTGCTGGAGCCCGGCGCCTCCGAGACCGTGTCTTTCCGCATCCCCCTGGAGGACATGGCCTCCTATGACTCCTCCTGCATCAAGACCGCCGCCGGCGGCTACGTGCTGGAGGCTGGGGAGTACGCCGTCTCCATCCGCTCCGACTCCCACACCGTCATCGACCAGCGCACCTTCACCCTCAGCGCCGACAAGGACTACAGCAGCTCGGGCCGCTCCACCGACCAGACCGCCCCGGTGAACCGGTTTGACTACATGGAGGGGACCCACCCCACCCTGTCCCGGAAGGACGGCTTCGCCAACTATGACGCGGCCACCGCCGCCCCCGGCGCGGAGGAGTTTGAGCTGAGCAAGGACCAGCAGAACACCATCCGGGAGATCTCCGTGGTGAAGTACGACCCCGCCGACTACGACAACCCCGACGACGTCATGCCCACCGTGGGGGCCAAGGGCGAGCTGAAGCTGGCCGACCTGGCGGGCAAGGACTACGACGACGCCAACTGGGACAAGCTGCTGGACCAGATGAGCCTGGAGGACATGACCACCCTCATCAACACCGGCGGCTGGCAGACCGCGGCCATCGACTCCGTGGGCAAGGTGGCCACCTCCGACTGCGACGGCCCCTCCGGCCTGTCCAACTATGTCACCGGCTCCAATGGTACTCAGTTCCCCACCGAGGTGCTCATGGCCCAGACCTGGAGCAAGGAGATGGCGGAGAAGATCGGCGACGCCATGGGCCAGGAGTTTGCCAACGCCAACAACTACGGCTGGTACGGCCCCGCCATGAACCTGCATCGCTCCGCCTTCTCCGGGCGCAACTTTGAGTACTACTCCGAGGACCCGGTGCTCTCCGGCCTGTTCGCCTCCCAGGAGGTGAACGGCGCGGCCAAGTACGGCGTGTACTCCTACATCAAGCACTTCGCCGCCAACGACCAGGAGACCAACCGCACCGCCTTCCTGCTCACCTACATGACAGAGCAGACCTTCCGGGAGACCTGCCTGAAGCCCTTCGAGATGGTGGTGAAGAACTTCGACTTCGACCGCTATGTCATGGGCATGATGACCGCCTACAACTGGCTGGGCACCGTCCCCGTCATCAGCAGCTATGAGCTGCTCACCGAGGTGCTGCGGGGCGAGTGGGGCTTTAAGGGCGTGGTCATCTCCGACTACAACGGCTCCTATGGCTATGAGATCACTGACGCCGCCATCCGGGCGGGCAACGACCTGATGCTGGGCTACGGCATGGCGGACAGCAACAAGCTGGAGGACACCGACTCCGCCACCTGCGTGCTGGCCATGCGCCAGGCCTGCAAGAACATCCTGTACACCGTGGCCAACAGCGGCTACTACGCCGACGAGGCCGCGGCCCAGGGCGGCATGAGCGGCATGAACCAGCTGTTCCTGGTGGTGGACGTGGCCGCCGTGGCGCTGGCGCTGGGCATTGAGGCGCTGGTGGTGCTGCGCTGGATGAAGAAGCGCAGGGACCCCGCCGCGAAGTAATCTACGCCATACAAATCAAAGGGACCGGCCTGCGGCCGGTCCCTTTTCGCCTTTGATGTTCTTCGCGCCTGCCTGCGAGGCGTCTGCGGCAAGCCGTGAGGGGTGTCAGCGCAGCCGGGCTGCCACCATCCGAAATATGCCCATCAGCGTGTCCCGGTCCTGCCCCTCCGGGTCCAGCGCCGGATTGTACTCCACGCACTCAAAGGAGCAGGTCAGCCCCGTATCCAGCACCGCCCGCAGGATCCGCTCCGTCTGGCCCACGGTGAGCCCCTCCGGGAGGTTGTAGCCGGTGGCGGCAAACTCCGACGGGTCCAGCACATCCACGTCGAAGCTGATGTGGACCCGCTTCCCCTCCAGGGCGGGCAGGACGTCCCCCAGAACCGCCTCCAGCCCCCGCTCCCGGACCGCTTGGGCGGTGTGGAGGCGGGCTCCCACCCGTTCCACAATGCCGTACTCCGGCGGGTCGATGCTCCGGGCCCCGATGATGTGCAGGTTCTCCCCCAGCAGGTTTACCCGCTGGCTGCCCACGGTGAGCTGGTCACAGCACAGCCCGCAGGCCGCCGCCAGGTCCATGCCGTGGATGCAGCCGCTCTGGGAGGTCTTCTCCGTGTTGATGTCGGTGTGGGCGTCCACGTACACCACCGCCACGCTCTCCGCCCCGTAGAACTCCCCCAGCGCCGCCAGGGTGCCCATGGCGCAGGAGTGGTCCCCGCCGATGACCACCGGGTACTCCCCCCGGCCCAGGGCGTCCAGCACGCTCAGCCGCAGGCGGCGGCACACCTCCATCACCGTATCCAGGTGGCGCAGCCCCGCCGGCCACCGGGCGCAGGGGGCCAGCTTCTCCATGGGCAGCAGGCGGGCCCCGCCAAAAACCGCGGGCAGCCCCGCCTGCACCAGGGCGTCAAAAGCCCCCTCGGCCCCCCGGGTGGGGGAGCCGCAGGACACCGCCGCCTCCGCCAGCGCGAACCGGCGCTCCATCGCGTCCCCTCCTTTTCATGAAAAAACCGCCTGCCAAGCGGCAGACGGCTCTTTTTTGTTTGGCTCAGGCCAGCTTGTTCAGCTTCAGGGTCATGGCGCTCTTCTTGTTCGCGGCGTTGTTGCTGTGCAGCAGGCCCTTGGCGGCAGCCTGATCCACAGCCTTGACGGCCACCTTATATGCGGCATCGGCCTCGCTGCGGTTGCCGCCGGCCACCGCGGCCTCAAACTTCTTCAGGTTGGTCTTGAGGGCGGACTTCTGCGCCTTGTTCTGGGCGGCCTTCGTCGCATTGACCAGGACGCGCTTCTTGGCAGACTTGATATTGGGCAAACCAAACACCTCCTCCGATTTCTAAATGATCTAGGCGGCAGTCTCCCACCGCAGATATGTATTTTAACATTAGAAGCGGAAAATTGCAACACCTTTTTTTATTTTTTCGCATAAAAACTTTCCCCCGGCAGAAAATAGGAGCAACCAATGGGACAAACCACAATATCTAGGGAAGGACTGGTTCAATATGCCGCAGGCGCATTGAACCAGCGCTTCCCCAGGGGGCCCGGCCAGCGCCATGCTGTCCGGGTCCCCTTTAAGGAGGAATTTCAATGGCCCAGCGCCGCACTGATCTGGCCGTGGAGGCCCACCAGCTCTGGCGGGAGGGGGCGGGGGAGGAGGCCTCCCTCCCCGGCGTCCGCGCGGCGGAGGAGGACCGTGAGGGCTTTCCCGTCACCACCGTGACCATCTCCAGCCAGGAGGGGGCCCACGCCCTGGGCAAGCCCCAGGGCACCTATATCACCATTGAGCTGGACGGCCTGCTCCGCCGGGAGGAGGGGGCGTTCCAGCGGGCGGTCACGGCGGTGGCGGACACCCTGCGCCCCCTGCTGCCCGGGGAGGGCCCCGCCCTGGTGGTGGGCCTGGGCAACCGGGCGGTGACCCCCGACCTCATCGGCCCCCTGGCGGTGGACCACCTGCTGGTCACCCGGCACCTGGTGGAGCAGGTGCCGGAGCACTTTGGGAACCTGCGGCCCGTGGCCGCCGCCGCCCCCGGGGTGCTGGCCTCCACGGGGCTGGAGAGCAGCCTGGTGGCCCGGGCGCTGGCCGACCGCCTCAGCCCCGCCTGCGTCATCGCGGTGGACGCCCTGGCCTCCCGTTCCCTGGACCGGCTGTGCCGGACGGTGCAGCTGTCCGACGCGGGGGTGGTGCCCGGCTCGGGGGTGGGCAATCACCGGGGGGCCCTGGACCGGGAGAGCCTGGGGGCGCCGGTGTTCACCGTTGGGGTGCCCACGGTGGTGGACGGGACCACCCTGGCCCTGGACCTGCTGGAGCGGGCGGGCCAGCCCCTGCCGGACCGGGCCGGCCTGCCCGCTGGGGAGAATTTTTTCGTCACCCCCCGGGAGGTGGACCAGCGGGTGGCCGACCTGGGCAAGGTGCTGGGGTACGCGGTGAGCCTGGCGCTGAACCCGTCGCTGAGCGTGGAGGATTTGACGATGCTGTTGGAATAGAAGCGCGGAGCCGTCGCGAGCAGCGCGGATGGACCGCAGCGAAGGCAAAAGCCCAGCCGCCGCGCAGCGGAGGCGGGTTTTGCCTGAGACGGAGGGAAGCCGCGCGTCGCGAGCAGGCGCAGCGTGACAAGAAGCGCGGAGCCGTCGCGAGCAGCGCGGATGGACCGCAGCGAGAACAAGAATCACTCCCCACCCCTCATCCGCCGCCGTTCGACAGTATTTTCGGTTGTCATCCCCTCCCAATTCTGGTATAATTGGCAGATAATTGACGGGAGGGAAACGCCGTGAAACACAAGCTGGAGCAGCTGCTCCGCGCCCACCCGCCCATCCGCTTCGCGGTGGACGTGGTGGACGTATACTTCTCCAAGCGCGTCAGCCGGGCCGCCGCCGAGCTGGCCTATTTTCTCATTCTCACCTTTTTCCCCATCATGATCTGCATCTCCGCCTTCGTCAACGAGCTGCACTTAGACCTGACCGCCCTGCTGGACCAGGCCGACCCCTTCCTCCCCCAGGGGGTGCTGGTCCTCTTCCGGGACTACCTCACTTACATCGACACCAACCAGTCCTCCGCCATGCTGCTGTCCGGCGCCTTTCTCACCGTGCTCTTCGCCTCCGCCGCCGTGCGGGGGCTGATGAACATCATGCACGAGCTGTATGGCCGGGCCACCTTCCGGGGCCTGGGCCAGCTGGTGGCCAGCGTCCTGTTCTCCGCCCTGCTGCTGGCCACCAGCTACCTGTCCCTGGCGGTGGTGGTCACCGGGAACTGGTTCTTCCACCTGCTGGGCCAGGTGCTCCGGCTGGAGGGGCTGGTGGAGCGGTTTGGCACCTGGCAGTGGGTGAAGTACCTGCTGCTGCTGGGCATGGTGTTTCTGTTCATCCTGCTGCTCTACCGCTTCGCCGCCCCCCTGGACAAGCCCAGGCCCCCGGTGGTGCCCGGGGCGCTGGCGGCGTCGGCGGCGCTGGCGGTGGCCTCCATGATCTTCTCTCTGCTCATGGGCAACTCCGCCCGGTACTCCCTGATTTATGGCTCGCTGGCCTCAGTGATCCTGCTGCTGGTGTGGCTGTACCTGTGCGGCAACATCCTGATTATGGGCAATGTGGTGAACTACGTGCTGTTTACCCACCGCCGGGAAGCGCGAGGATAGCCGCGCAGGGGAGCTTGGACCGGAGCGAGGGGCGGTGCTTGCCAGTGGCAAGCACCGCCGACCGAGCCGAAGGCGAGACCCGAGGGCAGGGACGCGGAGCGGCCCGGACACCAGCCCGAGCCGGAGGGAAGCCGCGCGTCGCGAGCAGGCGCAGCGTGACAAGAAGCGCAAAGCCGTCGCGCATAAAATCCTCCTCAGCTGCCACACTATCCCTTGGTGTACATCGGTTGGGAGGTGCGGGACATGTGGCAGATCGGCGTGTGGGAGCGAGACGAGGGGTTGGCGGAGCGGGTGAGCCGGCTGGCGGAGGGCGTCTCCGTCCTGGTTCGGGCCTGCCGCCACCCGGCCCTGCTGGCGGGGCAGTCGCTGGATTTGCTGGTGGTGTCCCCCGGCGCCACCGGCTGGGCCGGGGCGGCGGCGCTGAACTGCCGCACCGCCCTGCTCCCCGGGGGGCGGGCCGCCCTCACCCGCCCGCTCCCCGCCGGCACGGTGCTCAGCTACGGCGCCTCCGGGCGCAACACCCTCACCCTGTCCAGCCTGGACGAGCTGCGGGCCTCGGTGGCGGTGCAGCGGGAGTTTGTGTCCCTGGACGGCCGGGCGGTGGAGCGGCAGGAGCTCGTCCTCCCCTGGGACGGCCATTCCCCCGACCTGCTGCTGGTCCAGGCGGGGGTGGCCCTGCTGCTGGGGCGGCTGCCGGCGGAGGGATAAATGCGCTTGCATTTCCCGGTCCCTTAAGATATACTCATGACAAAGGGCCCTTTGTCATGACGTGGTACCACGTCGCGGCCGGGATGCCCCACCAAACACGAAAGAAGGAATCATCATGAGAAACAGACTCATCCCCCTGGTCCTGGCGCTGGTGATGGCGCTGTCCCTGGCCGTCCCGGCCTTTGCGGAGGATGGCGCCGCGCCCATAGGAAGCTACACCCTGGACCTGAACAATCCGAACCTCGACGAGATGGGGGCTGACGGCGAGTTCACCGTGCGGTATCTCACCTCCAGCCGCAGCTATGAGGCGCCGTGCCCCCGGGTGGACGCTACCCGCACCCTCCCCCAGGGCTCCGAGTTCACCTGGGCCGGGCTGCGCTCCTCCCACAACATCTACTTCCGCTTCTTCACCGACCTGGACGGCGACAGCACCTATGACGAGCGGCTGGTGATAAAAGAGTCCGGGAAGAACATCCTCGCCCCCTACGCGGAGCAGTACGCCACCTCCCTCACCCAGGTCAGCGGCAAGATGCAGCCCGCCGACCAGTTCGCCTCCATGCTGGAGGAGATGGGCGGTACGCTGTCCAAGGACGCCTTCGGCGTCATGACCCTCACCATCTCCAGCGACAGCCTGTGCGAATTCTTTGGCGGCGCCACGCTGTTTGAGTGGGGGGTTATGACCAGCGGGACCTCCGTGGTGGCCAAGGGCACCATGCTCTTTTCCGCCGAGGAGGACACCCCCGAGCCCGCCCCCGCCTTTGCCGACGTCCCCGCCGGGGAGTACTACGCCAAGCCCGTGGCTTGGGCCGTGCAGAGCGGCATCACCAACGGCACCTCGGACACCACATTCTCCCCCGACGAGGAGTGCCGTCAGGCCCAGATTCTGACCTTCCTCTACCGCGCGGCCCGGGGCCAGGGCACGGCGGAGGCCGGCGACATGGACAAGGCCGTTGACTGGGCCCGGGAGAGGGGCATGATTGACGGCAGCTTCGACGGCGCCCAGCCCTGCACCCGCGCCACCGCCGTCAGCTACATCTGGCAGGCCTTTGACCGGCCCGAGGCCGAGCAGAGCAGCTTCACCGACGTGGACGCCCAGGCGGATTACGCCGGCGCCGTGTCCTGGGCGGTGGCCGTGGGCATCACCAACGGCGACGGCGGCGAAACCGTCTTCTCCCCGGACCGGGTGTGCAGCCGCGGGCAGATCGTCACCTTCCTCCACCGGGCATATGTGGAGGAGGCCCGGCTCACCGCACAATAAGTTAAGGAATGCCGCCCCCGCCGGGGCGGCCTTTTTTACGTTTTTCTCTTTACGTCTCCAAAATGATGTGATATAATTCCCCATATCAGATTGAAGCGGCATTCACAAGAAACGGAGGGACTCCCATGGAGGAGCTGACCGAACTGAAGCGGCAGATGACCCAGCAGCGCCCGGACCGCTGGGACAAGCTGCCCGACATCCCCTTGTATATGGACCAGGTGGTGTCCTACCTGTCCCGGCAGATGATCCCCGTCGGGGATGGGGACGCCCTCACCTCCGCCATGATCAACAACTATATCAAGGACGGCCTGGTGGAGCGGGCCAACGGCAAGAAATACGGCCAGGAGCACCTGGCCTACCTCACCGCCATCACCGCCCTGAAGCAGGTGATGAGCGTGCGGGAGATGAAGGTGCTCACCACCGTGGGCCGGGAGCTGCGGACCCCTGAGCGGCAATATGAATATTTCTGCCAATACCTGGATCAGGCGATGGAGGACGCGGCGGAACGGCTGGATGAGAACACCAGCGCCGAAGACCTGCCCAAGCTGGTGCTGGACCTGGCCCTGCGGGGCTACGCCTACAGCCTGGCCTGCCACCGCGCCCTGTCGGTGCTGGCCCAGCACACCGGACGGGAGGACCTGCTGAAAAAGAAGCGCTGAGCGGCGGCCAAGACCGCCCACGCGCCCATGTAATCTTAGATTTGGAGGTAATGACCATGCATAATTATGTTATCATCACCGATTCGTCCGCCGACCTGCCCGACAGCCTGGTGAAGGAGCTGGAGCTGGAGGTGCTCCCCCTGTCCTTCATTATGGACGGCAAGACCTATCGGAACTGGCCGGATAACCGGGAGATGTCCCCCGCGGAGTTCTACAGCAAGGAGCGGGAGGGCATCATGGCCACCACAAACGCCGTCAACGTGGGGGACGCCGCCGACGCCCTGGAGGCTGTGCTCAGCCAGGGGAAGGACGCGCTGGTGCTGGCCTTCTCCTCCGGCCTGTCCGCCACCTGCAATTCCTTCCAGATCGCCGCCCAGGAGCTGGCGGAGCGGTATCCCGACCGCAAGGTCTACGTGGTGGACACCCTGTGCGCCTCCATGGGGCAGGGCATGTTTGTCTACCGGGCCGCCAAGCTGCGGCAGGAGGGCAAATCCATGGAGGAGGTCCGGGACTGGGCGGAGGAGAACAAGCTGCGCCAGTGCCACTATTTCACCGTGGACGACCTGTTCTTCCTGAAAAAGGGCGGCCGGGTGTCCGCCGCCACCGCCGTGGTGGGCACCATGCTCCAGATCAAGCCCGTCCTCCACGTGGACAATGAGGGCCATCTCATCAACATTGCTAAGGCCCGGGGCCGCAAGGCGTCCCTCACCGCCCTGGTGGACAAGGTGGGGGAGCTGGGTGACGACCCCGCCTCCCAGACCATGTTCATCAGCAACAGCGACTGCGCCGAGGACGCCCAGTTTGTGGCGGATGAGATCAAAAAGCGTTACGGCACCAAGGAAATCATCATCAACTCCATCGGCCCGGTGATCGGAGCCCACACCGGCCCGGGGTGCGTGGCGCTGTTCTTCACCGGAAAGCACCGCTGAGAACTGCCCCCGCCGTCTCCGCCCTTTGACTTGCCAACCGGCCGCCTCCCCCTGGGGAGGCGGCCGGCTTTATTTTCCAAAAAAATTTTTGCGGTCCCCTCTTGACAGCGCCGTGTATAGCGTCTATACTGTGTACATCGTATATATACAAAATATCGGGGCCGCTGACGAGCGGCCCCCCTGCGGGGTGCATCCATGGACATCATCATCAGCAATTCATCCGGCGTGCCGATCTATGAGCAGATCGTCCGCCAGCTGAAGGGGCTCATCCTTTCAGGCGAACTTTCCCCCGGCCAGACGCTGCCCTCCATGCGGCTGCTGGCCCGGGACCTGCGCATCTCCCTCATCACCACCAAGCGGGCCTATGAGGAGCTGGAGCGGGAGGGCTTTCTCACCACCGTTCCCGGCAAGGGCTGCTTTGTGGCCGCCCAGAACCGGGAAACCCGGCGGGAGGCCACCCTCTGCCAGATTGAGGAGTACCTGTCCCAGGCGGTGGACGCCGCCCGGGCAGGGGCCGTGGACCTGGAAGAGCTCACCGAAATGCTAAACACGTTGTATAAGGAAGATTAATTATGACAAATTGTATTGAGATCAAGGGCCTTGTCAAGCAATACAAGACCTTCACCCTGGGGCCCATCGACCTGAAGGTGCCCGGCGGGTCCATCCTGGGCCTCATCGGGGAGAATGGGGCGGGCAAGACCACCCTCATCAAATCCATGCTGGGCATCGTCCGGCCCACCGCCGGGGAGGTGTCCCTGCTGGGCGCCGACCCGGACCGGGCCAAGGCGGACATCGGCATCGTGCTGGATGACTGCTTCTTCTCCGAGTACCTGCGGGTGCGGGACGTGGAGACGGTGCTGTGCCGGGTGTTCAAGACCTGGGACAAGGGGCTGTACCGGGACTACCTGGACAAATTCGGCCTGTCCGGGGCGAAAAACATCAAGGAGCTGTCCCGGGGAATGCGGATGAAGCTGTCCCTGGCGGCGGCGCTGGCCCACAAGCCCAAGCTCCTGCTGCTGGACGAGGCCACGGCGGGCTTGGACCCGGTGGTCCGGGAGGAGATCCTGGACGAGTTCCTGGCCTTCGTCTCCGACGAGGACCACGCCATCCTCATCTCCAGCCACATCACGTCGGACCTGGAGAAGGTGGCGGACTACATCGCCTACCTCCACCAGGGGCAGCTGCTGCTGTGCGACGAGAAGGACCGCCTGCTGGAGAGCTACGGGCGGCTGGTGTGTGCCCGGGAGGAGCTGGAGCAGGTGGACCGGGGCTATTTGGTGAGCGTCCGGAAAAGCCAGTATTCCACCGAGGCCCTCATCCGGCGCAAGGCGGATTTCAAGCGGCTCTACCCCCGGCTGGCGGTGGAGCCGGTGACGCTGGACGAGCTGATGGTGCTTGTGGTAAAGGGGGAGAAAGCATGAGCGGCCTGATTGTAAAAGATTTCCTCATCCTGCGCAAGACCCTGCGCAGCTATCTGCTGATTCTCGCCATCTATGTGGCGGTGGCCTTCGCGGGATATTGGTCGGCCTCCTTTGTGGGCGGCTTCATGATGGTGATGGTGGCCATGCTGCCCATGAACGTATTTGCCTATGACAAGCAGGCCAAGTGGGACGTGTACGGCCTGTCCCTGCCGGTGGGCCGCACCAAAACGGTGGCGGCACGGTATCTGGCGGTGCTGATTATGTTCGCGGCCTCCGCGGTCCTTACTACCGTGTTGGGCGTGGCGCTGAACATTGCGGGCCGCATGGAGGAGCGCCTGGAGGAGTACCTGCTCTCCTGCGCCATCTGCGTCGTGATCGCCATGCTGATCAACGCCATCATGCTGCCCCTGCTGTATAAATTCGGCCCGGAACGGGCGCGGATCATGCTCTTTGGCGTCATGGGCGTGATTGCCCTGGTGGCGGTGGTCTTTCTGATCCCCCTGGGGGGGCTGGAATGGCTCAAGTCCCTGGACGCGCCCACCCTGGAGCAGATCGCCGCCGTCCCGGTGGCCGCAGTCATCGCTGGGTTGGCGCTGCTGGTCCTGTCCTTCCTGCTGTCCCGGCACTTCTACGGGACCAAGGACGTATAGAAGCGCGAAGAAACGACCGAGCGCCCCCGCGAAAGCGGGGGCGCGTTTCTTACCGCTCCTTCCACCGCCTCCAGCCCAGCCGGGCGGTGAAAAAAGGCAGCAGGATGGTCAGCACGCTCAGCACCCCGTAGGCCAGCAGGAAGAGCAGGATCATCACCAGAATGCTGCCTCCCATCGCCCCGTCCGCCATCAGCCAGTCCCAGGCCCACGCCAGCCCTGAAAAGGGCTGCCACGCGCCTAAGACAGGCCCCATAATGGCCGGTGTGCACAAAAACAGGTAGCCCATCGCCCACGCCAGCCAGCCGAACAGGAGGAAGGGATGCTTTCTCGCCAGCAGCAGGGGCAGGCCCGCCATGAATATGACCACTCCGATGAGGAACAGCTCGTCATTGCCGGTAACCGCCGAGATCAGGCTCAGCCCCGCGCCGTCCGCCGCGCAGACCACGCCCAGGATCTGGGTGGTGGTGAGCCCCCGCCGGGGCCGCTCCACATAGACGATTTTCGCCTCCGGCGCCGCCGGGGGCGGCGGGAGGCCCGGGGAGGCGTCCTCCCGCACCAGCTGGTCCACGCTCACCCCGAACAGGTCGGCCAGCTTGATGAGTTTGTCCAGCTCGGGCACCGACTGGCCCGTCTCCCACTTGCTCACCGACTGCCGGGACACGTCCAGCCGTTCCGCCAGGTCCCCTTGGGACAGCCTGCGCTCCCCCCGCAGGGCTGCAATCTTTTTCGCCAAGGTCATAGTCAGACCTCCTTTCTATCTGTATTGTAGCAGGCAGGCGGCCCCCAACGCAACCAAGGCCCCTTGGAAATTTTAGCAACCGCAGGTTGCTAAGCCGTCGCGAGCAGCGCGGATGGACCGCAGTGAGGGCGAAAGCCCAGCCGCCGCGCAGCGGAGGCGGGTTTTGCCTGAGGCGGAGGGAAACCGCGCGTCGCGAGCAGGCGCAGCACGACTACAGCCAGAAGCGCGAGGATAGCCGCGCAGGGGAGCTTGGACCGGAGCGAGGGTGAGGGCAGGGACGCGAAGCGGCCCGGACACCAGCCCAAGTCGGAGGGAAAGCGACCCGGCCGCGCGGCCAATCCGAGCGTGACAAGAAGCGCGGAGCCGTCGCGAGCAGCGCGGATGGACCGCAGCGAGGGGCGGTGCTTGCCAGTGGCAAGCACCGCCGGCCAAGCCGGCGGCGAGACCCAAACGCCCAGCCGCGCCACACACACCCCGGCGCGGCGGCGCATTGAAAAGGTCCGCAAGCTGTGTTAAAATAGAGCAAACCAGTTTTGAGGTGAACCGCCATGAACGATACCATTGCCGCCGCCGCCACCCCCATGACCCCCTCCGCCATCGGCGTCCTCCGGCTGTCCGGACCGGGGGCCGTGGCCGCGGTGGACGCGGTGTTCACCCCCCTCCAGGGCGGGCCCATGTCCCAGCGCCCCGACCGCGCCCTGGTGTACGGCGCCCTCCGCGACCAGGAGGGGGCGGTGATCGACCGCTGTCTGTGCACCGTCTCCCGGGCCCCCCACAGCTACACCGGGGAGGACACGGCGGAGCTCCAGTGCCACGGCTCCCCGGCGGCGCTGGCCCTGGGGCTGGAGGCGCTCTTTGACGCCGGGGCCCGGCAGGCCCTGCCCGGGGAGTTCACCCGGCGGGCGTTTCTGAACGGCAAGCTGGACCTGACCCGCACCGAGGCGGTGGCCGACCTGATCCACGCCGAGACCCCGGCGGCGGTGCGGCAGGCGGCGGGCCAGCTGGGAGGGGCGCTGGCCCAGGCGGTGGGCGGCATCTATGACCGCCTCACCGGCCTGTGCGCCCACTTCCACGCGGTGCTGGACTACCCAGACGAGGACATCGAGCCCTTTGAGGCCCAGGAGCTGGCCGCCGCGCTGGAGGGAGCGGGGCGGGAGCTGGACCAGCTGGCCGCCACCTATGAGCGGGGACGGCTGCTGAACGAGGGCATCCCCTGCGCCATCGTGGGCCGCCCCAATGCGGGCAAATCCACCCTGTTCAACGCCCTGCTGGGCTATGACCGGGCCATCGTCACCGACATACCCGGCACCACCCGGGACACGGTGGAGGAGCGGGTGCGCTTCGGCGGTGTGCTGCTGCGGCTCATGGACACGGCGGGGCTGCGGGATACGGAGGACGCGGTGGAACGGCTGGGGGTGGAGCGGTCCCGGGCGGCGCTGGAGCGGGCGGCGCTGATTCTGGCGGTGGTGGATTCCTCCGCCCCCGTCACCCAGGAGGATATGGCGCTCCTGGGGGCGGTGGAGGAGACGGGCAGGCCCTGGATTTTCGTGGCCGCGAAAAAGGACCTGGTCCGAAACCGCCGGGCGGTGGGCTGCGTCATCGGCGGCGACAGCGGGCCCGCCGTACTGGTCGGCAAAAAATCCGCCCTGGCCGCCTCGGTGGAGCTGTCCGCCAAAACCGGGGAGGGCCTGGACAAGCTGGAGGCGGCGGTGGCGGCGCTGTTCCCGGAGCCGGACGCGGCCCAGGCCGGGACCCTGCTCACCAACGCCCGGCAGGCGGAGGCGGCGGGCCGGGCCAGGGAGGCGGTGCGCCGGGGGGCGGCGGCATTGGAGGCCGGGATGTCCCCCGACGCGGTGGTGGCCGACGTGGAGGAGGCCATGTCCGCCCTGGGGGAGCTGACGGGGCGGACGGTGAGCGAGGACGTGACCGCCCGGATCTTCGAGCGGTTCTGCGTGGGGAAATAAAGAATGACAGGGGCAGCTTTTGGGTGTATAATGGGAGAAAAAAGGAGGGAGTGCCATGAAGTGGTTTGTATGGATCGCGAGACTGCTGTGCCTCTTGGCTATGCCTGATTTTATGATCCGGTGCGGGCGGCAGTTCCAGCGCGGAGACGCCAAGACCATCGATCCCATGTACGGCTACCGCACCGCCATGTCCATGAAAAACCAGGATACCTGGGACTTCGCCCACCAGGTCTGCGGGCGGCTCTGGTGGAAGGCGGGCTGGATGACGCTGGTCCCTGCGGTGCTGTGTTGGGCGGTGAGTCTGTGGCACTGCCCGTACACACAGGGCATGTTATGCGTTTGGTTTGTGGTTCCTGTCTTACTGGAAATCGTGGTGCATGCCGCCACATATGGCGTGGTGGAGAGGGCGCTGAAGAACGCCTTCGATCAAAACGGAAACAGACGATAAGGAGGACTGCGTATGCGGGCCGTGGTGACCCGGGTAAAAAACGCCCGGGTGGAGATCGACAACAACATCAACGGGGCCATCGACACCGGCTTTTTGGTGCTGCTGGGAGTGGGCCCGGAGGACACCCCCACCCAGGCGGACAAGCTGGCGGAGAAGATCTGCAACCTGCGCATTTTCGAGGATGAGAACGGCAAGATGAATCGGAACCTGGAGGCGGTGGGCGGGGCCCTGCTGGTGGTGAGCCAATTCACCCTGTACGCCGACACCTCCTCCCGCCGCCCCGGCTTCTCCCACGCCGCCAAGCCGGACCTTGCCGTCCCGCTGTATGAGCGGTTCATGGACCAGTGCCGGGGGCGGGGCTTCACCGTGGAGCACGGGGAGTTCGGGGCGGACATGCAGGTGTTCTCCCAGAACGACGGGCCCATCACCATCCTGCTTGAGGTGTGACGGTTCCCCGGGACGAAAAAAGAGCGGGGACGCTCTGCGTCCCCGCCAGGTAAATCGTTATGCGTACAGGTCGATGTACTCGCCCCGGCGTTGGGCCTCATCCACCGTCCTGGTGTAGACGGTGTGGGGGCAGTCCGGGGTGTGCCAGTGGTCTTTGTCGCAGTGGGTGGTGACGGTGGTGAGCTCCTTTGTCCCGCCGTCCTGAGCAAGGCCCCTGCCGCCCAGGGCCGCCGGATACGCGCCCGCCCCGGCTCCAAGTCCGGATACCATAGACATTCCCCCCTTTCAAACTGATTCAAGTATACTCCTGCCGCCGTCCCATGTCAAGCGGCAAAGAAAGTGAGACGTTATGCCGAACATTCAAGTGTTAGACCCCCATGTGGCCGACCTCATCGCCGCCGGCGAGGTGGTGGAGCGGCCCGCCAGCGTGGTGAAGGAGCTGATGGAGAACGCCATCGACGCCGGGGCGTCCGCCGTCACGGTGGAGATCGCCCACGGGGGGATGTCCCTGATCCGGGTCACCGACGACGGCTGCGGCATCCCCGCGGACCAGGCGGCCACCGCCTTCCTCCGCCACGCCACCTCCAAGATCTCCACGGAGTACGACCTGGAGGCCATCGGCACCCTGGGCTTCCGGGGGGAGGCGCTGGCGGCCATCTCCGCCGTGTCCCGGGTGGAGCTGCTCACCCGCCCGGAGGGCCAGGCGCTGGGCGCCGCCCTCACCGTGGTGGCCGGGGAGATGGCGGCCCAGGAGGAGGCTGGCTGCCCCCGGGGCACCTCCATGGCGGTGCGGGACCTGTTTTTCAACACCCCCGCCCGGCTGAAGTTTATGAAAAAGGACGCCGCCGAGGGGGCGGCGGTGTTCGCGGTGGTCCAGCGCACCGCCCTGTCCCACCCGGAGCTGAGCGTCAAATTCATCCGGGACGGCAGGCAGGAGCTGCTCACCCCTGGGGACGGCCAGCTGAAAAGCGCGGTCTACGCCGTGATGGGCCGGGACATCGCCCTGGGCCTCCTCCCGGTGAAGGGGTCCGGCGAGGGGATGCTTGCGGAGGGCTTTACCTCCCTGCCCACCTGCTGCCGGGGGAGCCGGGGCTACCAGCACTTTTTCGTCAACGGCCGCTATGTGAAGAGCCGGATCATGACGGCGGCGGTGGAGGAGGCCTACAAAAACCAGCGGATGGTGGGCAAATTCCCCGGCTGCGTCATCCATCTCACGGTGAAGCCCGGAGAAGTGGATGTGAACGTCCATCCCACCAAAACCGAGGTGAAGTTTCAGCGGGAGCAGGCGGTGTTTGCCGCGGTGTACCACGGGGTGCTGTCCGCGCTGAACCGGGACCACACCCGGCCCCAGGTGGCGATGCCCGCCCTCCAGCCGGAGGACGGGGCGGCGGAGCAGACCGCCCTGCCCCTTCAGGACGGCGCCAGGGCGCTGGCGGGGACTCAGTTCATGCCCGCCGCCCGGTTCAAGCCGGTTCCCGGCTTCAGCCCGGCCCCCAGGCCCGCGCCGGCGGCCCAGCCATCTCCCGCTCCCAGGGAGGCGCCGCCTCCGCCGGCGCAAAAAAAGAAGGACTCCCCCTTCCGCTGGGTGGACCCCCTGCCGGAGCGGGAGCCCGAGCCCCCCGCCCGGCCCCGGGCGGAAGCCGCCCCCAGTCCGGAGCCCGGGCCAGTCCCCGGGCCAAACCCTTCGGACCCCATGCCCGCTCGGGAACAGGAGTCGGCCCCCGTCCCGGAGAGGGTCCCCGCCCCGCCGCCGGAGGAGCCCTGGATCGTCCGGGGGGAGCTGTTCCACACCTACATCCTGGTGGAGCAGGGGGACAAGGTGCTGCTCATCGATAAGCACGCCGCCCATGAGCGGGCCAACTTCGACCGGCTCAAGGCGGCGGACTACCGGCCCATGGTCCAGGAGCTGCTCACCCCGGTGACCCTCTCCTGCCCCCCGGAGGAGCTGGAGGTGCTGCTGGAGCAGACCCAGCTGCTGGCCCAGTTCGGCTTTGAGGTGGAGCGGTTCGGCTCCTCCGCCCTGGCGGTGCGCTCCGCGCCGGACTACCTGGACGCGGGGGAGATCGAGCCCGCCCTGTCCGAGCTGGCGCGGCGGCTGCGGCTGACGGGCACCGCCGACCCCGCCAGCGCCCGGGACGAGCTGCTGCACACCATGGCCTGCAAGGCCGCCATCAAGGGAGGCTGGCACAGCGGGGCCCAGGAGCTGGAGGAGGTGGCCCGGCTGGTGGTGTCCGGGGCGGTGAAGTACTGCCCCCATGGCCGGCCCGTGGCCGTGGAGCTGACCCGGCGGGAGCTGGAAAAGCAGTTCCGCCGGACGTGAGGGCGCGCCATGGCGGATATCACATACGCCCCGCTGACGGCGGATAATTTCAACGTTTTTTCCCTGGACAAATTCATCCGCCGCCAGCACGTGAGGCAGTGCTGGCGGCGGGTAGACGGGGCGCTGGTCCTGCGCCCGGTGGAGTATATCGAGGACTGGACCCTGGAGGAGCGCCGGAGCACGGCGGCGGAGGTGCTGGCCGCCGTGAGGGACGGCGGCGCGGCCTTCGGGGCGTTTTCCGGCGGGGAGGCGGCGGGCTTCGCCGCCCTGGCCGGGGCGCGGCTGGGCAGCCAGGGGCAGTACGCCGACCTGGCCCTCTTCTACGTGTCGGAGCCCTTCCGGGGCCGGGGGATCGGCGGTCGGCTGTTCCGCATGGCCTGCGCCGCCGCCCGGGAGCTGGGGGCGGAAAAGCTGTACATCTCCGCCCACTCCGCCGCGGAGGTCATGGCCGCCTACTGGGCGCTGGGCTGCGTGGAGGCGGAGGAGCCCGACCCCCGCCACGCGGCGGCGGAGCCCTGCGACGTGCAGCTGGAAAAGCGGCTGGAGCGCCCGTGAGCACGGCCTGTGTTCCGACTCATGGGCGCTCCTGGTCCCAGTCCGGCGGGGGAGAGGGCGGAGAGCTCAGCCCCGCTTCCGCTCCTGCCACACCTGGGCCAGAATGTCCTTGAGCACCAGAAAGGCGTCCAGCTCGCTGTAGCCGTACTCTTTTTTGAGCCGGTCCAGCAGCTGGGCCAGCCCCTGGGCGTAGGGGGCGGCGTCCACCCGCTCCCGGTAGGCCACCAGGACGGGGTACTTCTTTCCCCAGGCCTTGGTCCAGTCGATTTTCTCCGTCACCGCGTCGCTGGTGCGCTCGATGGCCCGCTGGACCTCCTCCACATCCAGGTCAAAGTCGATGAGCTGGTCCAGCGACAGCTGGTACAGCAGGGCCAACCGCTTGGACTGGCGGATGTCGGGCAGGGTCTCGTCCGTCTCCCACTTGGAGATGGTCTGGCGGCTCACCCCCAGCTTCTCCGCCACCGCCTCCTGGGACAGGCCGGTGTTCTTCCGGGCGCGGTACAGGCTTCCTCCTAAACTCATGAATACCACTCCTTTCCTTGTACGCCCCCCATTATAGCCGGTCCGCGGGGCGGCGTCCACCTGCGCGGCGATGCAGTTTCGCCCGTTTCCCTTCCAGCGCGGTCCGCCGGAGCAAAAACACAGGTCCCCTCCCCCGCACGCGGGGGAGGGGACCGTTTTTTTCAGACAAACCAGGTCTGGTCGGAGGGGGTGGGGCTGGGCTCGGGCTCCCCCGCCGGGGCATCCGTGGGCAGGGGGCTCTCCGCGGGCGCCTCCGTGGTCACGGGCTCCTCCGTCCCGGCGGGCTTGGGATAGGGCACAAAGCACAGGTTCATGTCCACGTCGGAGCTGATGCCCGCCACCTGGCCCTTGGAGGAGAACTGCCACATCTGGAAATTATAGATGCAGGCGGGGGTGTCGGCGTACTCCGCGTACCAGAAATCATACTGGGTGAGCTTGCTCAGGTCGAATTTCACATAGCCGCAGTAGTCGTTGAAGTAGAACATGGGCTGGTAGCCCGCCTCCTCCACCCGCTGGCAGAAGGCGGCTATGCACTCGGTGATGACCTTGGCGTCCACCCCGTAGGCCCGGGAGTTCTTGCCCCCCAGGAACTCCCAGTCGCACACCACAGGGTAGGTGATGTACTGCCGGTAGGGCTCCAGCTTGGACAGCAGCAGGTCGGCCTCCTCCAGCGCCTCCTCCACGGTGATGGCGCTGGAGAAGAAGTAGGCCCCCACGTCCAGCCCCGCGGCGATGGCCCCCTGCATGTTCTGGTCGAAGTAGGAGTCCTCGCACACCGCGGCGGTGCTGTTCTTGCCGTAGAGCCGGTTGCCCGCCCGGATGATGGCAAAATCGATGCCGTCCGCCGCCACCGCGGGCCAGTCAATGTCCTGCTTGTGGCCGGACACGTCCACTCCCCGGGTGAAGTAGCCCCCCGTGTAGGTGATCCGGCCCCTCTCATCCTTGACGAACTGCTCGGGGGTGAAGGCGGTGGGCGGGACGCCGTCCAGCACGTCCAGCCAGTAGTTGCTGAAGCGCATCATCCCCTGGGTGACGTCCACGCTGCGCAGCCGCCAGATCACCGCGGACAGCTCCTCCCGGGTGATGAACTGGTCGGGGTGGAAGCGGCGCACCCCGTCGTCCTCCAAGGTGCCGTCCATGATGCCCTTTTCAAACAGCTCCACCACATAGCCGTCCTGGCAGTCCTCATAGGGGGACTCCCCGGAGATGTCGGTGAGGTCCAGCGCCCGGGCGGCCATCCGGGCCACGCTCAGGCGGGTGGGGGGCTCGTCCAGGGAGCCCTCGTCGAAGGAGTACACCAGGACATTGTCCAGGGCCAGCTGAATGTAGGGCTGGGCCCAGTGGAGGTCCGGGTCGTTTTCCGGCTCCTCGCAGCCCACCGCCAGCAGGATGAGCTTGAAGGCCTCCCCCCAGGTCACCGGGTTCTCCCCCTGGAAGGTGCCGTCCGGGTAGCCCCCCACCACCCCCTGGAGATACAGGTCGTGGACATAGGGATACGCCCAGTGCTCCGTGGACAGGTCGGAAAAGGGGGAGGAGGGGCCGGCGAAGGTGGGGCTGGCCGCCGGGGCGGCCCGGACCCCGGGGCTGGCGGTGACGGCCAGCAGAAGGGACAGCAGAAGGACAGCGGCACGTTTTTTCATGGAAGCTCCTTTCCTCACGGGGACGGATGGTATGGTTTCTCTATTCTACATAATTCGACGCCGTCTGACAAGTCCCGGGAAAGATTTTACACTTTTGCAAAATTTCCGAAATACCCCCTTGACAGCGCACCCCGGCTGTGGTATTCTCTGGATGACAAATAAAGTTGTCAAAAAGACAAAGCAATACGTCAGAACGACAAACTGCATTGTCAAAACGACAAAGAAACCTGTCAGGAGGAATGAATTATGATCTGGAGTGAACTGGGAGTCAGCGGCGGTACGGCGCTGATCGTGCTGTGCGCACTGTACTTTGTCATCAAGTGGGCGGTGCGCAATGGGATCCGGGAGGCCCATGCGCGCATGAACGGGGAGAAGGGCTGGCTCCGGGGGGCCTGTGAGCGGGTCCTCTCGGAGGAGCCGGGGACGGCGAAGGAGTAAAAGGAGGCGCGGCCATGCTGAAAAACCGCCTGAAGGAACGCCGGGCGGCGCTGGGCGTCAACCAGCAGGAGCTGGGGCGGCTGGCGGGGGTGTCCCGGCAGACCATCAGCCTCATTGAGCGGGGGGACTACTCCCCGTCGGTGACGCTGGCCCTCACCCTGGCGAAGATCTGCGGGGTGACGGTGGAGGACATATTCAGTCTGGAGGAGGAGAACGATGAAAAACAATAGCGACGAGATGGCGAAGCGGGAGAACAAAAAGGCCCTGCCCAAATTTATTTTGATCGTAGTGCTCAGCCTGGCGCTGGGCGGCATGCTGGGCTTTGCCCTGGTGACGCTGAATTTGCAGGACCTCCAGGGCGCGCTGGACGGCGCGGGGCTGTTCTTCACCAACCACGCGGCGCCGTGGCTGCTCATCACCCTGCCGGTGGCCGAGCTGGCCCTGTGCCTGCCCATCTACTTCAGCGCGAAAAAACAGCTGGCCGGCTGGGACGGGGAGAACGAAACGGTGAGCGGTCAGGCTGACGTCAAGCTGTCGGTGTGCCTATGGGTCACCGGACTGTGCACCGTGGCGGCGTTGTTTCTGCTGGCGGCCATGTTTGCCGGGTTCGTGGGCAACGCGGGAACGGAGCGGATGATGCCGGCTCCCATGTTCTTCGGCGGGCTGGCCGCCTTCCTGGCGGATCTGCTCGTGCCCATGGTGCTCCAGCAGAAGCTGATCGACCTGACCAAGCGGCTCTACCCGGAGAAAAAGGGCTCGGTGTATGACCCCAAGTTCCAGAAAAAGTGGTATGCCTGCTGCGACGAGGCGGAGCGGGCCATCATCGGGCAGTGCGCGTTCCAGGCGTATCAGGCCATGTGCTGGACCTGCATGGCGCTGTGGGTGGTGTTCGCCCTGGGCGGGATGTTCTTCAGCTGGGGCTTCCTGCCCGCCATGGCGGTGTGCATCGTGTGGGGCGCGGGCCAGTCGGTATACAGCTGGTGGTGCCTAAAGCTGGACCGGCCCGGCGGAAAGCTGTAAGGAGGCGGGCGCGGACCGCGGCGAGGTGTCCGTCTGTCTGGACAACGTGAGCAGGCTGAAAATGGAGCATGAAAATCAACCGCCTCCGGGCGGTTGATTTTTTTGCCGGAATCAGGTAGAATAAAGGCCCGAGAAAAAGAGAGGAAGTGAGCGCCCTTGCCCCCGCTGCTGCTGCCAAACGAAATCCTGTCCATGTCCGCCCAGGCCGCCCGGCTGCTGGTGGAGTCCGGCGACGGGGACGGGGCGCTTTTATACCTGGCCCTGCTGGAGCGGGGCGGGGACCAGGCCCGCGCCGCCGCCCGCCTGGGCTGGCGGGAGGACCGCCTGCGCCCCGCCTGGGAGCGGCTGGCCGGGCTGGGGCTGGCCCAGCCCAGGGAGGAGGCCCCCCCGCCCCCAAGGCAGGACAACCGCCCCCCCGAGTACACCCGGGGGGACGTCGCCGCCGCCCTGGAAAAGGAGCCAAACTTCCAGGGGCTGTGCCGGGAGCTGGAGGGGATGCTGGGCCGGGTGTTCAGCGACAGCGACCTGCGGTGCGCCTACACCATGTACGACCACCTGGGCCTCCCCGCCGAGGTGATCCTGCTGCTCACCGGCTGGGCCATCCGCCGGGAGCGGCGGCAGAAAAACAGCCCCGCCGCCTGTCCCCGGATGCCCCAGATTCAGCGTCTGGCCTTCCAGTGGAAGCGGCTGGGGCTGGACACCCTGGAGCGGGCGGAGGACTACCTGCGCCGGCAGGAGGGGGTGGACCAGCGGGAGTGGGCCGTCCTCCAGGCCGTGGGGGTAACGGAGCGCCGCCCCGCCGTGGAAAAGGAGCGGGAATTCATCTCGGCCTGGGTGGAGATGGGTCTGAGCGACGAGCTCATCCGCCTGGCCTACGAGCGGACGGTGTACCAGAAAAAGGCCATGAGCTGGCCCTACATGAACAAGATTTTGCAGTCCTGGCACCAGGCGGGGTATCAGACCGCCGCCCAGGCGGAGGCGGGGGACAGGCCCCCCCGGCGGCAGGCCCGGCCCGCCCAGGGGAGCCCGGCCCAGCCCCGGGACTTTCAGCCCAGCCAGGAGCGCATTCAGAAAAACGCCGACTGGCTGGACCAATTCCTGGAGGAGCAGGAGAAAGGCAGGAGATAGCCCATGTCCTACGAGCCCACCGTCATGCGAAGGGCCCTGGCCCGGCTGGAGCGCCGCCGGGAGGGGCGGGAGCGCCGCCGCTTCGACCTGGAGCGGGAGCTGTACGCCCGTGAGCCCCGGCTGCGGCAGCTGGACGCCGCCCTGCGGGGGACCATGGCCGACCTGGCCCGGCTGGCCACCGGGGGGCGGCCCGTGGCCCCGGACGGCCCGGAGATCGCCGCCATCCGCGCCCGGAGCGAGGCGCTCCAGGGGGAGCGCACCGCCCTGCTGGCCGGGCTGGGCTACGGCCCCGACGCCCTGGATGAGCGCCCCGCCTGCCCCCGCTGCGGGGACACGGGCTGGGGACCGGCGGGCGCCTGCTCCTGCCTCCGGGAGCTGTGCGCCCAGGAGCAGCTGTGCGCCCTCACCGCCCTGCTCAGCCTCACCGACGAGCAGGATTTTGATCGTCTGCGGCTGGACGTGTACAGCGACCAGCCCTGGCAGGGCCAGGCCCGCTCGCCCCGGGAGAACATGCGCCGGGTGGTCCAGGTGTGCGAGGGCTTCGCCCGGCAGTTTCCCGACTATCCCCTGAAAAACCTGCTGCTGTCCGGCGGCACCGGGCTGGGCAAGACCTTTTTGTCCGGCTGCATCGCCCGGGAGGTGTCCCGCCGGGGCTATTCCGTGGTGTACGACACCGCCATCAGCCTCTTCGCCGCCTTCGAGACCCGCCGCTTCACCCGGGACGCCGGGGAGGAGCGGCAGGCCCGGGACGACACCCGGCGCTACCTGGGCTGCGACCTGCTGATCCTGGACGACCTGGGCAGCGAGCTCACCACCCCCCTGGCCCAGACCACCCTGTACGAGGTGGTGAACACCCGCCTCCAGGCCGGCCGGCACACCGTCATCTCCACCAACCTGTCCATGGACCACATCGCCGCCCGGTACACCCCCCAGCTCACCTCCCGCATCGGGGGGCTGTACCAGGAGCTCACCTTCTATGGAAACGACCTGCGGCTCAAATAACAGAACAGCGCCCCCCGGCGGATCATCTCATCCGCCGGAGGGCGCGTTTTACTTGGCCCTTGGGTAGCCCATGGTGACGGGCGTCACCCCCGGGTGGAGGGGCGAGAAGGTGTACCCCGCCGCCTGATACCCCTCAATGACGGCGGGAAGGGCGTCCACCGTGGTGCCCCGGGGGGCGCTGTCGTGGGCCAGCACCACCACCAGGTCCTTCCCCACCCCCTTCAGGCAGCCCGCCGCGATGACCGAGGGGGCCAGGGGGGTGACCGTGGCGTCCTGGGCGGAGGCGTTCCAGTCGAAGTAGACAAAGCCCCGGCGGGTCATCTCCCCGATGATCTCCTGGTACACCCCCCGGTTATAGCCGTTGATGCTGCCCCCGGGGAAGCGGAACACCTGGGGATAGGTCCCGGTGACCTCGTAAATCCACTGGTAGAGCTGGTAGAACTCCTCCAAAAACCCCTCCACCGAGGCGTATACCGTTTTATAGTCGTGGCTCCAGCTGTGCATGGCCAGGGTGTGGCCGCCCTCCACGATCCTCCGCATCCGCTCCTGGTCCGCCTGCCCCGTCCTGCCCACCACAAAAAAGGTGGCCTTGACGCCGTACCGCTCCAAGATGGCCAGTATCCGGTCGGTGTTGGCGGAGGGGCCGTCGTCAAAGGTGAGGCAGCACACCTGCCCGCCGGTGACCCGCTCCCCCTCCCAGTCCGGGGCGTAGAAATCGGGGTAGAGCTGGGTGTACTCGGGCACCACCCCCTCCGGGGTGGCCACGGAGTACTCCTCCAGCAGGTCGATGGTGTCTTGGGCCCGGGCCAGCTCCTCCTGGACCTGGGCCAGCTCCCCCTGGGCGGCGGTCAGGCCGGCCCTGGCCTGCTCCAGCTCCTGCCGGAGCTGGGAGGCGGCGGCCAGCTCCTGGTCCAGCTGACCGTGGAGGCGGAATTCCTGCTGGGCGGAGTCCCAGGCGCGGAGCGCCAGCCAGCCGCACCCGCCCGCCAGCAGCCCCGCCAGAAGCAGCGCGGCGAAAAACAGGGGCTTGAAGGGCGTCCGCCCCGGAGCGGCCGGCCCGGCCTCCTCCGGCAGACCGGCGGCCTCCGCGCCCCCTGTCTCCTCCCGCTGAACGGCCTGCTCTTGTGTTTCGTCCATGGCAATCCTCTCCCATTTCTCTCGGCTGAACCCAGTATAGGTCGGATTTTGTCGAAAGTCAATGGGTCGTACCACCTTGTAAACAACTGTAACCGGCTTGTCACTTTTGCCCCGGGCGGGGCCGGCCTCTTAGGATTCTCCCCGGTATGCCACCCGCCCGTGATACCAGCCTGTGACCCCGTCCTTCTTCACCAGCCGCCCCCGCCCGGTCTCCCGCACCAGGGACAGCCGGTCCCCCGGCGCCACCGGAAGGCGGTAGTCGGTGGCATCCTCGGTGTGGGTCAGGCCGTCCCGCCAGACGCTGAGGAAGTCCCGGGGGAGCCACAGCTCCCGCCCCGAGGCGGGGTGGCGCACTCGCACGCAGTCCCCCTCCTCCTCCAGCTTCTCCACCACGCTGTCCGACCAGCGGATGTTGATGGGGTCTGCGGAGGCCTCCTGACCGTCCAGGGCGACGGCCTCGGGCAGCTCGTCATACCAGGTCCAGTCCAGCTCCTCCCCGTACACGTCCGGGATGATGAGGGCGTTGAGCTGGCCGTCCACCTTGAGCACGCACCCCCCGTCGATGGAGGCGATATGGCGCGTTTCGTCGATGAGGGGGGTAGAGCGCTGAATGCGGGAATCGTACAGCGTCACCGGCCAGTGGCCCACCACCACCCACTTTTGGAAGCGGTGGCCCTGGCCCAGGAAGTCGTCGTTTTTCATACAGGGGTAGGCCTCCAGCTCCTCCAGCCGGTCCTCCCGGGGGACGCCGCCGTGGACAAAGAGGAAGTTCCCCGCCTCCAGGATGGTGGGCAGGCTCAGCAGAAAGGCGGTCTCCTCCGGGAAGCGGTCCAGCAGGGCGGCGCGCAGGGCGGGCAGCTCCTCCGGCCCCTTGGGAAGGGGCAGGCCGGCCTCCATGGCCATTTGGATCAGGGTGGACCGCTCCCGCCAATAATTCAGGGTGGGCCAAAGCTCCTCATAGACACAGGCCCGCTCCGCCGGCGCGCCCAGCCGCGCGTTCATGCGGATGAAAAATGCGTCATCCCCAGGATCGCCGCCCTCCAGGAACATGCGGTCGATGTAGTCGCAGTTGCCGCACAGGGCGTATACCGTGTGGGTCTTTTGCAGCTCCAGCACATAGCGCAGGGTGTCCAGGCTGCGGGGCCCCTTCTCCAGCAGGTCGCCCACGAGGATGAGCACATCGTCCGGGGTGAAGCAGACCTTGTCCAAAATCCCCCTCAGAACGGGGAGGTTGCCGTGGATGTCGCTGACCGCGACCACCCGGCGCCCGGGCCGGATGGCGGGGCGGATGACCTGAGCGTAACGGGGCATGGGCGGACCCTTCTTTCTAGAAAATGGTTTTAAGGGACTGATTCCATCCAAGTGCGCGGACTTTACCGCCAGTTCCTTAACATTCTACCACAACAAAAAGCGGTTTGCCAGCCCTTATATTATTTACAATTTCCTCTTTTTTCTGTCATAGGGTTGTGATATACTGTATCGAGTTAAATTGGACAAGAAGCGCGAGGAAAGACCCATAGGGCCGGCTGGACCGGAGCGAGGGCGAGCGGCGGGGCGCACAGCGCCCCGGAGACCAGCCCGAGTCGGAGAGAAGCCGGACCGTAATGGGTCCATTCCGAGCGTGACAAAACCGGCTTTATATAACAGAAGAGAAAGGACACAACGCTATGGGTCTGTTTGCAAAAGTATTCGGCACCCGCTCCCAGCGGGAGGTCAAGGCGCTCACCGCCACGGTGGACAGGATCGAGGCGATGGCCGACGAGTACCGCGCCCTCAGCGACCAGCAGCTGCGGGCCAAGACCGACGAGTTCAAAGCCCGCCTGGCCCAGGGGGAGACCCTGGACGACATCCTGCCCGAGGCCTTCGCCACCTGCCGGGAGGCGGCGGACCGGGTGCTGGGCATGCGGCCCTACCGGGTGCAGCTCATCGGCGGCATCATCCTCCACCAGGGCCGCATCGCCGAGATGAAAACCGGCGAGGGCAAGACCCTGGTGGCCACCCTGCCCGCCTACCTCAACGCCCTGGCGGGGAAGGGCGTGCACATCATCACCGTCAACGACTACCTGGCCAAGCGTGACTCGGAGTGGATGGGCAAGCTGTACAAGTTCCTGGGCCTGTCTGTGGGCCTGGTCATCCACGGGGTGCCCAAGGAGGAGAAGAAGCGGGCCTACGCCGCCGACATCACCCACGGCACCAACAACGAATTTGGCTTCGACTACCTGCGGGACAACATGGCCATCTACTCCGATGAGCTGGTTCAGCGGGGCCACGCCTTCGCCATCGTGGACGAGGTGGACTCCATCCTCATCGACGAGGCCCGCACCCCGCTGATCATCTCCGGCCAGGGGGAGCAGTCCACCCAGCTCTACCAGCTGGCGGACCAGTTCGTGGCCCGGCTGAAGTGCCGGCGGGTGAAGACGGTGGACGCCAAGGAAGAGGAGGACGCGGCCGACGACGCGGACTACATCGTGGACGAGAAGGCCCGCACCGCCACCCTCACCTCCCGGGGCGTGGAGAAGGCGGAGCAGGCCTTCAACGTGGAAAACCTGTCCGACCCGGAGAACACCACCCTGTCCCACCACATCAATCAGGCCATCAAGGCCCGGGGCGTGATGAAGCGGGACATCGACTACGTGGTGAAGGACGGCGAGGTCATCATCGTGGA
>ERZ808037.83-NODE-83-length-98287-cov-7.876713_pt1 | contig 98287 bp, 75 predicted proteins | sample MGYA00380190_ERZ808037 | MGnify/ENA primary metagenome ERZ808037 (study PRJEB31490, sample SAMN06133399) | mouse gut metagenome | isolation source: J9 | host: mice | place: China: Chengdu | collected 2015-05 ...
CTGATTTACGGCGGTCTGGTAGAAGCGGTTGCGAGCGAGAACGGTGCGAGAATGCAGGCGATGGATTCCGCAACGAGTAATGCTGAGGAAATGATAGACCACTTGTCGCTGATGTATAACAGAGCGCGTCAGGGATCTATTACGCAGGAATTAACAGAAATTATCGCAGGTGCGAATGCGATCAGCTAATATTAAATACGAGTGAAAGGAAAAAGAGATGGCAGAAGTAAAGACAAGTGAAAATCTTGGAAAGATCACTCAGATCATCGGCGCCGTACTGGACATTAAATTTTCGACAGGCAGTCTGCCGGAGATTAACGACGCAATCAGAATCCCGCTCAAGACGGGCGGAGAGCTGACTGTGGAAGTAGCGCAGCATCTGGGTGACGATACCGTCAGATGTATCTCCATGGGCCCGACCGACGGACTGGTGAGAGGTATGGATGCGGTTGCAACAGGCGCTCCCATCACGGTTCCTGTCGGAGAAAATACGCTGGGACGTATCTTTAACGTTCTGGGAGAACCGATTGACAATAAACCCGCGCCCAAGGATGTGGGATATGAGCCGATTCACAGGCAGGCTCCGGCTTTTGAGGAGCAGTCTACGGCGACAGAGCTTTTGGAGACGGGTATCAAGGTCGTTGACCTGCTCTGCCCTTATCAGAAGGGTGGTAAAATCGGTCTGTTCGGCGGCGCCGGTGTAGGTAAGACGGTGCTGATACAGGAGCTGATCCGTAATATTGCGACAGAGCACAGCGGCTACTCCGTATTTACCGGTGTAGGCGAGCGTACCAGAGAGGGTAATGACCTCTATCACGAGATGGAGGAATCGGGCGTTATCGACAAGACAACGATGGTGTTCGGACAGATGAACGAGCCGCCCGGAGCGAGAATGAGAGTGGGCCTGACTGGTCTGACCATGGCGGAGTATTTCCGTGATAAGGGCGGTAAGGACGTGCTGCTTTTCATTGACAACATTTTCCGCTTCACACAGGCAGGTTCCGAGGTGTCCGCGCTGCTTGGCCGTATGCCTTCCGCCGTGGGTTATCAGCCTACGTTACAGACAGAGATGGGCGCTTTGCAGGAGCGTATCACTTCCACAAAGAGCGGTTCCATCACCTCCGTTCAGGCGGTATATGTGCCTGCGGACGACCTGACTGACCCGGCGCCGGCAACGACATTCGCGCATCTGGACGCTACCACAACGCTTTCCCGTTCTATCGTGGAGTTAGGTATCTATCCGGCGGTTGATCCGCTTGAGTCCTCCTCCAGAATCCTCGATCCCAGAATCGTCGGGGAAGAGCACTATCAGGTAGCCAGAGGCGTGCAGGAGATTTTGCAGAAATATAAAGAATTGCAGGATATCATCGCCATTCTCGGTATGGATGAGCTTTCCGAGGAAGATAAGCTGGTGGTTGCCCGTGCGAGAAGAATACAGAGATTCCTCTCCCAGCCCTTCCACGTGGCGGAGCAGTTTACCGGAATGAGCGGCGTATATGTGCCGATTTCCGAGACCATCCGCGGCTTTAAGGAGATCCTTGACGGCAAGCACGATGACATTCCGGAGAGCTATTTCCTGAATGCGGGAAGTATCGACGACGTGGTTGCCCGCGTTAAGAAGTAGAGGCAGGTGATTGTTCAGTACAGGATTTTGCGCACCGTTTAAAATCCGTATGAAAACATAGCGGCAGCTATGAAGGTACTGAATAGCCGCAGGAGGTAAATATATGGCTGAGGACAGCAGAAACTTTACATTAAAGATCATCACACCGGACAGAGTCTTTTTTGAGGATGAGGTGTCCATGGTGGAGTTTAACACGGTCGAGGGCGAGGTCGGCATATACAGGGAGCATATCCCGATGACGATGATCGTTGCGCCCGGAATCCTCACGATCACGAAGGATCAGGAAGTGTCCGAAGCGGCCCTGCATGCGGGGTTTGCAGAGGTGCTGCCGGATCAGGTCACGGTGCTTGCCGAGATCATCGAATGGCCGGACGAGATTGACGTGGAGCGTGCGGAGGAGTCCAGATCCCGCGCCGAGGAGCGTATCAGGGAACATGCCCCGGGAACAGACATGCGAAGGGCGGAGATGTCCCTTAAGAGAGCTGTGGCGAGGATAGAGACAGTGCATAAATAGAAGTACTTTCAGGACAGGGGGACGGAGCGATCCGTTCCCCTGTTTAAACGAATAAAATAAACAGGAAGGAGCGGGCTGAGGATGCAAAGCCCCGGAATCGAAACGATGAAAAAAATACAGACGAAAATTGTTTTAATGGTTGTGCTGGCGACGCTTTGTGTTTCGATGATTGCCGGAACAATGGGAACGATGGTGACCAGATATTCCACGACTGCCGCGCTTAAGAAAAATCTGCTGGAAACGGCGGAGCTTGCGGCTCTGGCGGCGGAAAACATGATTTCCACATATACGCTGACCGTCTCGGAAATGGCATGTAATCCGACGCTTGTGGATGACAGCATTCCGGCAGAGAAAAAGCAGGCCTTTATTGAGGAAAGGGCAGATGCATATTATATGCGTTTTGGAGGAATGACAGATATAAACGGATATGATGCGATACATGGGGTGGATATTTCCGGCGAGCCTTTTTTTCAGGCGGCTGCACAGGGAAACAGCTACATGTCTACGCCTTACATAGATGGGAGCGATATCTGGCTGATGGTTGCCGCACCGATCCGGGACGGCGATGCTGTGAAGGGTGTGCTCTATTTTCAGTGTGATACCTATATTTTACAGTCTATCATCGACGGATTGCAGATCGGTGAGGAGGGAGAAGCCTATATTCTGGATAAGGACGGCACCACGATTGCCTATGTGGATCAGGAGACGGTGATGAACCGGGAAAATACAATGCAGGAGGCGGCAGCCGATCCCGGCAACGAGGGGCTGCAGACAGTGGCGGCTATTGAAAAAAAGATGGTGGCGGGGGAAGTAGGCATCGAACAATTTTATTATGCGGACGATCAGTCCAACAATATTCTGGGCTATGCTCCCATTGCAGGCACAGACGGGTGGTCCATTGCAGTCACGATTGATGAGGATGAATTTATGCGCCCTGCGGATTACGGCAACCTTTTTCAAATCATTATCTGTGTGGTGGTATGTATGATCGTGATTGTTGTTTCACTGAAAGTCAGCCATTCCATCGCCACGCCTGTCGTGAAATGCGCCAATCGTCTGCTGACTCTGTCCCAGGGAGATTTGAAGAGTCCTGTTCCGCAGGTGAAAGGCAGGGACGAGACAAGGATACTGGCGGATTCGACTGCGCAGTTAGTCAAAGACTTTGGCGGAATTGTAAGTGAGATGGAAGGTGTTCTCGGCGCGATCGCGGACGGAGACTTAACCAGAGAGGTTTCCGGAAAGCGCTATCCCGGGGATTTTGCCGTTTTGTGGGAATCCCTGCGGGTTATCAGCGAAAAACTGAACAGTACCATGGCGGGTATTGTCTCTGCGTCCGGCTGCGTTTCAACAGGTTCTGATCAGGTAGCATCGACGGCAGCCGTTCTGTCTCAGGGTGCGATGGAACAGACCGGGGCGGTAGAAGAGCTTTCCGGAACCGTTTCTGGTATGAGTGCGGAGGCAAAGGGAATTGCGCAGCTTACGGGACAGGCGAAAGAGGTAGTGAACGGAGCCGGCGGAAAGCTGCAGGAGAGCGGGGCGTACATAGACAACCTGAATCAGGCCATGACGCAGATTACGGAATCTTCCAATGAGATCAGCCGTATCATAGATACCATTGAAAATATTGCTTTCCAGACAAATATTCTGGCAATCAATGCTTCGGTAGAAGCAGCCCGTGCCGGGACGAACGGAAAAGGGTTTGCCGTGGTGGCGGAAGAGGTGAGAAATCTGGCGATCCGGTCAGATCAGGCGGCGAAAGCGACACAGGAGCTGATCGGACGTTCCGTAAAGGCGGTGGAAGACGGCAGCCAGGTCGTGGAAAAAGTGACGGGATCGGTGATTACGGCGGTGGAACTTGCCGGACAGGCAGTGGAGAGGATGGAGCAGGTGTCGAAAGCCGTGGAGAACCAGACGGATGCAATCGAACAGGTTGCGGCAGGCATTACACAGATATCCGGTGTGGTACAGAACAATTCCGCTACTGCGCAGGAAAGTGCGGCTACCAGTCAGGAGCTGTCCGGGCAGGCAGAGATGCTCAAACGCCTTGTCGGAAGTTTCAGATTGAAGCGTTGAAGGTGATTTTCACATTCCGGCTGTCACACCATATGATAAAATAAAACGACAGATTATCATGGTGAGTATATGAGACAATCGAGAATATTACCGTTTTACATGGCTTACCCGATGCCGCTCTTCTATCAGGAGCAGGATACAGTGACGCGGGATCTGGAATATTTGCAGGAGATGTATCCGACGGAAGCGAAGAAATACCAGAAAGTGATTGGAGAGATTCTGGACCGGTTAGACTATGAAGGCAGTATGATTTATGACGAATATCCAGACAAGTGGCAGATTTACCGGTTGACACGGGTCGTTGTGGATAGATTGAAACAGGATGGGAATGCAGGGCAGACGAGGCAGGAGCAGGACCGGATCACGGAGTTTGTTCAGGTGCTGTTGTGCGGCGAGATCTATAAAAAACGCCATATGAATCAAAACGGGATATTGAAGTTTTGATAAAGGAAAAACAAATACATGAAGAGAGCAATCATAAAGGGCATGTTGCTTGGATGCATCTTCGCGCTTGCGCTGATGATCTTAAGCAGGGTAATGAATCAGGGAAATACGGATATGACGACTGAGATGGGTGAGGCGACTTACCCTGTGCTGTCCATGTATGTGGGCTCGTACAGGGTAGGGAGTCTGCACGGTTATGCCCGGAGTATGGAGTGCGCCTATCTGCGGGACAACCTGCAGCCCATCGGTGAAAACAGAAAAATAGATGTCAAAATGGATACTTATGGGCGAAGAATCGACACAATCGGCTTTGAGGTGAGAAGCCTTGACGGGGAACGGCTGGTGGAGAGCACGCCTGTGGAGGAGTATCAATCCGATGAGGATGAGATTTCCTTTTCCATCACGCTTAAGGATCTGATCGAGAATGACATCGAATATATGCTGGTTTTTCTCGTTACACCGGAGAACGGCGAAGAGATCAGGTATTATTCCAGAATCATTTTAAGTGAATCCCTTCATGTCCGTGAAAAGCTGGATTATATTACAGACTTCCACGAGCGCACGTTTGACAAAGAAGCGGCGGCGGAGCTGACGAAGTATCTGGAATCCAACGCGGAGGGGGATAATACTACCTTCCACAAGGTGACGATTCATTCCAGCTTCAATCAGGTGACCTGGGGAGAGCTGCCGGTAAAGAAAGTAACGGAGCCGTGCATTATCATCAGAGAGCTTGCGGAGCAGACAGGCTCTTTCCATCTGGAGTATCTGGTGAGTATTAAGGAAGGAAAAAAGACACATTATTACCGGATAAATGAATTTTACAGAGTCCGCTACACGCCGGACCGCATGTATCTTCTCGATTTCGAGAGAACGATGGAGCAGGTTTTCGACGAAGAGGACGACGTCTGTATCAACGATAAGATCGTGCTGGGGATTACCGGAGAAGAGGTGGCGCTTAAGGAGAGCGACGGCGGCAACGTATTTGTGTTCACGGTGGCGGATAAGCTGTACAGCTATAACGTGACGGACAACAAGCTGGCCAGACTTTTCAGTTTTTACGGCAATACGGAAGAGCTTCGGGACGCAAGAAGCGCTTACGACAGGCACGATATCCGGGTGCTGACGGTGGACGAGACGGGAAACACGCTGTTTCTTGTCTACGGGTATATGAACAGAGGACGGCATGAAGGCTGCGTGGGCGTGGCTCTTTACGCTTATAACAGTGTGGCGAATACCGTGGAGGAGCTGGTGTATATTCCCTACGACAAGTCTTATGCGCTTTTAAAGACGGATATAGAGAGACTGGCCTATCTGAGCAGGACAGGCATTTACTATTTTATGCTGGACGGCAGTGTGTATGGAGTGGATGTCCGCACGCTCTCGATTGAGACGGTGGTGACGGGACTGAAAGAGGGCGGCTATCATGTGTCGGAGTCCAATAAGATGCTTGTCTGGCAGGAAGGCAGCGATCTCTATGCGGCCACCGACCTTGTTCTGATGAATCTGAACACGCAGAAACAGACGAAGATCAGGGCGGGAGCGGGAGAGTATATTTCGGTCGTGGGCTTTATGGGGGAGGACCTGATTTACGGTCTCGCCCAAAGGCGGGATATCCGGGAGAACAGTACGGGCATCACGACATTCCCCATGTACTGCCTGAAAATCCAGAGCGACGACGGCAGCGTGTTAAAGACTTACCAGAAAGACAATGTCTATGTGGTGGAAAGCGAGATTTCGGAGAATCAGCTCACGCTCTCGAGAGTTGTGTATGATGAGGAAACAGGGAGCTATGTGCCCACCCTTGACGATCAGATTATGAACACGGAAGAAGTCAGGAGCGGCAGCAATGTGCTGGGCTTTGTGGTGACCGAAACGTATGAGACCATCTGCCAGATCACGGTGAAAGATGAGATAGACGAAAAGGGGCTGAAACTTCTGACGCCGAAGGAGATTCTGTTCGAGGGAGATCGCTCTGTAGGAGAGCTGGGAGAGGGTCCTTCGGAAAACTATTTCTACGTGTATGGGAAGAACGGTATAGAAAACCTTTATGCCAATCCCGGCAGGGCGGTAGAGCTTGCGTACCGCGTGGCCGGTGTGGTGGTGGACGACGACGGTGACTATGTCTGGCGCAGGGAAACCAGAAGCACGCGCAACCAGATCATGGCAATCACGGAGGACGAGGTGACGGAGAACGAGAGCGCCCTTGCGGTCTGCCTCGACACCATTCTGAAATATGAGGGGATTTCCAGAAATACCCAGCGGCGTCTGAATCAGGGAGACAGCGTGATGGATATTCTGAAGAGTGATCTGGCAAACTGTACGATACTGGATCTGTCCGGATGCAGTCTGGACGCCGTTTTGTACTATGTAAATAAAGATATTCCCGTGCTGGCAATGCTGGAAGACGGAAACGCGGTCCTGATCACGGGCTTTAACGAGCTGAATATCGTGGTAATGGATCCGGCCGCGGGGACACTGGAAAAGAGAGGCATGAATGATTCGACGGAATGGCTGAAAGAAAACGGCAATCAGTTCATCGCCTACATCAGAAAAGAGTAAAGAAAAAGGAGGCGCGTATGCTGCAATCGGACATCTCAGTGATTTTTGACATGGACGGCACTATTTTTGACACCGAAAGACTGGTTTTAGACTGCTGGGAGCGTGTGGGCGAAACCCATGGGATTCCGGATATCAGGGAGGTATTCATGCGCTGCATCGGCACGAACAAGGTGCGAACGCAGGAGATTGTCTATGAGCATTACGGGAAGGCGTTTCCTTTCGAAAAGTTCAGTGAGGAGAGTTCCGTGCTGTTTCATGAGATCACGGAAAAAGCGGGGATCCCGGTGAAGCCGGGCGTTGTGGAGCTGTTAACATATCTGTCGGAAAATCATGTGCCGCTGGGGCTTGCCTCCTCCACCAGACTTGCCGCCGTCACGCAGGAACTGCAGGCGGCGGGGCTTTATGACTATTTTCAGGTGGTGGTGGGCGGAGATCTGTTAAAGAACAGCAAGCCGGCTCCGGACATTTATCTGATGACATGTGAGCGCATGGGCGTCCTGCCCGAAAATACATACGCGGTCGAGGATTCCTACAACGGTATCCGCTCCGCGCACAGCGCCGGAATGCGGCCCATTATGGTGCCGGACCTGACGCCTGCGACGGAGGAAATGCGCAGTTTAAGCGTGGCGGTGTTTGAGGATTTGTTTCAGGTGAAGGCATATTTTGAAGGGTGAGAAGGAGGAAAAGGATGAGAGGGATGAGGAAGAGACGTATTCTCGCAATGCTGCTGGCTGCCTGCATGATCGTGGAGAGTGCGGCTGTGGTATCGGCAGCGGAGCCGGAGCGGACGGCTGCGAAGACCATGGAAACGGAGACGACAGCCCTGGAGGCGCCGGCTGAGTCAGCAGAAGAGGAAACGACGGCAGGGAATGAGGAGCAGGCGCCGTCCGCGGAGGAGAATGGGGCGGATAAGGAGACAGAGACGCCGGAGAAAAACCCCGCGGATAGCGAGACAGAGAGACCGGGGGAAGGCGTGACGGAAGAACAGGAGCCGGAGGACATGCCAGGGACGCCGGAACAGGGAGCCGGGGAAGAATCAGGAGAAGGCACAGAGGACAATCCTGCGGAAGATACGGAGCATCCACCGGCAGAAGATGGGGCCGATGAGCCGGAGCAGGATCCCGGTGCGGAGGAAGATCCGGTGGATGCGCCGGAGGACGAAGAGCCTGTCGGACTGCCGGATGAAAATATGCCCGTGGAGGAGGAACCCGTCGATGAGGCGCAGATCATGTCACAGGCGGAGCCGCTTTCGGATGAGGAAATTACACAGGGCGGGACAGACATGAAGATCACATCCCTGAAACTGCGGCAGGAATATGGAGGGATTGTGCTGGTCTGGAAGTATGACTGGAACGATATCGATGTCAATCAGGTGAGCGCCGTATTCGACCGGTGCAGGGTATACCGGTCTGAGACAGAAAACGGTTCTTATGAGCTGATATGGGAGACTACCGATGAAGACGGCCATTACAGCTATCGGGACGATGACGTGGAACGGGTCGCCGGAGGGGCGGCCAATAAGACCTATTACTACAAGGTCAGCGTGGTATACAGCAGAAGCGAGAAAGATGAGATCGGTGTTTTTGGTGACAACAAGCCGTACGAAAGTGAGCTTTCCGCTCCCGTCAACAACGCGGATGACTATTATTACCGGAATGCGGAGTTCTTTTTAAACGACGAGCCGGAGTATATCGGCGTATACGTCACGGATGACGAAGGAAAGCGGCTGGATTCGATTACCTTAAAGGAAGGAAAGGTGACATCTCTGCGCGTGACGGCCGTGAAAGCGGACGGCACGAAGGAGCCGGTGACGGGGAGGAGTAACTCGGAATGGATTCTCTGCAGGCGGTATTATACGGGAAAGGAAATCGCGGAAATATATTATGATCAGTTTGACAAGGTGGGAGAAGATAAGGCGACCCTTCTTCCGGAGCTGGGGGAAGACACCCATGTATATGCAAAGGCGCTGTCAGGCTCTGCGGGCAGCGATACCTGTTATTTGATTTATAAGATGGAAGATTACTCCAGAGTAGGCGCTTTTATATGGCAGATTCCGGTTAGCATCGAAGAAGGGGACGGAAGTGACGAGCAGATAGAGACCGGCGTGTACAATACGAAAGAGTCGCTCTGTCAGGGCATACGCGATACCATGGTGGCTCGTGAGGATACCACGCTCTACGCGACAGGCGGGTACGAGTGGTGGGCAGTATCCGATAATCCTGCCGGCTCCGATCTGGACTTCGAGGATGTTTTTGACTTCCACAGAGAGCGGGCAGGCATGAAACCTTGTGAAGGAGATTATCTGCTGCTGGCCATGGGGGATGCGTCCTCGGAGGTTTGGTTTGGTTCATGGCTGGAGATGAAGGATTCGGACTATATTTTTGGCGGGCAGTATCTGACCCAGTATACGGTGACACCCCATTTTATCACGACCAGAGGGCAGGAGGATCAGGTAGACCGGAAAATAAACGAGCTGATTCATACGGAAGGAGGCGCTCTGCATTCTTATAAGAACGCCGGCGACTACGCGAAAATCAAAGCGGCATACAATTATGTCAGAGACCATGTGAGCTATATCGGAACAACTACCCCGATTTATCACACCTGCTATTCCGCACTGATCAACAGGAAAGCTACCTGTCAGGGCTATGCGCTGTTGTTTTACAGGCTGGTGAGAGAGCTGGGCATTCCCTGCAGAGTGCTGATGGGGGTAGACGCCAACGCCCATACATACAATATTGTACAGCTCGACGGCGCCTGGTATTATGTGGACACCAATGCCGGCGTACTGTTGAAAGGAACGGATGATTTTCAGCCGGCGACCCTGCAGTCACAGTATCGGACACCCGCTTTTACCAGCGAGTATCTGTCGAAGATTTCCAAGAAGTCCTATGCCGGAAGCGGCGCGGACACAAGTGGATTGAAGGCCGTGGAGAGTCTGACATCGGAGGAGATCCGGGCAATTGACGGAAATCTGACGGCGGCGGCCGACCGGATGAAAGCCACATACACGATCGGCGGAGCGGCGGTTAAAGCATCGGGAACGGTGAAATATCTGGAGGGCTGCAGCAGGTATCTGGGATATGAGGAGAATAAGAATATGCCCGCATCCGGCTATTTTCTGGGCCTTAAGCTGTCGGTAGATACGGCCGGGTTTACAAAGGACGGAACGGTTACGGTCAGTTATTTCGATCAGGCGGGTGTACAGAAATCGGTGTCTTATGGCATGGATGACTTAAAAGACGGTGCGGTGGCGCTGCTTGTAAATGTCACCGAAAATCCGGGCATAAAGATCAGCGTGGATTATGACGGGGAGGGCGAGACTTCCAGATATGAGGCGATGGTGTATGATCTGGATCTTTCCGGGTTAAAAAGGGAAAGCCGGTCGCAGAGCAGTGGAGCCACAAAAGAGGTGAATAAGTATGGCATCGGACTTTCCGCGCCGATTGTGAAAAAATCCGCTGACGGAAAGACGATGGAAGCAGTCTATGAGGCGGTCGCTTATTCGGATCATGTCAAATGGACGGCGGAAGCAGAGGAGCAGAAGGGAAATTATATTGCTCTGCGAATAGATATGCCGGAATCCGTGAAAGCCACGGAGCTTGCAAAATCGCTCGAAGTTACGACGGACGATGGCGCAGCGCGGGCAGCACAGACACTTAAGCAGGGCTGGAATGAGACTGCGGACTGTTATATGGATGTGGCGGAAGACAGGACGGAAATTTATCTGGCGATGCAGGTGGAGAAAAATTTCACCAGGCGCTTCATGATTAGCTGGGGCGGTACGAATCCGCTGGCCTTTGTGCAGTCGCTGACGATTTCCGTGCCTGCCGACAGCGCATTGGAAAGCCGGAGCGAAAATGCGCTTCTGCCGGGAAGTATTGCCTTTAACGGTCTGGTGCCGACGATGTATGTGGGGCAGAACCAGAATGTTAATATCACGTTTCAGAAGAAGTATGAGAAGGACGAAATTCAGGTATTCTATGTTTCTGATGCGGCAGATGTCGTTGCGGTAAACAGAATAACCGGTGTCCTGCGGGCGCTGAAACCGGGTACGGCACAGATCACGGTGTCGGCAGTAGATAAATCGGGCAATGTTATCACGAAGACAGCCAGAATTACGGTAAAGGAACTTCCTGCGCCGACGGGCCTGAAAACCTCTTTGGTCAGGGATCATAATGTCAGCGTGAGCTGGAAGGCGAATACGACAGGGCAGTATACGGAAATCTATGCCATTCCGTATCGCTTAACAACCTTTGGCACCAATAAGAAGGGTTGGAAAGACGTGGTGGAAAATGCCTTAAAAGAGGCGGATATGGACGAAGTAAACCTTGCTTCTCTGGATGACGCCGAAAAGGCGGAAAAGCTGAATGCTTTAAAGGAAACTTTGGGGACAGGAGCATGGGCGGCAGTATCAGTTCCGGCAAAGGACAGCAGCGTGACGCTGGAGGGATTGCAGGCGGAGACAGCGTATATTTTATATGCGAGAAATGTTTCAGTGACGGCGGCATCCACGCTTGTATCCGCAGGTGCGGCCTTCGGGAAAGTGGAGACGTCGGGTCCTGTATTCCATACAATCCGGCTGCAGCTTAAGAAAGGGGACGGCACTGTTCTTGCAGAGAGCACGGGCGAGGCTGACAAGACAGTGATATATGAGGTGACGGACACGAATATCCCGGTGGAGTTCTCCTGGCGGCTGCTGGACGAGTCCGGGGCGGAAATGAATCCGGCTCCGGTATTTACCAATATAAGATATACCACCGGTAACGGGGGCATTGTGAGCGTAAGTGCGCCGAAGAACGGCCCTGTCGGATTGAAATACGGCAGTCAGGTGGGAGAGACGGTTCTTATGGTGACCGGAAAGGATGCTTCCGGTATGTTACGGTCCTCTGAGCAGATCAGGGTCAGGGTGGTAAAAGCGCCCGGCAAACTGAAAGATAAGTCGACAACGCTGACAATCGGACAGAGCGTTTCTCTCAGGGAGCTGATCGGCACCGATCTGAAGGGAACGACGGCGGGAATGAATCTGGGCGGAATAGATTTTGCTTCGGCCCTTAAGGTGATTACCGACAGCAAATGCTTTGCGGTTTCCTGGCCGGACTCTTCGGAAACGCAGAAGCCGGAGGACGCGGTTATCACAGCGATGGCGCTGATTGAGGGCAAGAGTGGAAATAAACTGGAAGTGCCTTTTCAGATGGGCAGCTCTGCAGCGAAGGCCAAAATCCAAATCAAGGATATGACGGCGGCTTCCATCAGCAGGATTACCGTCAGGGATACGTCGGCACTGATTGAGTTTAAGCCGGCTCCGGCAGTTATGAAAGTGTCTGCCGGCAGCAGATATTATACGATGCACATTACGGATAAGGTGACCGGAGAGAGCGTGGAGGCAGCGGAGACGGAAACAGCCGGAATACCTTATACCTGCACCTTTACAGAGGGCGGGGAGGGAAAGAACTGGACATGCGAGGTCAAAGGGCTGTCCAGCAATAAAGCCTATGAGGCGGTGCTCACGGCGCATTATGACGCCGATGAGAGCCATAAGAACGCGAAGCCCGCTAAGGCCAGGAAATTTACGACAAAGAAACCGCTGCTGAATGCGGAGGGAAGCATTGGCATCAATTATGTCAGCCTTGACAAGCTGCACGTGAACCCGGACGATGCCGGAACGGGCATTGATTATGACGCGGAAGGAGGCGTTGTGCTGGAAAACAATGGAACATATGTATTTATGGCACAGGTCAGCAATCTGGCGAGGACGCTGGAGACGGATAAACTGAAATGGACGATTTCTTCCGGGGACAAGAGGGCGGCGTCCACCAAGGCATCATCATCCAGCTTTGAAATGCAGCTTACGACGAAGCGAACAGGAACTTTCACGGTGACGGCTGCATCGACGGCTACGAAAATGCCGGTCGCAACCTTTGTGGTTACGGTGGTTCCCTACCAGTCCGGCGGAGCGGGCGCACCGGAGCAGCCTCCGGTGCCGGATCAGACCGCGCTGCTTCCGGAGGCATATACGGGAGATATGCTGAAATCGAAACAAGAAGACGCGGCATAAAAAGCGGATTATCATATCTTATATCAAAGGGGAAAGCCCTGCAGACGGAAAAGACCTGTCTGCAGGGCTTTCTTATGTGCATAAGCAGAGCCGGAACGTTTTAAATAGCGGTATCTGCTAAACGTTTTTAAATATGTTTCCTTTATATTTCTCCAGCGCCGTAAGCAGTATCATCCCCAGAATCCCGCAGGAGATTACTTCCCCCGCCCCCACGGTCAGGCAGTAGAAGCCAAGACACTGTATCAGCGACATGCCCTCGATCAGAAGTCCGTAGCCGTAGACCAGTATAAGCGGCACAATAACCGTATTCGCGAGAATCGGGCAGACAGGCGCGCACCATTTCCATTTCCGCAGGGCATAGGTGCCGAGCGCGCCGAGAAGCGTGGCCAGAGAGCCGAAAACAATATCGGGCAGAGCGCATCCTGTGAGAATATTGCTCAGCAGACAGCCGATAAACAGTCCCGGAATGGCGGCGGGCGTAAAATAGGGTAAAACAGTGAGCGCTTCCGAGAAGCGTACCTGGACAGCGTAATTGGCCAGCCCGAAGGCGTTCGCGATAAAGGTCAATACGATGTAGAGTGCGGCGATCATAGCCGCCTGCGCCATGAAGAGCGCGTGAATGCGTGCGGTTTTCACGGAAACCGCCTGTGTGTTTTGTGTTTTCATGCAGTTGTCTCCTTTAGTTTTGTTTTACGTCAGGAAGGTCTCGAACTGACGTTTTGTATTTGGGAAATTTTGTTTTACAAATTTTCCAGATATTAAGTATACCAGCATATGCAAATAAGTCAAGTCTGTTTTTCCGGGCCGGAAACCCAAGCCGGAAACGAAGCGCCGGAAATCAGCATGTATCATCAAAAGGGGTCAGGATGATTCCTGCATTGCGACGATTTCCGACAAAATATTTGCGATATGTACCTGACTGTCGGGCGGCAGAGTCAGGAGCAGGTGATAAACCTGCATAGGTATGCTGTTGTCGCTGTGATTCATAGCCTCTATATTTTCCAGAAGTTTACTGACAGGAATTTCCAGGCCCCTGGCGATCCGGCAAATGCTTTCTACGGTTGGATTTTTTTCTCCTCTTTCAAGCTGGCCGATATAAGTCGGATGAAGACAGCAGATTTCAGCCAGTTTTTCCTGTGTCATGCGCTTTTTCTTTCTGAAATGACGAATCCTTAGTCCCAATTCTTTCGCTATATCCATTTAAAATGAGTCCTTTCCGGAATATACCTGCAATGGTGTCCGTAATTGATTTTATGAAGACAGACTATAGGTATTAAAGCGGACAAACAACAGACTATTGACATTAAAATAGAAGAAATATATACTAAAAATATTAAAAATGAATAAAAAAGAACATCAGAAAGCATTTTTGAAAATGGTAAACTATGTGAAATATATAAAAAGAGCGGCAGGCATAATAGCCGGTTTTATGATTTTTGCCGGAATGACACAGATGTTAAACGCGATGTTTGTGGATGACTCCGCTGAGTGGAATCGTGTCCTGTGGCATGACTTTTATGAGGATCAGGGAAAAATCGATCATTTATATCTGGGGTCTTCCCATGTATTTCGGGACGTCGATCCGCGGATTCTGGATCAGATGAGCGGCGCATATCATTTTAATCTGTCGACAGGGAGGCAGAAACTTAAAAGCTCCTATTATTTATTGCGGGAGGCTGACAGGCTGAATGACTTGTCTCATGTATATCTGGAAATGTATTACGACGTGAATCTGGAAGATGATGGTGAGTATGTGGATTATAACCGCCATTGGCAAAATACGGATTATATGCGGCTGTCTTTTAACAAGATGGCATATATAGCCGCAATCAAAGGCCCGGAGCAATATATAAATATCCTGCTTCCGTTTAGCAGATATCGAAGCTGTCTGGGGGATTGGGACTATATCAGGGAGCAGATAGAAGAAAAGAGGCAGGAAGAGTATCTCAATTATGGATACCGGGATGGAGACGCTGTATCTGCAGGGCAGGGCTTCCGCGAGGGTACGGGGGTATATAAGGAAAACCAGAAGTTTTTTGAGCAGAGGTCGGTACTTAGCGGTTATTCTATGCAAGGGGAGCCGGAGAAATACTGCCGTATGATTATTGAGTATTGTCAGAGCAGGGAAATTCCCATCACCCTGTTCGTATCGCCGATTTATGACCTGCAGCTGATCAGTACGCTTGCCTATGATGATTACGTAGAGGAAGTCAGGACTTTAGCGGATGAGTACGGCGTAGCGTTTTATGACTTTAACCTTGCAAAGGAAGCGTATTTTTCTCTGGAGAACGGAGAAGGTTTTATGGACAGCGGGCATTTGAACAAATACGGAGCCGAAGTATTTACGCCTTTTCTTTATGAGGTGGTATCGGGGAAAGAGACGGATAACGACAAATATTTTTATGCCTCTTATAAAGAAAAGCTTGAGAAAACGCCGCCTGCCATATATGGCATTTACTGCTTCGATGTGAGGGAGGACAGAAGAAGGTGGATCGCTTCCAACCGCGATTCCGGGATGGAATACCGGATCGTGGTAAAACCGGTAGAAGGCGGGATGTATGTGCTTCGGGATTTCGATGAAAACAAGCAGTTTGAACTTCCGGCGGAAGAAGAGGGGCTTTGCGTGATTGAGGCAAGAATGCGTTCATTTCCGGATGAGATCGTGCAGACGATGGAGATTTCATTTTAGGAAACCGGAAATGACATAAGAGGATAAAACAGTATGTTATTTAATACGCCGCAATATATTATTTTCCTGCCAATCGTGGTTTTGGTCTACTATGCCATGCCCGGACGCGCAAGATATATATGGCTGCTTTTTACAAGTTACTATTTCTATATGCAATGGAATCCGGTGTATGTTCTGTTACTTTTTTTGTGCACCTTTTTGACATATTTCTGTGGAAGATTCATGGAAAGTCTTTCAGGCGCAGGAAAGAAAAAGGCGTGCTTCGCGATTTGCATTTTGGTGAATCTTGGCATTCTGGGTTTCTTCAAATATATTCAATTTGGCGTTTCCATATTAAACCGCCTGCTGTCATTTATTCATGTCGGAGAGGTTAGCCGGGAATTTGACATTTTGCTTCCTGTCGGTATTTCTTTTTATACGCTGCAGGCGCTTGGCTATCTGATCGACGTGTACCGTGGGGATATCTATGCGGAAAAAAATTTTCTGAGATATGCGCTTTTTGTATCCTTTTTTCCGCAGCTTGTGGCGGGACCGATCGAGCGGTCGAAAAACCTGCTGGTACAGCTAAACAGGCCGCAGCCCTTTTCCTATGAAAACGTAAGAAAGGGTGCACTGCTTGTATTGTACGGTCTGTTTTTGAAGATGGTAATTGCGGACAGGGCGGCGGTTCTTGTGGACACCGTGTATCAGGAAAGCGCTGTATATCCGGGATTTTATGTGGCGGCAGCCACGCTCTTTTTTTCCATACAGATATACTGTGACTTTTACGGGTATTCCACGATCGCGAGAGGATCCGCAATGATTATGGGCATATACCTGATGGAAAACTTCAACGCGCCGTATTATTCCAAAAGCGTGAAGGAGTTCTGGCGCAGATGGCATATCTCCCTTTCAGGGTGGTTTCGCGATTACCTGTATATTCCTCTTGGCGGAAACAGAGGGGGATGGCTGCGCAGGCAGAGAAATATTCTGGCGGTATTTACGGTCAGCGGTCTGTGGCACGGCGCATCTTTCGCCTTTGTCTTCTGGGGACTTTTGAACGGCATTTATCAGGTGACAGAGGATGCGGCGGGGACCATAAAAGGATGGGCCGGCAAGTACGCTGGGAAATGGGAGAAAATACTCGGGAAACGGGAAGAAAAGCCGGAGAGCATGTTTAGTAAATCTCTGTTTCAGACGCTCAGAACGTTTCTTCTGGTGTCCTTTGCATGGCTTTTCTTTCGCGCCGGAGGAATGAGCAGGGCGCTGGAAATATTAAGGAATATGTTTCGCGGAAACAACTGGACGATTCTCTTTGACGGTTCTTTGTATGAGCTGGGTGTGGCAGGAAATGAGATGAATGTACTTCTGGCGTCCATTTTGCTTTTGTTTGCAGTGGATTATCATAAGTACCGGGGCAGGGATGTGGCGGATTTGTTTTTGAAGCAGGGCTGGTGGTTCAGGGTAAGCGGAATTATGCTGCTTTTGTTTACCATTTTGCTGTACGGATGTTACGGCGAACTGTACGATATCCAGCAGTTTATCTATTTCCAGTTTTAGCGTGTTTTCCTAATCTGTCAGAATTAAAATAAAAGCTGCCGCAGGATCACAAACGGCAGCTTTTCATATGCACATTTCATGGATGGAAGACGTGGCATCCTGCGGTTTCGGGCTTCGCTTATATCAGCTCTCCCGCATGATACCTGGTCACAATCGACTGGATACGCTCCACAGGATTCAGAAGATCGCTGATGGAGGCGTCGTGATTGAGTGTGTCTATGATATAAGCGATATATTTGCTCATATCGCAGTCGATATACCATTCCCGGCTAAGAAGTTCCGGTGTCTGGTAGATCAGATTCGTGGTCAGGACACGGCAGATGGTGCCCTCCTCGTAAGCCTTATCAAAGCGGTCCAGCCCGGCGGTAAAAAGACCGAAGGTGGAAAAGACGAAAATTTTCCCGGCCTTTCGTTCCTTTAAGGCGGCCGCCACTTCCAGCACGCTCTCGCCGGAGGAAATCATGTCGTCAATGATAATCATATCTTTGTTTTCTATGTTGCTGCCGAGAAATTCATGGGCGATGATCGGGTTTCTCCCGTTGACGATACGGGTGTAGTCACGACGCTTGTAGAACATACCCATATCCAGACCAAGTACGTTGGCGATATAGATAGCCCTGCTCATGCCGCCCTCGTCCGGACTGATCACCATCATATGATCGTTGTCGATCTGCAAATCCTTTACATGGGTCAGAAGTCCCTTGATAAACTGGTAGGCGGGCTGCACTGTCTCAAAGCCGTGCAGGGGGATGGCGTTTTGTACGCGGGGATCGTGTGCGTCAAAGGTGATGATGTTATCCACGCCCATGCTCACCATTTCCTGAAGCGCAAGAGCACAGTCCAGAGACTCCCTCGCGGCACGCTTGTGCTGCCTGCTCTCATAGAGGAAAGGCATAATGACGGTAATGCGTCTCGCCTTGCCGCCCACAGCCGCGATAATGCGCTTTAAATCCTGATAATGATCGTCGGGGGACATATGGTTTTCATGGCCGCAGAGAGAGTAGGTGAGACTGTAGTTGGCCACATCCACCATCAGATACAGATCCGTGCCGCGCACAGATTCTTTGATGACGCCTTTTCCCTCGCCGGAACCAAACCGGGGGACTGCCGCGTCCAAGATATAGGTATCGCGCTGATAGCCGGAGAAGGCAAGGGAGTCCTTGTGCTCGCTCTCCCGCTCCGTGCGCCATTTCACCAGATAATAGTCAACCTTTTCGCCAAGCGTGCGGCAGCCTTTCAGGGGAATCATCCCCAGAGAGCCGACAGGTATGGTTTCCAGATTCCGTTTCTCTTCGCGTCTGTTCATAGAAAGATTCCTTTCCTTTAGGTTCTTGTCATTTTGTACATTCGGATATCTTCCCCAGCGAGTCTGCAAACTTCAAAATTGCTTGTGATACGGGAAAAAATACGATCAGAATAGCGGTCCCGTAATTCTGCCAGAGAAAAATTAGTAGATATCAGGGTAGATTTCTTGCCGAGATGCCTTTCGTTCAAGAGAGAAAAGAGCTGGGATGAGGTGAACTGGTTGGTCAGCTCCGTCCCGAGGTCGTCGATGATAAGCAGATCGCACCGATAGAGATCGGAGTAGGTGTTTTGTCGTTCATCCCTGCTTTTGACGTTAAAGGATACGCTCGACAATAAATCAAACAGGCCTGCCGCGCCAAAATAGATCACGGAATATCCCTGATCCATCAATTCTTTTGCGACACAGCCGGAGAGAAATGATTTACCCGTTCCTACTGTACCATAAAAAAAGAGATTCCGGTAGTCTGAATTAAAATTTTTGATAAAACTATGGCAGGTTTCAACGGCGTGCCGGAAAAGAGCCAGAGCTTCTCCCGCGTAATATTCGTAAGAAAGCAGACTGAAATTATTGCGCTTTAGCATGTCCTGTATGCCCGACTGCTCATAGAGCAGAGAGATTTCTGCCTGCCTCAGACAGTGACACTTTTCCCGATCGATATAGCCGGTATCGCGGCAGTCAGGGCAGGAAAAAAGCGGTTCCAGATAATCGGCCGGAAGCCCTGCGTCAAACAGAAGCTGCTTTTTTTGTTCTTTCAGGGCGGCGAGATTTTCCCGCAGTCTTGAAAGAGCGGTGTCATCCCCGAGGAGAAGTTTCTTTCCCTGTCCGACGGAAAGGGAAGCAGTCTCGTCCTCCAGTTCCCGGTACCCGGGGATATGAGAATATACATAGCCGCGTCTGCGCTCTGTCTCCAGACGGTTCTGCCGCTGCTTTTCTTCGTATTGCCGGAAAATCCGGTCGTATTGCGGGTTTGTTAATGGCACGGTGTCTCCTTTTTATTTTCCACGATTTTTTATGAAACCGGATTAAGCTCAATTAGTCAGAATTTCTTTCTCCAATGCCTGCTGAATGGCCTCAAAATCATAGTCATGCTGTGTAAACTGGTTAAATTTGTTGGCGGACATGGCCGAACGGCCTGTTTTGCTCCGGCGGTGATTTTCGTCAAGGGATTTGATATCGCCCTTGTGGTGCACGCCGGCCTTGTGCCAGCTCGTCAGGATGCTGTCCGCATATTCAAACCGGTGGCTGTCCGTGGCAAGCACCGTGCGCTCGCAGGCGGTGAGAATCACATCGTTTTCAAAGCCGTAGAGCTTACGCCAGCGGTCGATGTAGGAAACCTCCGTCTCTGTGGGAATATTGTTTTTCCCGAGGGCGCGCATGATTTCGTAAACGTCCTTATCATATTTTCCGGACAGGGAAGCGGCCTGTTTCTGCGTGGTAATGCCCTGTTCGGCCCAGCTTATGGCCACTTTTTCTATGTAGCGCAGATCTCTCTTGCCGCGGTCGACGCAGTACTGGATCAGGTAATCTGTCAGATCCTCGGAGAATCCCAGCTTGTCCATGATGAAAAGTATGGTGCGCATATCGTTTGCGCTCAAAGGTTTTTTCAGGTACTGCTCCGCCACAAAAAGAAGCCTTGCGGTATCTTCATCCGCCTTAAAGTCGCGGAGCTGATCTGCCGTGTAATGCGGCTTCTCCACGGAAAACGACTGCGTCTGCGGCTGTGCGGGCGCTGCCGCGTTCACGGAAGGATAAGCAACCGTCCGGGCAGGCGAAGACACAGACGTAAAAGGCGCCGTCACGCTCGGATAAGTGGCCATGACAGAGCTGGCCGGAACCGGAGCGGAGGTGTTGGAATCCATCAGATGAATGCCGGTAATATTTTTATGACCGTCGTAGTCAAGAATGAGAAGGCGGTTCCGTTCCCAATATTTGAGGGCGCGGACCACGTCCTTTTCCGTGTAGTTGAATTTATCGGCGATATCGCCGATGCTGGTGTCGAGTCTGGCGCTCATCATGCGGATCAGATAAAGGTAGATCTTTAGCTGCGCATCGTTGGCGGCCTGCATGTACTCGTCAATAAAACGGTTTGAAATAACCGTAGAATCCGTGTAGTTGTCCTGATAAATTGTCAAAAACCCCATTTTATACCCCTATATAACCCCTATATTAGAAAACTGGTGCCGCGCAGGCAGACTACTGCTCGTATCATTTGCCGCGCGCATTTATGAGTATAACATTTGTTTTTGCGAAAGGAAATGGGCAATCTGTAACAAACGGATATGCGTTTACGAATGGCGGGACAACCATTCTTTTGTGGATATTGTGGACAAACCGGGAAAACACTATGAAACCGTATGGTTTCTTCCACAAAAATATCCACAGAAAAAACGGATTGTCTCAGGTTCTTTTCTGTGGATATTGTGAATAATTATTTCTGTAACAGGTTTTCACCGATTTTTACGATGTCGCCCGCGCCCATAGTTATCAACAAATCATCCTTTGTGCAATTTTTCAGAAGATAATTTTCTATCGCCTCAAAGGCAGGGAAGTAGTGGCAGGAGTGCCCGTGGGACCGGATTTCTTCTGCCAGGGTTTCCGAGCTGATGCCCAGCGTATCCTTTTCTCTGGCGGCGTAGATATCTGCCAGGACGATCTCGTCGGCCAGAGAGAGGGCGGAGGCGAACTCCTTCAAAAAAGCTTTGGTTCGTGTGTATGTGTGGGGCTGGAATACGCACCAGAGCCTCTTGTGGGGGTACTGTCTGGCAGCGTTTAAGGTGGCGCGGATCTCCGTGGGGTGATGGGCGTAGTCGTCGATGATGTTGACGCCGTTCACCTGCCCCTTATACTCAAAGCGTCTGTCCGTTCCGGTGAAAGCCATAAGACCTGCGCGGATCACCTCGTCTGAAATGCCGAGAAGATCCGCCAAAGCGATGGCTGCCAGAGCGTTCAGGATATTGTGTTCCCCGTGTACCCGCAGAGAAAACGTGCGTTCCCTGCCGTTCCCGTCACGCAGGAGGAAGGAGGGATAGCCTGCGTCGTCGTAAGTAATCTGCGATGCGGTATAGTCCCTGCCGGAGGAAAGGCCATAGGTAATCACGCGGCAGGAAAGACCTTCCGTGAGCTCCCCGCACCGCTCGATATCGCCGTTGATGATCAGGGCGCCGTCCCTCGGGCAAAGGAGCGCAAAACGGCGGAAAGAGTTCCTGATATCCGCAAGATCTTTAAAAAAGTCCAGATGGTCTTCTTCTATATTAAGAATGATACCGATTTTCGGAAAGAAACTTAAAAAGCTGTTTGTGTACTCGCAGGCTTCCGTGACAAAGAGTCCGGACGCGCCCACTCTGATATTGCCGCCGATGGGCCGGTAGATGCCGCCGATGGAAAGGGTGGGATCCGCTCCGGCATTCAGCAGAATCTGGGAAATCATGGAAGTCGTAGTCGTTTTCCCGTGTGTACCGCTTACGGCGATGGGCGTTTCATAGTTTTTCATCATCTGTCCCAAAAGCTCTGCCCGGGTCAGTGTGGGAATGTTTAATTTCTTCGCGGCAAGCAGTTCCGGGTTGTCGCTTTTAATCGCTGCGGTATAGACGACAAGGTCAATGTCGCCGGTGAGATTTTCTTCCTTTTGTCCGTAAAAAATCCTGACGCCGCGCTCTTCCAGCATACGGGTCAGATCGGAAGGCGCGCGGTCGGAACCCGATACCGTAAAGTCTTTGGCCAGAAGAATCTCGGCAAGGCCGCTCATACTGATACCGCCGATTCCGATAAAATAGATGCGGATTGGCTTGTGAAAATCAATCTGGTACATGGGGTATCTCCCTTTTACAGTTTTTACTAGTATTATACTCATTTCACGGGAAAAAACCAATATAAAGTTAGGAAATGAGAAAAAACAGGATAATATGTAAAAGTTAACAAAGACATTGAAAAAAGAAATAAAATATTGTATATTATTAATATATCGAAAGGACTAAAAACGGAGAATTCATGTAAAATCTATTCAGTTATCAGTCAGCTTGTGGTATACTTTACATATAGCTATGTTTTTGTGATAAATGACGAGGAGATATGAAAATATTATAATGAAATAAGAGGTGATAAAGATGGTAAAGAAAGAAATGATTGCCATGCTTTTAGCTGGCGGTCAGGGAAGCAGATTGGGAGTGCTTACGTCGAAGGTGGCCAAGCCTGCGGTGTCCTTTGGAAGTAAGTACCGGATTATTGACTTCCCGCTCAGCAACTGCATCAATTCAGGCGTTGACACGGTAGGCGTGCTGACGCAGTATCAGCCCCTCAGGCTGAATACACATATCGGGATCGGCATACCCTGGGATCTGGACAGGAACATAGGCGGCGTTACGGTTCTGCCGCCCTATGAGAAGAGTGCAAACAGTGAATGGTATACCGGTACGGCGAATGCGATATATCAGAATATCGACTACATGGAGACGTTTAATCCGGACTATGTGCTGATTCTTTCAGGGGATCACATTTATAAGATGGATTACGAAGTGATGCTTGATTTCCATAAACAGAACGGTGCGGAAGTGACCATTGCGGTTATGCCGGTTCCGATGGAAGAGGCGAAGCGTTTCGGTATTATGATTACCGATGAAAACCGCAGGATTACGGATTTTGAGGAGAAGCCGGCGAACCCGCGCAGCAATCTGGCGTCCATGGGTATTTATATCTTTAACTGGAAGACGCTGAAAGAAGCGCTTCTCGCCAACTCGGAACAGCCGGGATTAGACTTCGGAAAGCACCTCATCCCTTACTGCCATAAGAAAGATGCGCCGCTTTATGCCTATGAGTTTAACGGGTACTGGAAGGACGTGGGAACGCTGCACTCCTTCTGGGAAGCGAATATGGAGCTGATCGACATTGTGCCCGAGTTTAACCTCTATGAGGAATACTGGAAGATTTACACGAAGAGCGAGATCCTGCCGCCTCAGTATCTGTCGTCAGACAGTGTGGTTGAGAAGAGTATTATCGGCGAAGGCTGCGAAATCTGTGGACAGGTTTACAATTCCGTGATCGGCTGCGGCGTTACCGTCGGGGCAGGCACGGTGATCCGGGACTCCATCGTTATGAACCAGACCAGAATCGGGGAAAACTGCGAGCTGTATAAAGCGGTTATCGCGGAGAATGTAGAGATTCAGGACTATGTGAAGCTGGGCATCGGAGACGCCGTTCCCAATGAGACGGATCCGAACATCTACGACCATGATCTGGTGACGGTAGGCGAGAAGAGCGTGATCCCGAAGGGGATAACCATAGGGAAGAATTCAGTGGTATTCGGCGTGACGACGCAGGATGATTATACGGACTCTTATCTTCCCAGTGGTAAAACTTTGATTAAGGCAGGTGATAAATCGTGAGAGCAATCGGAATTATCTTAGCAGGTGGTAATAATCACAGGATCAGGCAGTTGACCCAGAAGCGAGCGGTCTGTGCGATGCCCATAGCGGGAAGCTACAGAAGCATCGACTTTGCACTCAGTAATATGTCCAATTCCCATATCAATAAGGTGGCTGTGCTCACGCAGTATAATGCGGGCAGCCTGAACGAGCACTTAAGCTCGTCCAAATGGTGGGATTTCGGACGTAAGCAGGGCGGCCTGTTTGTGGAGACGCCTGCGGTGACGGCTGAGAGCAATGCCTGGTACCGTGGTACGGCGGACGCGATTGCGCAGAATCTGTCTTTCTTAAAGAACAGCCATGAGCCATATGTGGTGATTGTTTCCGGCGACTGCGTTTATAAGATGGATTATAACAAGATTCTGGAGTATCATATAGAGAAGAAAGCAGATATCACCGTGGTCTGCAAGGATCTTGCGCCGGGCGCCAATGTGGAGCGTTATGGTACGCTTAAGATGAACGAGGACAGCCGTATCGAGGAGTTTGAGGAGAAGCCGGTAGTGGCTAAGTCCAATACCATTTCCTGCGGTATCTATGTAGTCAGAAGAAGAATGCTGATCGAGATGATCGAGAAGTGCAGGGAAGAGGACCGCTACGACTTCGTAAAGGATATTCTGATCCGCTACAAGAACCAGAAGAGGATTTTCGGTTATAAGCTGAAAGACTACTGGAGCAATATCGCTACCGTGGAAGACTATTTCAGAACCAACATGGATTTCCTCAAACCGGAGATCAGGGATTACTTTTTCAAACAGTATCCGGACGTTTATTCCAAGGTGGACGATCTGCCGCCGGCCAAGTATAATGTGGGCGCTAAGATCAAAAACAGCCTGATATCCAGCGGATGTATCGTTAACGGCACAGTGGAAGATTCCGTGATCTTTAAGGAAACTTATATCGGAAGCAATTGCTACATAAAAAATTCCATCATTTTGAATGATGTGTATATAGGCGATAACACACACATCGAGAACTGCATCGTAGAGAGCAGAGGAACCATCCGTGCGAACTCTTACCATAAGGGAGAAGAGGGGATAGAAATCGTGGTGGAACATAATGACAGATATTCACTTTGACCAAACGGATAATTTGTGTTATGATAGGCAGGATATGTGTTAAAAGGGATGAGGGGTGATTGCAAAAGGTGTAAGTTGTCTGTGACAGGGGCATAATTAGTTAAATGTTTATTACAAGCTACGTGGCTTGATGAGTATGACTTGTGTAGAAAGCTTGTGAAAACCGGTAGATTCCGAACCGGTATCATATGATAAGGAGGCTGAGCTTCATGAGAATTACTGATGTCCGCGTGCGTAAAATGACTCAAGACAGCAAGATGAAGGCAATCGTCTCGATCACGATTGACGATGAATTTGTGGTACATGACATTAAAGTAATTGAAGGCGAAAAAGGGTTGTTCATAGCTATGCCGAGTAAGAAGGCGTCGGACGGCGAGTACCGTGATATTGCACATCCGATTAATTCCGAAACCCGGGACCGGATCCAGAGAATTATTCTGGAAAGCTATGAAAAGGCGCTTTTGGAGCCGAATAGTGAGTAAACGTATGATGAGATGTGAAAAGGACGCGGAAGCGTCCTTTTCTGCGGGAAAAGGAGCGCAGAAAGAGGTATCTATGTACATTATTGCAGGTCTGGGTAACCCGGAGAAAAAATATATGAATACGAGGCACAATATCGGCTTCGACGTGATCGACGCGATTGCGGAAAAGAACGGTATCGTGCTGGGGGAAAAGAAGCATAAGGCGGTTATCGGCAAGGGAATCATTGCGGGGCAGAAAGCGGTTCTGGTAAAGCCGCTGACTTACATGAATCTGAGTGGTGAGAGCATCCGCAGCGTCATAGACTTTTATAAGGTGGATGAGAAGAGCGGACTGATCGTCATTTCGGATGACGTGAGCCTCGATATGGGACAGATCCGTATCCGAAAACGGGGCAGCGACGGGGGACATAACGGCCTGAAAAACATAATTATGCATCTGGGACACGACGAGTTTATCCGGGTGCGCATGGGCGTGGGGGAAAAGCCGCCCCGGATGGATCTGGCGGACTATGTGCTGGGTCATTTTTCGTCCGGAGAACGGGAGGTTATGAACGAGGGTGCAAGAACCGCGGCGCTTGCCATAGAGATGATGATCGTGGACGGCCCCGATGCCGCCATGAACAAATATAACGCGCGCAGGCGTCCGGCGAAAAAGGATGAAGAAGATGCCTGACCGGTTATTAGAAAGATAGAAAGAGGTTACCATGAGAGCATTACTGGCCCCCCTTTCGGAGCTGGGGGAATACGAAGAGATTCGGGGGATCCTTGCAAAAGGAAAGGCATCCGCCGCAGTGAGCGGCTGCGCGGACTCCCAAAAACTGCATATGATTTACGGGCTGGGCGATGGCTTTCGCCGGAAGATGATTATTACTTATAATGATCTGCGGGCAAAGGAGCTGTACGAGGATTATCAGTTTTATGACAGGAATGTCATGTTATATCCCGCAAAAGACCTGATTTTCTTTCAGGCTGATATCCATGGAAACCAGCTTACCAAGGAACGCATTAAAGTTTTGCGCAGAATGGCCGAGGGTGTGCCGCTTACCGTAATCACCACTTTTGACGCGCTGATGGCGCCGCAGGTGTCTCTGGAGAACTGGTGTAAGCATGTCATTTCCATAAGCAGGCAGTCCGGTGTGTCGGAGCATGAGCTGGCAGAGTCGCTGTCGGGCATGGGCTACGCCAGATGCGATCAGGTGGAGGAGCCGGGACAGTTCAGCATCCGCGGCGGCATAGTCGATATTTTTGACCTGACGGAAGAAAACCCTTACCGGATTGAGCTGTGGGGGGACGAGGTGGAGTCGATCCGCAGTTTTGATGTTCTGAGCCAGCGTTCCATTGAGAAGCTGGAAGCGGTTTCCGTTTATCCGGCCACAGAGCTTATTTTGTCGGAGGATGAGATTGCGGCGGGCTTGAAACAGATCCGGAAAGAGGCGAAAATGCAGGCGGAAGCGCTGAGAAAGCAGATGAGAACCGAGGAGGCACACCGCATCGAGGTGCAGGTCAGGGAGCTTGCGGAGGTGCTTACGGAGCTTGGCATTTCTTATAATGCGATCAATCTGGACAGCTATGTGCGCTATTTTTATCCGGAGACCACGTCCTTCGCGGCATGTTTTGCGGGGGAGGAGGTCTGTGTGTTTCTGGACGAGCCGCTGCGGATCAGGGAGCATGTGGACGCGGTGGAGCTGGAATTTCGGGAGAGCATGGCGCACAGGGCACAGAAGGGCTATATTCTGCCCGGCCAGATGGACATCCTGTTTTCTGCGGCAGCGGTGGCGGCAGGACTGGAAAACCGGCGGGTTGTGAGTCTTTCTTCCATGGAGGGGAAAAACCCGCTTGTGAAGGCGGAGCATAAGTTTTCCGTGCAGGCAAGGAGCCTTCCTTCCTATAACAACAGCTTTGACGCGCTGGTGAAGGATTTAAAGAATTACAAGAAAAAGGGATACCGCATTCTGCTGCTTTCCGGGTCGCGAACCCGTGCCAAACGGCTGGCGGAGGACCTGCGGGATCAGGAGTTAAACGCATTCTACACGGAAGATCCTATGCGCGAAGTGCAGCCAGGGGAAGTGATGACGGCTTACGGGAGAGTCCGCAAGGGATTTGAATATCCGCTCCTGCAGTTTATGGTCATTGCGGAGAGCGATATTTTTGGCGCGCAGAAAAAGAAAAAGAGAAAGAAAAAAGTGTACGAAGGCCAGAAGATCAACGACTTTAACGATCTGAAGGTGGGAGATTATGTGGTGCACGAAAGTCATGGTCTGGGGGTTTATCAGGGCATTGAAAAGGTGGAAGTGGAGCATGTGGTGAAGGACTACATGAAGATTTCCTATCGGGACGGGGGCGTCCTCTATGTGCTGGCGACCGGACTTGACGTGATTCAGAAATACGCTTCGGCAGACGGCGGCACGAAGCCTAAGTTAAACAAGCTGGGCACGCAGGAGTGGTCCAGAACCAAATCCAAAGTGCGCACGGCGGTGGAGGAGATCGCTGGGGATCTGGTGGAACTTTACGCCGCCAGACAGAACGGAAAAGGGTACTGCTACGGGCCGGATACGGTCTGGCAGAGGGAGTTTGAGGAGATGTTTCCCTTCGAGGAGACGGAGGATCAGGCGCTGGCCATTGCGGCTGCCAAGCATGATATGGAGAGCGAAAAGATCATGGACCGCCTGATTTGCGGCGATGTGGGCTACGGTAAGACCGAGATCGCCATCCGCGCGGCGTTTAAGGCGGTGCAGGAGAATAAACAGGTGGTATATCTGGTGCCCACCACCATTCTGGCCCAGCAGCATTATCACACCTTTGTGCAGAGAATGAAGGATTTTCCCGTGCGCATCGACCTGCTTTCCCGGTTCCGGACGGCGGCGGAGCAGAAAAAGACGATTACGGATTTGAAAAAGGGTATGGTGGATATCGTGATCGGCACCCACCGCGTATTGTCCGCGGATGTGGAATACAAGGATCTGGGGCTTCTGGTCATCGACGAGGAACAGCGTTTCGGTGTGGCTCATAAAGAGAAAATTAAAAAATTAAAAGAAAATATAGATGTGCTGACTTTGACGGCGACGCCCATTCCGCGCACGCTCCATATGAGTCTGGTAGGAATACGGGATATGAGCGTGCTGGAGGAGGCGCCCGAGGACAGGCTGCCAATCCAGACTTTTGTCTGCGAGTATAATGAGGAGATGGTCAGGGAGGCCATCGTCCGGGAGCTTGCAAGGGAGGGACAGGTTTATTACGTCTATAACAGAGTGAACAATATCGCGGATGTGGCGGCGGTAATCAGCGACCTTGTGCCGGAGGCAAATGTGGCGTTTGCCCACGGACAGATGAAGGAAGCGGAGCTGGAACGGATCATGTTTGACTTCGTGAACGGGGATATTGACGTGCTGGTGTCCACTACCATCATCGAGACGGGGTTAGACATATCTAACGTAAATACCATGATTATCCATGACTCCGATCAGATGGGCTTATCCCAGCTTTATCAGCTCAGGGGCCGCGTGGGGCGCTCCAACCGGACGGCTTACGCGTTCCTTATGTATAAGCGGGATAAGGTGCTTAAAGAAGTGGCGGAGAAGCGGCTTGAGGCGATCCGGGAATTTACGGAGCTTGGAAGCGGCTTTAAGATCGCCATGCGCGATTTAGAGATCCGCGGTGCGGGCAGTCTTCTGGGAAAAAGCCAGCATGGCCATATGCAGGCGGTGGGGTATGATCTCTACTGTAAGATGTTAAACGAGGCTGTCAAGACGAAAAAGGGCATTTCCGTGATCGAGGATTTCAATACCCTTGTGGATCTGGATGTGGACGCTTATATTCCGCCGGAATACATTGTGAACGAAGTGCAGAAGCTGGACATTTATAAGCGGATTGCGGGGATTGAGAACGAGCGGGAATGCGACGATATGCGGGAGGAACTTCTCGACCGGTTCGGCCAGATTCCCAAGTCGGTGGGAAATCTTCTGCGGATCGCGCTGATCCGCTCCCATGCCCACAGGCTGTATATGCCGGAGGTGAAGGGGAAGAATGAGCGGATCCGTTTTACCCTGCGGCCGGATGCGCCGATCCGGGTGGAAAACATTCCGCTTCTCATTAGCGATTACGGCGGGAGACTGCGGTTTGATCCCAAGGGCGACCCGACGTTCTGTCTGCATTACAGAAAGTGCGGGGTGATCGAGAAGGACGAGGAGACATTGCTTATGCTGACGGGTGAGGCGCTTTCGAGGATGGAGGAAGTGCTGGTGTGATTCGTGCCCGGGCACGGCGCGCGTTTCACCTCTACATGATAGAATAGTATCAGTATGTGATAGCGTTCGGGATTGTTTTTGGTGATTTATGCGAGTATTGTGTTGGAAAAGAGAAGACAGAGAGCGGGCGCGTTCTCTGAAAAAAGATCATACAGATAGAGGAGGAACCTACTATGGCAGGCAGACCGAACTGGCTTAACACAGCAATTTTTTATGAGATTTATCCGCAGTCCTTCAACGACACCAACGCAGACGGAATCGGGGATATGCAGGGTATTATTGAAAAGCTGGATTATATTAAGGAGCTTGGCTGTAACGCGCTCTGGCTGAACCCTTGTTTTGCGTCGCCCTTCTACGATGCGGGTTATGACGTGGAGGACTATTATACGGTTGCGCCCCGTTACGGGACGAATGAGGATCTGGTGCGGCTTTTTAAGGAGGCGCATAAGAGGGATATGCATGTGCTTCTGGATCTGGTGCCGGGACACACTTCGGTGAATCACAAATGGTTTCATGAGTCCATGAAGGCGGAGAAGAACGAATATACGGACCGCTATGTGTGGACGGACAGCACATGGGAGGCGCCGGACGGGATGAACGCCCTTAAGGGAATTTCAGAGCGCGTGGGCGCATGCGGGGTCAATTTCTTCTCCCATCAGCCTGCCCTGAATTATGGATATTACAAACCCGATCCTGAGAAAAAATGGCAGCAGGCCATGGATGCACCGGGACCTCTGGCGACGAGAGAAGCCATGAAGGACGTGATGCGTTTCTGGCTTCTTGCGGGGTGCGACGGGTTCCGCGTGGATATGGCCGGCTCTCTTGTGAAGAACGACGAGGAGGGAAAAGGCACGATCAGATTGTGGCAGGATATCAGAGCGTTTCTGGATCAGGAATTTCCTGCGGCCGTGCTGGTTTCCGAGTGGGGAGAGCCGGATAAGGCGCTGGCGGGCGGTTTCCATATGGATTTTCTGCTGCATTTCGGGCCTTCCCATTATAATGACCTGTTCCGCTGTGACGAGCCCTGGTTTTCCAGAAGAGGAAAAGGGGACGTCAGCGCGTTCTGGGAGAAGTATCAGGAGAGCTATGAGAAGTCCTGCGGCGGGCTGATCTGCATTCCTTCCGGCAATCACGATATGGACAGACTGGCAAGAAGACTGGACAAAGAGGAGATGAAGCTTGTATTTGCATTTCTTCTGACCATGCCGGGCGCGCCTTTTATCTATTACGGTGACGAGATCGGGATGCGCTATGTGGAGGGGCTGGCGTCCGTGGAGGGCGGTTATGAGCGGACGGGTTCCCGCTCTCCCATGCAATGGGATGATTCCCTGAATGCGGGCTTTTCTGCGGCGAAGCCGGAAATGCTTTATGTGGCGCAGGACAGCGCACCGGATCGGCCGACGGTGGCAGCGCAGATCGGGGACGAAGAGTCTCTTTACAGTGAGGTGAAGCGGCTGATCGCGTTCAGACAGGCGCATGAGGCGCTGCGAAACGACGGAGAAATCGAGTTTTTGCATAGCGACAATTATCCGCTTGTCTTTGTTCGCAAAACCGATAATGAAAAACTGCTGGTAGTCATCAATCCTTCCGACAGAAAGCAGCCTTTGGGAGGCGGTGTTAAGCCGGGGGAAGCGCTCTATACGATAGGGGGTAAGATCGAAGGCGCGGAAGGCGGTTTTGCGGCGGCGCCCTGCTCCATGGGGATTTACCGGTTATAAGAAGCTGATTATGCAAAACCTGTGCTTCTTTAATGGATTTGTTTTCTGCTCTGTGATATAATAAGCGCAGTTCGGGCAGCCTGTCAGGGCTGCCCTTTAAAAGTCTCCATCTGCCGGTTTGCCGATGGAGATGAGACAACAGACCGTTAAAGGAGAACGAAAACAGATGGAAGCTGTCTGGAAATTTTTTGAAAATATGAATGAGCTGGTCTACGTCGCGGACGCAGACACCTATGAATTTATCTATATGAATCAGAAGGCGCTTTCGATCTGCGGCCTTACTTCTTTAGAGCAGACGAGAGGAAAGAAATGCTACGAAGTGTTGCAGAACGCCTCTGCGCCCTGTGAGATCTGCAATAACAGCGGGCTTGTGCCGGGGCAGTTTAAGGAGTGGCGGTATTACAATCCTGTCTATGACCGGCATATGCTGGTGAAGGATACTGTGGTAGAGACGGGCGGCAGACGACTGCGAATAGAGATAGCCATCGACATCAGCGCAGAGACCAGGCAGAAGGAGATCATCCGCGATTATCAGAACAGGGAGGCGCTGATCAATGAGGCGCTGCGGACTGCGCTGCAGGCATCCGATCCGGAAGCCTCTTTGAAGATTGCGATTGAATATCTGGGCAAGGCGCTGGGCGGCGAGCGGGTATATATATTTGAGAAAAACCCGGAGGGCGGCGACGACAATACTTATGAGTGGGTGGCAAGCGGTGTGACCCCGCAGAAGGACAATCTGCAAAACGTTCCGCCGGAAGTTTGTGAAGGATGGTACCGCATCTTTTCGGAGAACGGGTGTGTGGTGATCGGGGATATCGAGGAAATCAGGACAAGGAATCCGCTTCAATATGAGATACTGAAACGGCAGGATATCTTTTCGGTCACGGTGGTGCCGCTGTACGAAGACGGCAGAGTGATAGGGTTTTGCGGGGTGGATAATCCGCCGTCAGCGTCCTTGCAGGATATATCCGATTTGCTGCAGATTATGGGGCATTTCATTGAATCCCTGCTGAAAATGCGGAATCTGGTCAGAAATTTACAGCGGATGTCCTACCTGGACCAGCTTACCCAGATCGGAAACCGCTACGCCATGGAGGCGTACACGAAAAATATGTGTCAGGGGGAGAGCGTCGGAATCGTCTACGGCGATATTACGGGCTTAAAGCGGGTGAACGATGCCGAGGGACATGCGGCGGGAGACCATCTGATCTGTTCTTCCTGCGCCTGCATGAAAGCCGCCTTCGGGGATGCTTACAGGCTGTTTCGTATCGGAGGGGACGAGCTGCTGGCGATATGTGTGGGCATCGGCGAGGCGGATTTTCAGGGGAGAATTGAGAAGCTGAAAAAAATCATGGCGGAGACTTCCGTCAACATGGCGGTGGGCGCTGACTGGAAGAGCAGTAACACGGACGGAATCAGCGCTGTGCTGGCTGCGGCGGAGGCGCGGATGTATGAGGATAAGGCGGCCTACTACCGCGAGGCCGGTATTGACAGAAGACGGTAAGCCACAGATACATGGCGAAGTACAGGATTGGTGAGGTGGCACAGATGAACCGTATTTATACCGTAACTTTAAACCCGTCTCTGGATTATGCCGTGTCGGTGGAAAATTTCAGGCCGGGCTACACCAACCGCACGGAGACGGAACTTCTGACCGTGGGCGGTAAGGGAATCAATGTCTCTACGGTGTTAAAGAATCTGGGGCTTGAGAGCACAGCCCTCGGTTTTGCGGCGGGTTTTACCGGACAGGAAGCGGCAAGACAGCTTGCAGAGCGGGGGATAGGAAACGGCCTGATTTTTTTGGAGAAGGGGCTTACCCGGATTAACGTAAAGCTGTTGTCGGTGGAGGGTACGGAGATCAACGGACAGGGGCCGGACATTCCCGGGGAAAAGTTCGCGCTGCTGGAAGAGCGGCTTTCGGAGCTTTCGGCGGGCGACGTGCTGTTTTTGTCCGGAAGCATTCCGGCCTCCCTGCCGGAGGACACGTATCTGCACATGATGGAGCGGCTGGCAGCAGGCGTTTTGACGGTGGTGGATGTTTCAGGAGAGGGGCTTGTGAGAGCGCTTCCCCTGCATCCTTTTTTGATTAAACCAAACCAGCACGAGCTGGAAGAGATTTTTCATGTGACGCTGACAGACAGGGCGGGTGTCCTTCCCTATGCGGAGAAGTTACAGGAAATGGGGGCGCGCAATGTGCTCGTGTCCATGGCGGGACAGGGCGCGGCGCTTCTTTCGGAGGATGGCAGCGTGTTTGAATCCCCTGCGCCTGCGGGAAAGCTGATAAACGGCGTCGGCGCCGGAGATTCCATGGCGGCGGGTTTTGTGGCCGGATGGCTGGAAAAGCAGGAGTATGAACACGCCTTTTATATGGGGCTGGCTGCTGGGAGTGCAACCGCTTTTTCGGAGGGGCTGGCGTCGGGTGCGCGTATCCGTGAACTTTATGACAGAATCAGACTGCCGCAGAGGGGACGGAAACGGCAATAAAAATGCCGGCGTCGGTGTAAAAATTTATTCTGAGTCCCAAATATAGGACTTCATTAATGGTATTCTCTTTTTAGAACACAGGTTCGCAAACAATCGGTGAACCGGGAATGAAAGGAGAAGACATTTATGAAGGGATATGCGGTAGAGAGCGGTTACATGGGATTTGTGGACGGGGCATACATGTTGTTTGCCAGCGAAACAGATTATGTGGATTATATGGCGGAATAGTGGGCATAGTTTATGAGGATGAGATAAACGGCCACGATTCCGTCTATTTTTCGGTTGATAGAATGGGGCGAATACAGTACAATACAAGAGTACGCATGGCACGGCTCGAAAACATATTTATAAAAACCCGATCATACGTATAAATAGTACATTTAGTACATTGTCTGAATCGGCATTTCTGGCGTGCTTTGCGGCAGCCTGTCCGGATATGGGCGGTTCACAATGATGATGTCGTGCTTGCACGGGAGAATTTATGGTCAGAAAAATAGATGATATTCCAGTGAATTATATAGATGAGGGCGAAGGCGAAATCGTACTTTTGCTGCACGGCTGGGGCGCGAATATCACTCTTTACCGCAGCGTGATTGATACGCTGAATCAGGGAAAGCGGGTGATTGCTCTCGATATGCCGGGATTCGGGAAGACGCCGGAACCGCCTAAGCCCTGGTGTGTGGATGACTATGTGGACTTTGTCCTGAAATTCATCGCCTCCTTTCCGATAGAGAGACTGAGTGTGGTGGTGCATTCCTTTGGGGGCAGGGTGTTTTTTAAGATGAATGCAAGGGAAAATCTGCCCTTTACCGTGGCGCGCGCAGTACTGATCGACAGCGCCGGTATTTTGCCGAAGAAGAGTCTTTGGCAGAAGGTGAGCCTCCGATGTTACAAGACTGGCAGGGCTTTTATGAGCACGAAGGTGATGCACTTTCTCTATCCGGACGCGGTGGAGGAGATGCGGCGCAAACGCGGTTCTTCCGACTATAACAATGCGACGCCTCTCATGCGGGCCACTCTGGTAAAGGTGGTCAATGAGGATCTGGAGCCGCTGATTCATCTGGTCAAATGTCCGACGCTTCTGATATGGGGCGACCTGGACACGGCTACGCCGATAGGAGACGCGAGACGGATGGAGGAGCTGATCGCAGACGCCGGTTTGGTAGTGTGCGAGGGAGCGGGACATTTCTCCTATGCGGAGCAGCCCGCGAAGGTGAACGGAGCGCTGCAGGCATTTTTTGGCTGAGAGGGTGTTTGTGCTGACTGTGATGCGAATGGATTATCATAGGGAAGTATGCACTTACAAACACATGGTGAGCCGCTTAAAAGAAGGATTGCGTTTTAGTACGGAGAGGGATCACAGGCAGAAATGAGTATGATAATTTTTAGCGTATGGCTTGCCACCTATCTGGTGGGAACGGTCATGTATATTTTATATCTGATGCACATGTTTCAGCAGAACTCCTATAAGCCGAGAGAGTACGGGGAATGGATGCGGGTGCATACAAACGTGGGCAGACTGCTCGGCAAATGCCTGTATGCGCTGATTTCACTTCCGTTAGCGGCGATCGGGAACACGGGCTGCCTGATCGCGGCCTGCGCCATGAACGGTATGACTATATTAGTCAATAAACCCCATAAGGCGAAGAAACCGCTGGTATATACGCCGCGCGTGCGGCGGATGCTCGTCACGACAGGGATGCTGTATCTTCTCGCCGTGGCGGCGGCCGTGCTTCCCGGTCTGTGGATGGAGGCCCATGGGGGAATGCTTCTGAGCGGGCAGGGAATACTGCCGCTGCCGGAGCATCCGTCTCTTAGGAATGCGGAGCTGGCGTTACTGCTTTTGTTTGTCTTACAGCCCTTTTTGATTGTACTGGCAAATGCGGTCAACCACCCGATAGAGAAGGGGATTGACCAGCATTACATCAACGATGCCGCCCGCATTCTGCGTCAGATGCCGGATCTGAAAATTATCGGCGTCACCGGCAGCTACGGGAAAACCAGTGTGAAGTATTATCTGAGCGCGCTGCTTTCCACACAGTATAATGTCCTGCATACACCGGGGAATTATAATACAACGCTTGGCGTGGTGCGGACGATCCGCGAAAATATGAAGCCGTTTCACGAGATCTTTATTTGTGAGATGGGAGCCAGAGAGGTGGGGGACATCAGGGAGATTTGCGATCTGGTGCATCCGGATTACGGTATCATTACCTCCATCGGGCCGCAGCATCTGCAAAGTTTTCACACCATAGAAAATATCGTTTCGACCAAGTTTGAGCTGGCGGATTCCGTGCCGCAGTCCGGAAAAGTATTTTTAAACTATGACAACGAATATATCAGAAACGCGAGAACCGATAAGAACATAGTCAGCTATGGAATCGCAGCGGAGAACGCGGCGTTTCGCGCCTATGATATCGCGGTTTCCCCGCGGGGATCGTCTTTTAAAATGAAAGACGAAACCGGAAAGATACATGAGTTTCACACGAAACTGGTGGGCAGCCACAATGTGCAGAATATTGCGGGCGCGATTGCCGTCGCGCATACGCTTGGGATTCCGATGGAAAAGCTGCTTTATCCGGTGAAACAGTTGGAGAGCGTGCCGCACAGGCTGCAGCTTGTGAAGCAGGGTGACAGAATACTGCTGGATGACGCTTATAATTCCAACAAAAACGGTTTTGAGGCGGCGCTCGATACGCTGGCGATGTTTCAGGAGCTTCGCATTCTGCTGACGCCCGGTATGGTAGAGCTTGGCGGGAAGCAGTATGATGAGAATAAAGAAGTGGGCGTCTATGCCGCTGACAAGTGTGATTATGCCGTCCTCGTCGGCAAGGAGCAGACGAAGCCGATTCAGGACGGACTTCTGGAAGCGGGATTTCCTGCGAACAGGATGATTCCGGTGGATGATTTGCAGGAGGCGTTTCGGATGGTCAATGCGATTCCCGGCGAGAAGCAGAAGGTTATCCTGATCGAGAACGATCTGCCGGATAACTATGCGTGAGCCGGCATTGTGCTGCCGGCGCGCTGTTTTGGCAGGCAGTGGAATAATGAAGGAGGTAATTTAGGAGTTATGAAAATTCGGGTAGGAGTTTTTTTTGGCGGTAAAAGCGTGGAGCACGAGGTGTCTGTGATCTCCGGCTTACAGGCGTACAATGCTTTCAATAGAGAAAAATATGATTTGGTGCCTGTCTATATCACGAAGGAGAATGAACTCTACACGGGAGAGCTTATAGGGGATATCGCCAACTACAGAAATATTCCGGAATTGTTGAAAAAAAGCACCCGTGTTTTTCTGATGGGGGAGAAGAACGGCGTGAAGCTGATTCAATATCCGGAGAAAAAATTCGGAAGCTCCGAAGTGGCGCAGATCGACGTGGCGTTTCCCGTGGTGCACGGCGCCAATGTGGAGGACGGCTCCCTGCAGGGATTTCTGAGACATTACAATATTCCTTTTGCGGGATGCGATGTGATGGCGTCGGCAGTCACCATGGATAAGTATGTGATGAAGACGGTGCTCAAGGACAATGAAATTCCGGTTCTTGACTGCGTGACGCTGTACGGGAAGGAATTTGAGAGCGATGGGCAGGCGGCTTACGATAAGGTGGAGAAAAAAATTCCCTATCCTGTTATCGTGAAACCCGTCAATCTCGGCTCCAGTGTGGGTATCAAGGTGGCGAAGGATCGGGAGGCGTTGCGGGAGGCGCTTGAGTATGCGTTTACCTTCGGACCGAAAGTGCTGGTAGAGCGGGCGATCATGAACTTGCGGGAGATCAACTGCGCGGTTTTGGGAGATTACGAGGAGGCGCAGGCGTCCGAGTGCGAGGAGCCGGTCTCCAGCGATGAAATCCTGAGTTATGAAGATAAATATGTGGCGGGAGGCAAGGGCGGATCCGGGGGCATGAGAACCGCGAGAAGAGAGCTGCCGGCGGATTTAACGCCTCAGAAACGGGAGGAAATCCGCACGTTGGCCGTAAAGACTTTTCGGACGCTTGGCGCAAGCGGCGTGTCCCGGATTGACTTTATGATTGACAAGGATACAGATCAGGTGTATGTAAATGAGATCAATCCCATTCCGGGATCTCTCGCCTTCTATCTGTGGGAGGCGCTGGGAAAGCCCTATGCGGAACTTCTGGACGATATGGTTAAACTGGCGCTTAAGAGAGAGCGGGAGGAGCAGAGTGTGCTGACTTCCTTCGACAGCAATATTTTGCAGAACGCGAACCTCTCCGGCGCGAAGGGTGTGAAAAAATAAGGGTGAAAAAAGGCGGCTGCCGATCCTTTCAGGACGACAGCCGCCTTTGTATTTGGTCAGTCTGTATTTGTAAGCGGTCACGCCACCGCATATACCGACAATCCCACGAAGATCAGAATGGTAATCAATGTCCCCATGGACAGCGTGTTGGAAATGTAGATGCCCTCCGATTCCACGTCCGCGTACAGCGGAATGACAAACGGCGCGGGCAGTGAAAACAATAAAATCAATGCCATAAAAAGCTGTTTGTCAAAAGGAACGACCTGAAAGACGATCAGTGAGGCAGCGCATAAGAGCACACCCATCACGATTGTCCGAAAAACAAGGGTCTTTATCACAGGGACGAATAAATCTTTCCGCAGGGAAAGTTCGTAGCCAACGATAATCAGAATCATACCTGATGTGGGAAGGGTGATCATCTCTATGGCTGCCGAAAAAACCGGGCTGACAGGGGAGGCGGTGATCAGATTGCCAAGTCCTGTGACGCCAACGATGATTCCAAGGGTAACACCCCGGAAAGCGGGGTTCTTACTCATTTCTTTCAGCATTTCTTTGAGGGACGGTTTCTGTCCCGTGGCATTTTTTAAAAGCGTCAGGTAAACCGTGAACACAAACAGAACCTGTCCCAGATCTACAGTGGCCATGTAGGAAATCTGATCCGATCCGGCGAGCAGTCCGTACAGGGCGTAGCCCAGCATACCGACCTCGAAACCGGACAGCAGATACGGCATGAGTCTGGAGTCAGGTACAAAACGGTTTAACAGGAAACCGCATCCCAGAGCCAGCGAACAGCTTATGAAAACAACGCTGAACATAAAGAGGCTGTCGAGGGAGTAGGATGTAGCATAAAAAGCCTTAAACAGTACAACCGGCAGAGTGATGTTAGAGATCACGCTCTTGATTCCGCCAAGTCCGTCCTTGGTAAGGATGCCGGATACCCGGCAGAAATAGCCGATAAAGAGCATGATAACGACCGGGAGTACCATTTCAAGAACCGATAATGTCTGTGCCATAAGCTGCACTTACCTCCGCTTTCCAATCCGGATGCCGGATGCTTAATCCATAAACTCCACTTTGCCGCTGTCAATATGATAAATTGCGCCGCACACTTTGAGGGGAGACTCATCCGTGAGATTTAATTTCTCTTTGATGATGGAAACGCTTCTCTCCACGTTCAGGCAGCTTGCTTTCAGCTCATCCTTCTCATCACCGATTGCCTTTTTGATCTCGTCTGTTATGTATTTCACAAAGCCGTCGGGATCGCTGCTCAAAGCTGCGCCCACAGCGCCGCAGTGGGTGTGTCCCAATACGACAACGAGATTCGTGCCGAGGTGGTCTGCAGCGTATTCCACGCTTCCGAGCTGATGGTTATCCATCACGTTACCTGCCACGCGGATGGTGAATAACTCGCTGATGCCTGCGGAAAAAACAGCCTCCGGAATCACACGGGAATCGGAACAGGTGATAATGGTTGCGTAGGGCGTCTGTCCCTCGTCGCAGGTTTTCTTTCTGATCTCGGGAGATACATCGCCCGGATTACTGGAAACGGTCAGATAACGCTCGTTTCCCTCTTTCAGTTTTGCAATTGCCTCTGCTGCGGATAAATTTTGATGTGCCATAGTTTTCATGCCTCCGTTTCTTTTTTAATTTGCTATCTGCGCATCTAATTTACTAATCAAAAGTATAACATGATTGATCCTGTTTTGCATCAATATTTGGTTTTTCGTTACTGGAAATCCCGCAGATATATTTCTATCGAACGGTTCATCTCTCTGGAAAAATCGGACTCGTGTTTCCTTTTCTAAATATAATTGAAGCGCAACTGTATGTATATAATTTCCTTCGCTACAAATAATAGTAAAACAAAAAAATAAAATAAAATAACTACGATTTGTAGATGGAGGTTATAGCATATGAAAGCAACGGGCATTGTCAGAAGAATAGATGATCTGGGACGCATTGTAATCCCCAAGGAGATCCGCAGAACCCTGCGGATCAGGGAGGCGGACCCGCTGGAAATATATACGGACAGGGAAGGCGAGATCATTTTAAAGAAATATTCGCCAATCGGTGAAATGGGTACGTTTGCCAAACAGTATGCGGAGAGTATGGCGCAGGTTTCCGGCCACATTGCGCTGATCACGGACAGGGATCAGTTCATCGCGGTGTCGGGCGGCATGAAGAATTTGTTAGGCAAGTCCATCAGCAGGGAACTGGAGGAAAAAATCGACCACAGGGAGAGCGTGGTGGCCACAAGAGGAGACAGAAATTTCATTCAGGTCAGTCTGGAAGGGGACGACTTTCACCATGAGGCCATCAGCCCCATTATCTGTGAGGGGGATGTGATCGGTTCGGTGATACTGGTGGAGATGGATCACAAGTCCAAGATGGGAGAGGTGGAGCAGAAACTGATCCAGTCGGCGGCGGGATTTCTGGGGCGGCAGATGGAGCAGTAGACGGGACGGCAGATGGACACAGAAGAAAGCAAATGGATTCATTGAAAAAAGAATTGCAAAATAGACGATAAAACCGTAAAATATTGGGAAAGGAGGGGGAACTTATGGACAGACAGAACCTGACGCTGCTCACGGACTTGTATGAACTGACGATGATGCAGGGGTATTTTAAGAATAAGGACCGGAACGAGACGGTTATTTTTGACGCTTTTTACAGAAATAATCCCTGTGACGGCGGTTTTGCCATTATGGCGGGAGTGGAGCAGCTCATTCAGTATATCAGGGAGCTTCGCTTTGAAAAAGAGGACATTGACTATCTGGCGGGGCTTGGCATTTTCGAGCAGGACTTTCTCGACTATCTGGCGGGATTCCGGTTTACGGGGGATGTCTACGCGATTCCGGAGGGGACAGTGGTTTTTCCCAGAGAGCCGCTTGTAAAAGTGATTGCGCCGATCATGCAGGCGCAGCTTGTGGAGACGGCTATTTTAAATATCATTAATCATCAGAGCCTCATCGCCACCAAGGCGGCCAGGGTCTGCTACGCGGCGCAGGGTGACGGGGTGATGGAGTTCGGGCTTCGCCGTGCGCAGGGACCGGACGCGGGCACATACGGCGCGCGGGCGGCTGTGATTGGCGGCTGCGTGGGCACTTCCAACGTGCTCTGCGGACAGCTCTTTGACGTGCCGGTTAAGGGCACCCACGCCCATAGCTGGATTATGAGTTTTCCGGATGAGTACACGGCTTTCCGGACTTATGCGGACATGTATCCGTCCGCCTGCATTCTGTTAGCGGACACTTACGATACGCTGAAATCCGGTGTGCCCAACGCGATCCGCGTCTTTACGGAAATGCGGGAAGCGGGTGTTCCCCTGCGCTTTTACGGCATTCGTCTGGACAGCGGCGACCTTGCGTATCTGTCGAAAGAGGCGAGAAGGATGCTGGATGAAGCGGGATTTCCCGATGCGGTGATCTCCGCGTCAAACGATCTGGATGAATTTCTGATTCAGAGCCTGAAAGATCAGGGGGCGAAAATAACTTCGTGGGGTGTGGGTACGCATCTGATTACGTCGAAGGACTGCCCGTCTTTCGGTGGTGTTTACAAGCTGGCGGCGATTATGGGTCAGGACGGGAAGTTTATTCCGAAGATTAAGCTCTCCGAAAACACGGAGAAGGTGACCAATCCCGGCAATAAGACGATTTACCGTGTTTACGACAGGGAAAGCGGAAAGATTAAGGCGGATCTGATCTGTCTGGCAGACGAGACATACGACGAGAGCGAACCGCTTTTGCTGTTTGATCCGGTGGAACCCTGGAAAAAGACAAAGCTTCCGGCGGGGAGCTATCGGCTGCGGGAGCTGATGACGCCGATATTCAAAGACGGCGGGTGCTGTTACACATCCCCGAAAGTCATGGATATCCGGGCGTACTGTCAGGAGGAACAGAATACCCTGTGGGATGAGACGAGACGTCTTGTAAATCCCCACAGGGTACATATTGATCTTTCCAGCAAACTTTACGACACGAAAATCACGTTGCTTGACCAGATGAGTCAGTGATTAAACTGCGGCAGAAATGCTTTGTTTTCCGAAAGGATATCGTCCAGTATCTGCCTTGCAGCGGTGGCGGATCCTACTAACGGGTGTATGGTGAGGGCCTGCAGGGCACAATCGTAATCGCCGGTTACGGCAGCCTCAATGGTGAGCTGCTCATATGCCTTTACGTTTTGCAAAAGACCGCGGATCTTTAACGGGGTGCGCCCGATGTGTATGGGGTGTGCCCCGTCTTTGTCGATGACGCAGTTGCGCTCGATGGACGCGTTGTCGGGGAGATCGGCGTTGGCGCCGCAGTTTAGGACATTCACGGTCTGGATGTCCTTTTTATTATTGTGGATAGAGTCAATCAGGCTGCATGCCGCATCGGAGTAGCGTGCGCCGCCGCGCTTTGCAAGCTGGGGCGGTTTGATGTCTAACGCGGGATCCTGATAGAGGGCGAAAAGGTCCTTTTCCACCTGTTTGATGACCTCGGCGCGACAGCCCTCCGCCTTCGCGGCCCGGTCGCACTCAGCGAACATTTCCGGCTGCATATAGTAATATTTCAGATAGCTCACGGGCACCATGCCAAGGGATCTTAAAAAGGCAGGTTCATAGTGGATTTCCGGGATGTTTGCCATCACCTCTTTGGCGGACTGTGAGCAGAGCTTTTCTATCGCGGCCGCAGTCACATCCTCACCGCGTACCAGTACTCTTTTCGCCCAGACAAGATGATTGATGCCTACGAAGTCGCAGAACACATCGTCCGGGGAGCAGTCAAATTTTTCCGCCATATCGCTTATCATATTGATAGGGCAGTTGCAAAGGCCGATGGCTTTCACACGGCTGTGGTTTAATGCGGCCTCTGTCAGTATACCCGAGGGATTTGCGAAATTAATCAGAAAGGCGTCCGGGCACAGTCTTTCCATATCGTGACAGATGTCCAGAATGACCGGAACGGAGCGCAGCGCCTTTGCGAAGCCGCCGGCACCCGTGGTTTCCTGCCCGATTTTGCCGTAGCGCAGGGGAATCTTCTCATCCCGTATTCTGGCGTCGAGAAGTCCCACCCGAAACTGTGTGGTGACGAAGTCGGCGTCCTTTAACGCCTCCTCTCTGTTGGTGGTGGCGTGAATCCGTAAGTCGATGCCGCTTTTTTCTACCATTCTTTTCGCCAGTTCAGTGACAATATTCAGTTTTTCGAGTCCGGCATCCACATCCACAAGAAAGATATCCTTTACGGGAAGGCTGTCATGCCGTTTGATAAAACCTTCGATCAGCTCCGGGGTATAGCTGGAGCCGCCGCCGATGGTTGCGATTTTAAGTCCTCTGTCAGTCATAGTTACCTCCTGTCTGTTCTATCTGCATGTTTCACGCAAAACCAGTTCCGCCTCAAAAGTCCGGGTAACGGGTTCGCCTTGCGGGTGATTGATCCGCTCGATCAAAAGCGCCACGCCTGCCTGTCCCATCTCGTAGAGCGGCTGGCGCATGGTGGAGAGGCCGGGGAACAGGATGTCCTTGGAATCGGGGACATCGTCGTCGAAGCCGATCAGCGCCAGATCTTCCGGCACCGACAGGCCCGCATCCCGAACCGCGCGCCAGACGCCGAAGGCAGGTTTGTCCGCTCCCGCGAAACAGGCGTCCGGCCGTTCGCCCTGCGTCAGCCGTTTCTTCATCTGCTGATAGGCGATTTCCTCAAAGTGATCGGCATAGAGAATGGAGTCGGGGCCAAGCGGCATCCGATAATCGTGCATAGCCGAAACAAAGCCGTTTAACCGTTCCAGTCCGACATCATAATTCATATCGCAGGTCACATGAACGATATGTTTCCGTCCCTGCTTTATCAGGTGTTCCGTGGCGGTATAGGCGCCGCGGAAATTGTCCAGCAGAATTTTGTCGGCGGTTACGTCGCGCAGATTGCTTTCGATCAGGACGCTGCCTGCCGATTTGGCGGCAACATAGCGGAAAAGCTCCTCGTCGTCGAAACAGCTTCCGTAAGCGATGATGCCGTCCGTGCATCCGCTTGTCAGATAATCCACATATTTCAGCTTCGCGGCCATGTCCCTGCGGCCGCTGCAAAAGAGGATATTGTAATCCTGTGCTTCTGCGCCGTCCTGTAATCCGCGTATCAGTTGAAAGAAAAAGTCATTGCACAGATCGTCCATAACCACGCCGATGGTGTTCGTCTTTTGCAAAACGAGAGACTTGGCGAGACCGTTGGGAACGTAGTGGTTTTCTGCGATGACCTCCAGTATTTTTTTCCGGTTTTCCGGACTGACTCCGGGTTTGTTGTTCAGGACTCTGGAAACCAGAGTTCTCGAAACCTTCGCCTGTCTGGCGATATCAGATATGGTTGCCATAATCCGCCTTTCTAAATGTAAGATTGTGTACAAGTGTTTCATAATTTACATTTATATTGTAACATGATGTAACGCGATGTCAACAGAAATGTGGCAAATGTAATAAAAAGAATACATGTCGCCTGCGTATATGATTGAAAAAAGGAAAATACAATGTTTGTCTGTTGACAGGCGCGGGAGAATTGGGTAGGATTGAGATAGAATGTAAATCGATACACATACTGGCGTGCGAAAAAAGACAGAGAAGCGTTGCCGGGACGCTTTGGGAGGGAGAATGTGATGAATAAGACAGGTAAGCAGGAAGGATATATTCTGGGAATTGATCAGGGCGGCACGAAGACGGCTGCGGCAGTGATGAGAGAGGATGGGTTTATCGCAGGCTGCGCGACGGCGAAGGGCGCTTATTTTCCTGATGAGGGAGTGGAAAATGCGTTGGAGCAGATGGGTGTGGCCGCGGAAGAGGCGGTGCGAAGCGCGGGGATCGGTATAGAAGATATCGTTTACACCGTAGCCGGGGTCGGCGGCGTGGACTGGCCCGGGGATGATGAGCGGATCAGGGAGGCGCTGCAGAAAAAACTTTCACTTGGGGAGACATTTGCCTGCAATGATATGGTGATAGCGTTCTACAGCGGCGCCAGATATTCTCACGGCGTAGTGATCTGCGCGGGAACGGGGATGAACGGCGCATTGATTGACAGAGAGGGAAGGCAGTTCATCTATGGAGATTATATGGAAGAGAGAGCGCAGGGAGGAAGTGCGCTGGCAAAGCGTGCCCTGCGCAAGGTTTTCGATGCACAGCTTGGACTGTGCCCGCCCACTAAGCTGACACCGCTATTCTTACAGCAGGCCGGGCTGACAGATGTGGATGCGCTGCTTAAGCGTTATATGACTGAGGCCGGGTTTCGGAAAGAACTGCGTTTCCTGATGCCGCAGATTCTGATGGTTGCCAAGAGAGAGGACGAGGCCGCATGCGCGCTTCTGGACGAGTTTTCGGAGGAAATTGTCTTGTATATCGAAGCGGGGCTTCGGAAAATGGATATGAAACCGGAGGAAGAGGAGATCGTGCTGGCGGGAAGTATATTTAAGGGAGCGGATAACCCGCTTACGAGCCGCGTGATGCAAGGAGTTCGCGAGCGGCTGCGGGGAGCGGAAATCGTGCAGGCGCGTTATGAGCCTGTGGTGGGCGCCTGCATTCTTGGGTTGAATAAGATGGGAATGGAGGCTGCTGAGCGGGAAAAAAGCATTCATGACAGTGCGGCTGTTCTGGGTCTGCTGCGGAGCTGAAAACAGCACCGGACGCGGCGTGGAATCCTGTTCGAATAATTGTTGCCATTGCTTACTAAAAATGGTAAAATGTTTATTAACAACTGTCAAATTGTGTGGTTGATTAAGGGGAATACTTTGGATAAGTTTGTATTACACGTGCCGGAATGGCAGGGTGAATTGGTTTTTACAAAGGAGCTGCTGGCGTTTGCGGGCGTCATCGTTTTGATGCTTGTGGGCATTCTCTTTTGTTTTCTGGGTTATAAGTATTTCAGGACGGTGTTGTTTCTGGGAATCGGCGCTGTGGTCTGTTATGCTTCTTTTCTCCTGACAGAGTCTGTGACGGGAAATTCTGTGATCCGGATGTTTCTGACGGTCTCACTCACTTTTCTGTGTATATGTTTCGTTTATTTTCTGAATATTATTTTGGGGTATTGTCTGGACAGGCTGCGGGTCAGAAAGGCGCTGGAAAAGCATATTTATCTGATCGCCGCGCCGCTTGGAGCGGTGGTGACCGGCCTGACAATTTACTGGTTTATCTGGCGCGACACGGTTACTGCGGTCGTGACAGCGGTGGTCTGCGGCGTGAGCGGACTGGTCTTCCAGCACGTTAAGAGAGCGGAGGCGGTACAGTTTAAATGTTATCATGATCTGCTGCAAAACCCCCGCCCGGAGGTGGAGACAGAACCGGCGGAAACGGAAAACGGTCTGATGACTGCGGGCGGAGAGTCGAAAGGCGGGGACTGAATTTGCTTGATGTGACAAGGACAGAGAAGAAATATGATATTGGCCTGTTGGAAATGGCGGACATGAGGCGGCGGCTTGGCGTTTTCATGGATCCGGATCCGCATAACGGGGAGAAGGGTTATCTGGTGCGCTCTCTCTATTTTGACACCCTGAACGACAGGGACTTTGAAGAGAAGGTGGAGGGGTACGACGAAAGACAGAAGATACGCCTGCGGGTCTACGGCGCAGACGCGGAGACGGCCAAGCTTGAGGTGAAGGAAAAAACGGGCGGTTTCCAGCGGAAACGTTCGCTGATCCTGAACAGAGAGGAGTCGGCGCGGATGATTGGCGGCGACTATTGTTTTCTGACGGATCGGGAAGAACCGCTGGCAAACTGGCTCTATGCCTTTTTGAATGTTCGCTGTTACAGGCCGAAATGCATGGTAGAGTACGACCGTTTCGCCTTTATCACGGAACATAACGATACGAGGATTACCTTTGACCAGAATCTGCGGGCGGGCGAGTCGAATTTTGACCTGTTTTGCAGGGAACCGGTGTTTTATCCGGTCATCCCGCCCGGACTGGTGACGATGGAAGTCAAGTATACGGGATTTCTCTTCACTTATATAAAAAATGAACTGAGCCGGTGTGATAAAATGCAGGTCTCCAACAGCAAATACTGCAGAGCCAGAATGATATCAAAGAGAGGGAGAAGATGAGATGAAAGAGATACTTTACAACAGTCTGTCAAATGCAACGAACGGTCTTACAATTACGGATGTGCTGATTAATTTCCTGGCGGCAGCTATTATTGCCAGCCTGATTTATATCTCTTACAAGGTGTCTCATTCCGGGCCGGTCTACAGCGAGCGGTTTAATGTGTCCATCGTTATGCTGACGTTAGTGACCACGCTTGTGATGAACGTGATCGGCAATAACATAGCGCTTTCTCTCGGTATGGTAGGCGCGCTTTCCATTGTGCGGTTCCGGACGGCGATCAAAGACCCGCGGGACACGGCCTATATTTTCTGGAGCATTGCGGTGGGAATCTGCTGCGGTGTATCCGATTATCTGATCGCGGCGGTCGGCTCCGCGCTGATCTTTGTCTTCCTGATTCTTTTCGGCTTTATCCGGGACAATGAACGCATCATGGTGATCGTGAACTGTACGCCCGGGGCAGGGGAGGAAGTGGAGAAGCAGATGGGAAATCTGTTTGGAGGCAGGGCGGCCCTGCGCGTGCACAACCGGGCAGTGAAGACGCAGAGCGAAGAATTTATTTATGAGATCTCGGACAAGCAGTTGAAGAGATCGGAAAAACGCAACGGTAAACTGGTGAGAAACCTGTCGGGAATCGAAGGCGTCTCTTCGATCAGCATGGTCAGACAGGACGATGAGATCAGTCAATAGGAGACAGCGTATGTCGCAGGGACAAAGAAAAATCTGTCTGCTCAGTGTGTGTGCACTGATGATTCTGGCAGTGGCAGGGTGTAGCTTTCTGCGAAGCTATGCGGCGTATCGGGACAGGAATGTAAACAAAAACACCTATTTTGATCTGCCTGCGGACCCCCATACGGAGGACCCGCTTCTCTATCTGGATGAGGATTATACGGTGAAGGACGGGTTTTGCTCGAATCTGCCAATTGTGATTCTTTCCATGGAGGGCGAACTGGCGCATTATAAGGAGTTCATAGGACAGCAGGAAGAACTTACCGGTGAGGAGCCTTATATCAAAGGGCATATCAGTGTGATAGACGGCGGACGGTTCGACAATTGTATCACGGATAAGCCTGTGGCGCAGAGTGATCTGCTCATCAAAAAGAGGGGGCATACTTCTTATAGTTTTGATAAGGTGCAGTATCTTTTGAAACTGAAAACGGCGGAGGGGCTGGAGAACGAAGTCGATATTCTTGGCATGGGTGCGCACGATAGCTGGATTCTGAATGGGAGCATGGCGGACAAAAGCATGATCCGCAACTATCTGGCCTACCGGATCAGCTCGGAAATTTCGGAGGTGACGCCGGACAGCCAGTTTTGTGAAGTCGTTATTCAGGACGGGGACAGGTATGTCTATCAGGGGCTCTATATGATGACGGAGACGGTGGCGAGGGACGTTAACCGGGTTCCCATAGATTCCTTTAAAGAAAAGAATCCGTATACAAGCTATCTGATCCGCCGGGACAGGTTTACAAACTTCGATAAAATGCTGGAAACCGGGCGGCGGCTGGAGGGGCTTTCCGGGGAGTGGATCGGTTTGAAATACCCTTCGGAAGAACGGATTACGGACACGGCGCTTAACTATATCGAGAAGGATTTTTCGCAGATCGAGCGGGTCATTTATTCTGAAAGGGCGGACGTGTTTGGCACTTACGATAAATATATTGACGTCGATACCTTTGTGGATTATTTTCTGATCAATGAGTATTTCGGAAACTATGACGCGGGTATGCACTCCACCTATATGTATAAAAACCCGGGGGAACCGCTCAAGGTAGGGCCGGTCTGGGACTTTGACCAGGCGATGAACAATTACGCGATGGAGGAGATGGAGACGGGGACCATGGCGTTTCAGGAGCGGCCCTTTTTTGACCGCTTTACGAAGGACATACGCTTCGTGGACGCCTTGCAGGCCCGGTATGCCGTTCTCCGAAGAAGCGCCCTCTCCCACGATCATATCTGTGATGTGATCGACGAGACGACCGCGTATATCCGTTCCGCCAGAGAGCGGGAGTGGTATCGCTGGGCGGCTGATTATTACGACGATTCCCGGCAGAACTGGCATAATTACTATCTGCTTGATTATATGGACAGCGAAAATATGGTTGTCAGCCGTTTTAACGACAATTATGACCAGGAGATTTACAACATAAAAACGTATCTTTACAAGCACGGGAGAGCGATGCAGACGGAGCTTCGTGCGCTGGAGAAATCGACGGTATATGATACGTCTATCCGGGGTGAAAACAAGCTGTTTTTGCTTTTGGTGATGCTTTTGTTTTTTATGCCTGCGGTTTTGCTTATCAGAAAGGGTTGATCGGATTGATGATATTGTTAAATAAGGTCGCCGCAGAGGCAGTACAGGAGAGGGAGTACTTTCTGTCAATGTGCAACGATCCGCTTGTCATAAACGGCATACGGATTGTCTGTGTGGCGGGTCTTCTCATTTTCCTGTACAGTTACGGGAAATACAGAAAAAAATAAGAACGGGCGAAAGGGGATAGCGTATGCTTTTTTCCAGTATTGTATTTCTGTTCATCTTCTTCCCGGCTGTATTGATTTTGTACTACATGTTCTTCTTTTCCAGAGTTTGTCAGAATGTGATTTTGCTGCTGGCCAGTCTCGTTTTCTACGCGTGGGGAGAACCGTTGTATGTGCTTTTGATGATTGCGTCCATTCTGGTCAACTCTCTGTTGGCGGGAGTGATGCAGCGGCTGACGGGAGAGGGCGGCAGAAAAGTGGTATTGTTTCTGGCAGTGGGCGCAAATCTTGCCACGCTGTTTGTGTTTAAATATCTGGGCTTTGTGATGGGAATTTTCGGCGTGGAAACGGTGTCGTGGCCGCTTCCGATCGGCATTTCTTTTTTTACCTTTCAGGCGCTGTCCTACGTGGTTGATGTGTACCGGGGAACGGTGAAAGCGGAGAATCCCTTCTATGTGGGACTCTATATCGCCTTTTTCCCGCAGCTCATCGCCGGACCGATTATCCAGTACAATACGATTGCGCAGCAGATCCGCCACAGAAAGTCGGATTTTAACATGTTCTCCGTCGGGGTCAGCCGTTTCACGGTGGGGCTTGGCAAGAAGATTCTGCTCTCCAACTGCTTTGCGGGGATAGCGGACAATATATTCGGCTGGTCGATGATCGGCACGGAGCGGATGGCTGTGCCGGTAATGCTGGCATGGCTTGGCAGTATCTCTTACAGTTTGCAGATTTATTATGACTTTTCGGCTTATTCCGACATGGCGATCGGGCTTGGGCTGTGTTTTGGATTTAAGTTTCCCGAAAACTTTAACTATCCGTATATAGCCGAATCCATTTCCGATTTCTGGAAAAGATGGCACATTTCCCTGACGGACTGGTTTCGGGAATATGTCTATTTTCCGCTTGGTGGCAGCCGCGTCAAAAATCAGGATTTTATGGTACGAAATATGCTGGTGGTATGGCTTTTGACGGGTATCTGGCACGGCGCGAACTGGACATTTCTTTTCTGGGGACTGATGTACTTTGTCTTTCAGCTTGCGGAGCGTTTTTTTGAGTATCCGAAGAAGATGAAGAGCAGGTTTGCAAAGCATCTCTACACGCTGATGATTGTCAATGCGCTCTGGGTGGTGTTCCGCTCAGATGATCTCTATCAGGCAGGGCGGTTTTTTATGAACATGCTGGGTGTGAACAATAACGGTTTCTACAGCGATTTGGCAGTGATGCTGATACGGGAAAATCTGGTTTTTCTGGCACTGGGGATTTTGTTCGCCATGCCGATTGCCAGAAATATGAATGAGATTCTGTACAGGAATCCGAAATCGGCGGTGAGCCGGGTGGGCGTTTTTGTCTATCCGGTCGGACTGTTGCTGCTTCTTATTGTGTGCGTGGCTTATATGGCAAGCGGCACCTATAATCCGTTTATTTACTTTAATTTCTAGCGGGGTGGTTTTGTGGCAGAGAGAAAGGAAAAAAGAAAAAACGACCCGTTAAGGGCTTATATTTTGCGGAAACAGATTTTTGCCATGCTCTTTCTGGCCGGTGTATTCGGCTATGCCGGATTGAACGCATGGTATGGCGCCGATGCGTGGGTGGAAACGGTGAGAGAAAGTCTGCCGGAGGGTGTTTCGATGCGGACAGCTCCCGATGCGGCCGCTAAGACGGTGTCGGCGCTGGATGAGAGCATTATAGAGTCTATGTACGGACGGATGGAATTTATTGAAACCTATTCCTATATTCAGGTGCTCATGGACAAGCGGGAGTTTAATAATTTTACTTATATCAAGGACGAGGACGGATATTTGCATTATGTTTCCTTTTTCGAGGAAGATACCGATGACATGGAGGAATATGCCAGAAGGCTTAAACGTTTGCAGGACTGCGTGGAACCGAACGGAACAAAAGTTCTGTTTTTTATCACACCGGGGAAATATGTGCGCGGTGTGACCGATTTTCGCACGGGGATGCCGATCAACGATACGGATTATCTTGTAGACGAATTGTTGTTCTATTTAAACCGTTACGGGATAGAGACGGTGGATTGCAGAAAATATATACCCAATGATTCTCTGACGATTCAGGATGCCTTTTTTAAAACAGATCATCACTGGAAGATACCGGCTGCTTTCACGGCAACGAAGGTGCTGGCAGAGGAGATGGAGGAGAGGTTCGGGGTAGATCTTGACCCAGACGATTACTACTTAAATCCCGAACAGTACGAAAGGGTGCTGTACCGGAAGGGGATGCTGGGCTCCATGGGGAGAAAGACAGGGGTGAACTTCGGCGGTTTGGAGGATTTTGAAGCATTGTGGCCTAAGTTTGAGAATCACTATGACAGAAGCTGCATGGGGATGACGGATGAGACAGCGTATCATTTTAAGGGAACAACAGAGGAAACCCTTATGAATCCCGATATACTGCTGAAGCATGAGGACATCTACAGTGATTCGCAGTATTCCCTTTATCTCAATACGCTGCGCCCTTATGAGCGCATTATCAACGAGGATAACCCTGACGGATGCCGGATTTTTGCAATCAGAGATTCCTATTTTTCGCCGATGATGGTGTTTCTGGCTCCTATGTGCGGACAGATAGACGCGATATGGTCGCTGGAAGAATCGGACTCACTGGATATCGAGAGCTATGTGAGAGAAAATGAGTTTGACTATATTATTATGGAGATATATCCTTACAATATCAAAGAGGACGCGTTCAACTTCTTTAAGGAGGATTAGGGGATGACACAGGAGCGCAGGACATTTGGCTCGTTTATATGCGGGTTTTTCCATGACTGGAAAGGAAAAGGCTGGTTTTTCCTGAATATGTTTTTCACGATCATGTATTTGATATGGCGTATCTTTTTCACGATTCCTTTCGGGTACGGGATGGTGTCTGTCGTTGCGGGTATCGCCCTGCTGGTGGTGGAGGTGCTCGGTATGGTGGAGGCTTTCGTCCACTATGCCAATATGTATTCGGTGGAAGGGTATCCGTTTCCGGAAAATCTTCCCTCGGATGCGTTTCCGGATGTGGATGTTTTCGTGGCGACTTACAGTGAAGAGGTGGAACTGCTCTATAAGACGCTGCGGGGCTGTACGCGGATGAAATATCCCGATCCGGAAAAGGTGCACATCTATCTGTGCGACGACGGACACAGGGAGGAAATGCGCGCGCTGGCGGCAAGGCTTGGCGTCAACTATCTGGACAGGGAGGATCACGAGGGAGCCAAGGCCGGTAACCTGAACAATGCGCTGGCGCACTCCGACTCGCCCTATGTGGTTACTTTTGATGCGGATATGATTCCGAGAAGCAATTTTTTGATGAAGACGATTCCGTATTTTGTGGATGCGGATCTGCGAAACAGGGATCTGAAAGAGGAGGATAAAATAAAGCTTGGCTTTTTGCAGTCCCCGCAGAGCTTTTATAATCTGGACCTGTTTCAGTTTAATCTCTATTCGGAGTCCCGGATTCCCAATGAGCAGGACTATTTTTACAAAGATATTCAGGTGGCCCGCACAAAGACAAACAGCGTGATCTACGGCGGCTCCAACACGGTGCTTTCGAGAGAGGCGCTTGAGGCGATAGGCGGTTTTTATACCGGGGCGATCACGGAAGATTTCGCTACGGGCATTTTGATTGAGAAGAAGCAGTATGTGAGTCTCGGTACGGCGGAACCGCTCGCGTCGGGGCTTTCACCGCAGGATTTGAAGGATCTGGTGCAGCAGAGAACGCGCTGGGCGAGAGGCGTGATCGCCACAGGCAGAAAGATGCATATTTTTACTGCCAGGGATCTTAACTTTTCGCAGAAGATGAATTACTGGGCATCCATCTGGTACTGGTATGCGCCCCTTAAGCGGCTGATCTATATTATGTCGCCGATCCTGTATGCGGCTTTCGGGTTTATGATATTTAAGTGTACGCTGGCGCAGGTGCTGGTTTTCTGGCTGCCTATGTATATAAGCAGCAATATCAGCCTGCGAATGCTGTCGCGGAATATCCGCTCTACCAAGTGGACGAGCATTTATGAGACGGTGCTTTTCCCGTATATGCTGCTGCCGGTGCTGTTTGAGACGGTGGGTATTTCGATGAAGAAGTTTAAGGTCACGAGCAAGGGAGAGCAGAAGAACGAGAAGGGTAAAAACTTCATTTACTCCATTCCTTTCCTGATTTTGATTGTATTGTCCCTCTGGGGCATTTTGCGCTGTATTTTTATTATGCTCGACAGCGGCTCATTCGGGCCGATTGTGGTTCTTTTCTGGCTGATCAACAATTTGTTTTTGCTTGTGATGTCGCTCTTTTTTGTGGATGGGCGGATTCCGTACCGGAAGTCCGAGCGGGTTCTGGTGCATATGCCGTGCAGGGTCAGATATAACGGAGAGGTGTATACCGGCGTGACGAGAGACGCTTCCGAGGCGGGTATCTCTATGACGTTTCCCGAACCGTATTTCTTCGAGGAGAATGAGGACGTGGAAATCTTTCTGGACACGGAGGATTACCATGTGGACATGTTTGCCACGGTGGTGCATGTGAGTCAGCAGGGCGATGACTGGGTTTACTCAATGAAGGTTACGGACATAAACGGAAGCTATGATGAGCTGTTAGGTATTCTCTATGACAGAATACCGACCGTTCCGACCGAGATCAAGAAGGACAGCGGCAGCTTCGAGGATTTGAAGCTGAATCTGAAAAAGCGTGTAACCCCGCCTTTTTATCAGAAGAGAAACTATCCCCGCGTGGTGATAGACGATCAGGTGCGCTGCCTGAATGAGGGGATTGAGACGGTGAAAGTTTTTGATTTTAACTATGTCTGTGTGACCGTGGAAGATAATGATATGCCGAAGGAGCTGCAGCTGGTGGTGGGCGAAGACATTATTCTGAACTGCCGGTTTGAGAACGAGATCCGCAGCGGCCTTCATCTCTACAACGTGGTTAATTACAAGGAGATTGTGGACAGAGAAGAGACGAGACATGCGCTGCATGACTGGCTGACCGCGCAGAGGGGGAAGCAGGAAAGGCAGGAGGATGCCGGGCAGACACGCGCCGAAAAGACGGAAGACTTCAATGAGATCGGGCTGCTTGGGTGACGGGAGAAGAGACATGAGGAAAAAACTGGCGGCAGGCATGGGCGGCCTGATCGTCCTTTTCTGTCTGGCGGGAGCGGTTTTTATGACGGCGTACAAGACGCGGGCGCTCCGTTTTGTCAGTCAGATGGGTTCTGGAATCAACCTGGGAAATACGCTGGATGCCACGGGGCTTAGGGAATACAAGCCGGATGCGGACGAACTGGAGTACGAGACATACTGGGGAAATCCGAAGGCGGATGCGGAAACCTTTCTGGCGATAAAGAAGGCAGGGTTTGGCACGGTGCGGATTCCGGTTACATGGGAGGATCATCTGGATGTCTCTTATCAGATTTCAGACGTTTGGATGGACCGGGTGCAGGAGGTAGTCGATATGGCGCTTGCCGCGGATTTGTATGTGATTATCAACCTGCACCATGAGGAGTGGCTGGATCTGAAAACGGAACGGGCGCAGGAGATACGCGGGGAGTTTGCGGTGGTCTGGGAGCAGATTGCGGCGCGCTTTCGCGATTATGACGAAACCCTTCTGTTTGAGGCTGTGAATGAGCCGAGACTGCGGGGCGGTGAGGTGGAGTGGACTTCGGGCACGGAAGAACTGCGCGCCATGGTCAACGATCTGAACGCGGTCTTTGTGGAGACGGTGCGGGCTTCCGGCGGCGGCAATCGAACGCGGTATCTGCTGATCAGCCCCTACGCCGGAAACTGCGGGACGGAGGCCATGCAGGGGCTTGTCATACCGGATGACGGGCGGCTGATTGTGTCGGTGCATATGTATACGCCCTACAGTTTCTGCCAGAAGGAGGACGGGGAAAAAGTGTGGGACAACGCCGGGACGAGAGAGCAGGTAGAGCAGGCGTTTTTTGAAATGTACCGTCTGTTTGTGGAGCGGCATGTGCCGGTGATTCTCACCGAGTTTGGCTGTGTGGACAAGGGGAACACGCAGGAGCGTCTGGCGTGGACCGGCTATTATATGGAACAGGCGCGCCGGTACGGGATTTCGTGTATCTGGTGGGACTGCGGCGGGTACGCGTTGCTTGACAGGGAGAATAAAACGTGGCGGTTTCCTGAAATTGTGGAGGTGCTGACGAATGAACAGATGTAAATACGGGAGCGCGCTTGTGCTGACGGCATTGATCTGTTGTTTCTTTTTTTGTGAAATTGTGCAGGCGGCTCCGACAGAGCCGGACGATGCTTCGGTACGGACTGAGTACGAGGCGTACTGTGAGCGGCTGATGTCGATTGAGAACCGTGACGGGATAGCGGGCGGCGGCTTTCTTGTGGTGGAGGATCAGATATTCGCGTTGGATCCGGATGAGGAAGAAAGTATGCTGATAGTACCGGCTTTTGACGAACGGTATAACCGGCTGGCGCTGTTTCTTGTGGACGGGGACGGGCAGATTCTCTACCGGACGGAGCAGTTGGAGACCAATTACCGCGTAAAGGGGCGGATGAGGCAGCCGGCGCAGTCCATCGCTGCCGTTTCTTTTCAGGATCTGAACCGGGACGGCAGGACGGATATCGTTCTCATCACTTCCTGCGTCAACGAGAGCGGCGCCTATGCGGGTGAGACGTACAAGGTCGGGGACGTGCTTTTTCAGGAGCGGACGGGAAACGGCTTTTACAGGGATTATCGGATTTCGGAAAAAATCAACCGGTTCGGGATGAACAAGAGCGCGGACTCCATCGCCGCGTTTGTGCGGGATGGAGACTCCACGGAGTTTTTGTACACGGCGTCCACTTTGCAGGAGCTGCAAAGAAACCGTTTCCTGGTCATTCCGGAGCAGTGTTACCTGCGGACGTTCGGCAAACTTGGCAAACTGCAGGTGACGCCTGGGACATACCGGATCGCGGATTACGACATTTTTATGATCTATCTGGTGAATGAGCAGGGAGACATCGTATCTGTATTGCAGCCTATGGGGGAGTACGACAATCTCTATGCGCTCAAGGGAGTCACCTGTCGGGATATTGATGGGGACGGCCTTAAGGACATCGTGATCCTTGCCAGATACAGCTATGAGGGCGAGGGCGGCGCGCTTCTCATCGAGAGCGATTACCGGATTTATTATCAGAGAACCGGCGGGTTTGTGCCGGATACGGAAATCAGGGATGTATACCGGTGCAGCGATGAGGACACGATGGAAATACTTGTAGAAAAAGCGCGCGCTTATTGGGGGTGGCAGACAACAAATGATTAAGATACTGATTGTGGATGATGAAAAACCGATTTGCGACCTGATAGACTTAAATCTTTCCTCCGCGGGTTATCACTGTACGGCAGTGCAGGACGGCCTGCAGGCGATTGACCTGATCGAGAGGGAAACGTTTGAACTGGTTCTTCTGGATATTATGCTGCCGGGCGCGGACGGATATGATGTGATGGAGTACATACGTCCTCTGGGGATTCCGGTGATTTTTATTACCGCCAAACATGAGGTGAAGCACCGTGTGAAGGGATTGAAGCTGGGCGCGGACGACTATCTGGTAAAACCCTTTGACGTGGTGGAGCTGGTGGCGCGGGTGGAGGCGGTACTGCGGCGTTATAACAAGGCGGAGCAGCATCTTACGGCGGGAGACGTGACGGTGGATGTGGACGCGCGCAGGGTGACCAGGGGAGGACGCCCCGTGGAGCTGACCAATAAAGAGTTTGGCCTTCTGCTCCTTTTTATGAAAAATAAAAACGTGGCCCTGTTTCGGGAAACCTTATATGAGAAGGTGTGGGAAGGAGAATACTTTGCGGACAGCAGGACGCTTGACCTGCATGTACAGCGGCTGAGAAAAAAACTGGGATGGGAGCATAGTCTGGTAGCGGTGTATAAGGTTGGCTACCGCTTAGAGGTGCAGGAATGAAATTTTCTATCAAATTAGTGCTGTCTACCATGATCGTACTGGCATTGGCGTTGGGATTCAGCGGGTTTTACTTTGTAAACTATGTGTTCGAGACTTCTCTGGACAGAGAGGTGGGACAGGCCCTTGACGAGAGCAGCATCTTAAGCTTTGCCTTTGAAACGGCGGCGTTAAATGTGCCTCTCAAGTACAGTGTCCTGCCTGACAGCGTGGTGGAGGAGATCGCATCCAAGCTGGAAATGGGCGGCCAGGGCGGCGGGCGCCTCCTTCGGATCGCGGATGAGGAGAAAAACGTGCTGTATACCAGCAGCGGATTTACATCGGACGAGGGACTGCTTCCGCAGACGGATCTGCACACCAAATCCTACCGCGTGATCCGTGTGCAGGACGGCTTCTATGTGCACACCTGTGTTGCCATCAATACGTTAAACCGAATGTTGTATCTGGAGACCATGAAGGATGTGACAGGGGTGTTTACGGAGCGTGCCCTTGGGTTTTCGCTGTATCGGAAGGTGACGGTGGTCATATTGCTTGCCGGTATAGTCATTATGCTCTTTATTGCCTCCCTTCTGACGAAGCCGATACGCCTGCTGACCAAGGCGACCAGAAAAATGGCGGCCGGTGATTATACCTACCGCGCCAGACAGGTCAGCAGGGATGAGCTGGGACAGCTCACCGGTGATTTTAACAGGATGGCAAATGCGCTGGAGGAAAACATTTGCAAGCTGGAGGAGGAGATCGAGGCGAGGGAAGAGTTTATGGGCGCCTTTGCCCACGAACTGAAAACGCCGCTGACGGCGATCATCGGGTACGCGGACATGCTGCGCTCCCACAAGCTGGACGAGGAAAAGAGCATCATGTCGGCAAATTATATCTATACGGAGGGCAAACGTCTGGAGGCCATGTCATTTCGCCTTCTGGATATCATCGTGGCAAAACAGGATGAGGCGAGATTGGCGGATGCGCCGGTGGGAGAGCTGTTTGCATACCTGCGGGAAATGTTTGCGGAGAAAAAGGAGACAGACATCCGCTTTGCATACGAGGAAGCCGTGGTACGGATGGAAGTGAATCTGATCAAGACAGTGCTTGTCAATCTGATTGACAATGCCTGTAAGGCTTCGGAGAATAGCGGCGTGACCGCGGAAGCGGTTTCCGGCGGCAGAATGGGCCTGGTTGAGGTGAGCGGCGAAATGGTTGACGGCGGTTACCGGATCGTGGTGAGGGATTACGGGATCGGCATACCGGAAGAAGAACAGGCTAAGATCGTCAAGGCCTTTTACATGGTGGACAAGTCCAGAGCAAGGAGCAAGAACGGAGCGGGGCTTGGACTTGCGCTGTGCGCGGAGATTCTAAAGATACATCACAGCGGGTTACAGATTGAGAGCAAAGAGGGCGAGGGTTCCTGTTTCAGCTTTATCCTTGCGCTTTCGGGGGACATGGATTAGGATGCCCGTATGCTTTTGTGGAGAACGGTACATATGAAAAGTAAGATATATTATCTCACAGTTCCGCTATTGGCGGTATCGGCGATGTTTCTTTCCATCTGGGGACCGGAGACGCTGGCGGAGTATAAGGATCAGGGGATTTTGGACATACCCCGTACAGAAAGTGTGGAAAACGCAGGGGAAGGCTATCGCTACCAGATGAACAGCAATGAAAAGCTCTATATCCTGTCATGCTGTCTGAGCAGCCAGACGTTTCCCGAGAGCGAGACGAGCGCCATGGCGCATGAGGCGGACGGGGAGGTGGCGTATCAGGAGCTGGAAGGCGCCTATGCCTTTGTGGTAAACCGCAGGGGACCGTCCGGCAGGGAGATCACGGACGAACAGATCTATGCCACATGCAATGAAGGGCTTACGCTGCTTAAGGAAAAGGGAATCCTGCCGGAGCAGGTGAGGGAGGTGGACGCGTCCTCCTACGACGTTACGCTCTACTCGGCCATTGACGTGCTGGAGCCGCGCAACAATGTGGCCGTCTGGAAGATGACCCTCTCCAATTCCCAGAAAAACGCGGATAAGGCGAACAGGCTGATGGACGCCTGCATTGACGCGGATGACGGAAAAATATATGAGTTTTATGTGAGGACGCCGCTTTTGTGGGAGGACATCGACGCGGATGCGCTGGTGGCGGAATGGGCGGCATATATGGGACTTGGCGAACCGTCTCCCTATGAGTCGGACAACCCGCTTTTAGAGACGACGCCCTATTTTCGCAAGTATGTTTTCGAGGGCATGGGCAGCGGACAGACGGTGGTGACGCTCGGGTTTTACGAGGGGATTAACGAGCTGTTCCTGAAAGTGTCCCGATAAGAGCGTGAGATTAGGAAGATGATGCAACTTTGATGCAAATATTATGGCTTTTTGATGCAACTTAGATGAAATTATGATGCTCCTCTTTTGTATGCTTAATGTGTGAAGTACTTCTAAAGACGCCCCGTCAGAGGACGGGATGACAGGAAGTACTGCACATGGGAGAATGCTTAAAACGCGGCATTCTCCGTGCGGAATTGTACGGTATACGAGAGAGGAGCATTGTGATGTACGGAGAGTCAACATTTACCTGGGAATATGTCTGCGGCTATGAGACGAGGGAGCAGAGAAAAAGGAGGCTGTACAGGAAGATATACGGGTTTGGCGTCTGCGTGTGTATGGTTTGTCTGACGGCAATGATAGCCACGCGGCTTGCCGGGGCGGGCGGGGTCCGGCTGCTGGCGGAAAAGCTTTGGCGCGCCAGGGAGACAACGGCGGTGGACCGGCCTCTGGACGGGGTAGTGGGAGAGACGCTCCGGGCACAGGAAATCGTCCTTCCCATTGTCGTGATGGCGGCGCAGGAAGTGATTTCCGGCGGGGATGAGAGCGGGCGGACGGCGGTGCATATACCGACGGTTTATCTGGATCCGGGACACGGCGGCGCGGACGAGGGCTGCGCCAGAGAGGGCGTTCGGGAAAAAGACCTGAATCTTGCCATTGCGCTGCTTGTGAGGGACCAGTTGAAGGAACAGGGATACCGTGTGATCATGTCCAGAGAGACGGATGTCTATATTACGAAGGAAGCGCGCGTGGAGGAGGCGAACCGGTCGGGAGCGGATATCTACGTCAGCATCCATCAGAATGCCACGGAGGAGGGCAGCGGGGTGAACGGGATGGAAGTGTGGTACACGGAGGACGATGCCAGACCGGACAGCAGGAGACTGGCGCTGCTGATCAGACAGCAGACGCTAAAAAGTACAAGCGCCGTGGAGCGGGAACTGCGAAGCGATGCGGACTTTTATGTGACGGGAAACACTTCCATGCCCGCCTGCCTCATTGAGACGGGATTTCTCTCCAACAGGGCGGAGCGCAGGAAACTCAGTCTGGCGGAGTACCGGCAGCAGATCGCGGGCGGCATTGTGCAGGGTATTGCCTGCTATTTTCATCCAAAGACCATGTATCTGACCTTTGACGATGGTCCTTCCGTGGAAAATACCGGAAAGGTGCTCGACATCCTGCGGGAAAGGAACATTAAGGCCACCTTTTTTCTGGTAGGGGAGAATGTGAGAAGACATCCGGAGATGGCCCGTCAGATCGTGGCGGAGGGACACACCATTGGCATTCACTGCGATAACCATGATTACGACGCCTTGTATGAGAGCGTGGACAGCTATGTGGCGGACTTTGAAAAGGCAAGGCAGACCGTGTACGAAGCGACGGGGGTGGAGACGAACCTGTTCCGCTTTCCGGGCGGCAGCGTCAACGCTTACAATCAGAAAACGGGCAAGGCCATCGTCCGCGAGATGACGGCCAGAGGTTACATATATTACGACTGGAATGCCAGTCTGGAAGACGCGGTCACAGATCCGGATCCGAAGCAGCTGATAGAAAACGGCGTATCGACCACACTTGGACGAAAGAAGGTTGTTCTGCTGGCCCATGATGTGGTCGGCAGCACCGGACTTTGTCTGGAGGAGCTGCTGGACAGGCTGCCGGAATATGAGATGAAGCCGCTCAGTGAGGAAGTGGAACCGATCTGTTTCTGAAAGGGGTGAAGATTCCTCTTGACAATCCGGCCTTTCAATGCCAAAATGATAAGCAGTTATGATAGGCAGAGACATTGAGGAAGACAGTACCCGACTTTTCAAAGTCACAGCGAGCCGGTGAGGGTGGAAGACCGGTACGAGTAGAAAACCGGGGAAGATCACTTCTGAGTTTCAGACTGAACTTTTGCCGCATATGCGGCCGCGCGGAAGGCGGGGAGCTGAGCTGCCCGGCTGGAATCTGTTTCAGAGGACGCGCAGTGCAGGCGGTGGAACAGTAGGCTTTGACGGCATCCCGCCGTTATCGGGAACCGTATAGCCATTCACGATGGCGGTACGTCGTAACAGGTGGTATCACGAGAGCTTTACCCTCGTCCTTTTACGGGACGGGGGTTTTTTGCGCGATAAGCAGAGCAGGAAGACCCGCGAAGCAGACCGAACTGCTTATCGCGCACAGAACCAAGAGAAAGGATGGACACTATGTATCAGAAAGTTGACACGAACCTGAATTTTGTGGACAGAGAAAAAGAAGTGTGCCTTTTCTGGAAGGACAATGCGATCTTCCAGAAGAGCATGGACTCCCGTAAGGACGGTCCCACTTACACGTTTTATGACGGGCCGCCGACGGCCAACGGCAAGCCCCACATCGGGCACGTACTGACGCGTGTTATTAAGGACATGATTCCCAGATACCGCACCATGAAGGGGTATATGGTGCCCCGTAAGGCAGGGTGGGACACCCACGGCCTGCCGGTGGAGCTGGAAGTGGAGAAGCTGCTTGGTCTGGACGGAAAAGAGCAGATCGAGGAGTACGGGCTTGACCCGTTTATCAGCAAGTGTAAGGAATCTGTCTGGAAGTACAAGGGCATGTGGGAGGATTTCTCCGGCACGGTCGGCTTCTGGGCGGATATGGATGATCCCTATGTGACGTATCACGATGACTTTATTGAGTCCGAGTGGTGGGCGCTCAAGCAGATCTGGGACAAGAATCTGCTGTACAAGGGTTTCAAGATCGTGCCCTACTGCCCGCGCTGCGGCACGCCTCTGTCATCCCATGAGGTGGCCCAGGGATACAAGGCGGTGAAGGAACGCTCTGCCATCGCCCGGTTTAAGGTGGTGGGCGAGGACGCTTATTTCCTTGCGTGGACGACGACGCCGTGGACGCTGCCCTCCAACGTGGCGCTCTGCGTGAATCCCGTGGAGACCTATGTAAAGGTGAAGGCGGCGGACGGCTATACCTATTATATGGCGCAGGCGCTTCTGGACACAGTGCTTGGCAAGCTGGCAACGGACGACACGCCGGCATATGCGGTGCTGGAAACCTATGTGGGCACGGACCTGGAATACAAGGAGTATGAGCCGCTGTTTGCCTGCGCGGGCGAAGAGGCTTCCAGACAGAAAAAGAAAGCGCACTATGTGACGTGCGACAGCTATGTTACCATGACGGACGGTACCGGTATCGTACACATTGCGCCGGCTTTCGGTGAGGACGACGCGCAGGTGGGCCGGAAATACGACCTGCCTTTCGTGCAGTTCGTGGACGGCAAGGGCAGCATGACGGAGGAGACGCCCTACGCCGGTCTGTTTGTGAAGAAGGCCGATCCGGAAGTGATTAAAGATCTGGATAAGGAAGGAAAGCTCTTTGACGCGCCGAAGTTCGAGCATGATTATCCGTTCTGCTGGCGCTGCGACACGCCCCTGATCTACTATGCGCGTGAGTCCTGGTTCATCAAAATGACGGCGGTGCGCGACGATCTGGTGCGCAATAATAAGACGGTGAACTGGATTCCCGAATCCATCGGCGAGGGGCGTTTCGGCAACTGGCTGGAAAATATTCAGGACTGGGGTATTTCCAGAAACCGTTACTGGGGCACGCCCTTAAATGTGTGGGAGTGCGAAGGCTGCGGCCATATGGAAGCCATCGGTTCCAGAGAGGAACTGGAGAAGATGAGCGGCAACGCGGCGGCGAAGACCGTGGAGCTGCACAGACCTTATATCGACGAGATCACCTGTAACTGCCCGGAATGCGGCGGGACGATGAAACGCGTGCCCGAGGTGATCGACTGCTGGTTTGACTCAGGGGCCATGCCTTTTGCACAGCACCACTATCCGTTTGAGAATAAGGAGCTGTTTGACAGCCAGTTCCCGGCGCAGTTTATCTCCGAGGCGGTGGATCAGACCCGTGGCTGGTTCTACTCCCTGATGGCGGAGTCCACGCTCCTGTTTAACAAGGCTCCCTTTGAGAACGTGATCGTGCTCGGGCATGTGCAGGATGAGAACGGCCAGAAGATGAGTAAGTCTAAGGGCAATTCGGTAGATCCTTTCGAGGCGCTGGAAACTTACGGCGCGGACGCGATCCGGTGGTATTTCTATATCAATTCGGCGCCCTGGCTGCCCAACCGTTTTCACGGCAAAGCGGTGCAGGAGGGACAGCGTAAATTCCTCGGTACGTTGTGGAATACTTATGCTTTCTTTGTGCTGTATGCGAATATCGACAATTTTGACGCGACGAAGTACAGTCTGGAATATGACAAACTTCCCGTGATGGATAAGTGGCTGCTCTCCAAACTGAACACGGCCATCAAAGAAGTGGACGATCATCTGAACCATTACAGAATCCCCGAGGCGGCGAGGGTGTTAGATAACTTTGTGGATGAGATGAGCAACTGGTATGTGAGAAGAAGCCGCGAGCGGTTCTGGGCGAAGGGCATGGAGCAGGATAAGATCAATGCGTATATGACCCTTTATACGGCCCTTGTGGACATCTGCAAGTGCGCTGCGCCGATGATTCCTTTCATGACGGAGGAAATTTACCGCAATCTGGTGTGCAGCATCGACAAAGATGCGACGGAGAGCATCCATCTGTGCGATTTCCCGACGGCGGACGAGGGGATGATCGACGAGACGCTTGAGAAGTCCATGGAGGAGGTACTAAAGATTGTTGTCATGGGGCGTGCGGCCCGCAATACGGCCAACATCAAGAACCGTCAGCCCATCGGCACCATGTATGTGAAAGCGGAAACCGTTCTTGACGAGTTCTATCAGGATATCATCAGGGACGAATTAAATGTAAAGCAGATCGTATTCTCCGACGACGTGTCAGCGTTTACGACTTACAGCTTCAAGCCACAGCTTAAGACCGTCGGTCCGAAGTACGGCAAACAGCTCGGCGGCATCAAGGCGTATCTGTCCGCAGTGGACGGAAGCGCGGCGATGGAGACCTTAAAGGCGGAGGGCAGGCTCGTCTTTGACGTGGACGGCACAGAAGTTGCCCTTGCAGAAGAAGATCTGCTGATCGACATGGCGCAGAAGGACGGTTTTGTGGCGGAGGCCGACAATTATTTGACGGTGGTGCTCGACACGAACCTGTCGGAAGCGCTGCTCGAGGAGGGTTTTGTCTACGAGATCATCAGTAAGATCCAGACCATGAGAAAAGATGCGGACTTTGAGGTGATGGATCACATCAGAGTCTCCCTGAACGGCAATGAGAAAGTGGCGCAGATCGCCGCGAAGAATGAGGCTGTGATTGCCGGGAAAGTGCTGGCGGAGAGCATCGGTACGGGAGAAAATCTGACGGTTTCCAGGGAGTGGAATGTGAACGGGGAGACCGTGACGATAGCCATTCAGAAAATATAGCTGCCGGCAGTGAACCGCGCAGACGTATCAAATCATGAAGTTTTCCGGACGGAAACGGTAAATTTCAATCTTTATATAGTCAAACGGAAAAATACAGGCTATAATGGAAATGAATGTAAATAAACCTAATCTGACAGCAGGGTTAACGAGGAGGAGAGAGATGATTAAAAAGGCACCTACGACAACTTTTGATACAGAGCTTTTTAAGAGAAGCGTCCTTTACAATGTAAAAACCCTTTACAGAAAGACGCTGGAGGAAGCGACTGACCAGCAGATCTTTCAGGCGGTTTCCTATGCGGTCAAGGACGCCATTGTGGATCAGTGGTTAAAGTCTCAGAAGGAGTTTGAGAGACAGGATCCGAAAATGGTTTATTATCTGTCTATGGAATTTCTGATGGGCAGAGCGCTCGGCAACAACATGATCAATTTACAGGCATATAAAGCGTTCTCACAGGCGCTCGAGGAGCTGGGCATCGACATCAACGTGGTGGAGGATCAGGAGCCTGACGCAGCGCTGGGTAACGGGGGCTTAGGTCGTCTGGCTGCCTGTTTTCTGGACTCTCTGGCAACGCTCGGCTATGAGGCTTACGGCTGCGGCATCCGGTACCGTTACGGCATGTTTAAGCAGGAAATCCGTGACGGCTATCAGGTGGAGGTGCCGGACAACTGGCTCAAAGACGGCAACCCCTTCGAGCTGCGCCGGCCGGAGTATGCGAAGGAAGTGCGTTTCGGCGGCTATGTGAATGTCTATGTGGATGAGAACGGCAGGAGCAACTTTAAGCAGGAGGGTTATCAGGCGGTGACGGCGGTTCCCTATGATCTGCCGGTTGTCGGCTATGGCAGCGGTGTTGTCAACACCCTTCGGATCTGGGATGCGCAGCCGGTGAACTGCTTCCAGCTCGATTCCTTCGATAAGGGCGATTACCAGAAGGCGGTGGAGCAGGAAAATCTGGCCAGAAATATCGTGGAGGTGCTCTACCCTAACGACAATCACTATGCGGGCAAGGAGCTTCGCTTAAAACAGCAGTATTTCTTTATCTCTGCGTCGGTGCAGACGGCAGTGGCGAAGTATATGAGAAACCATGACGACATCAGAAAGTTCCATGAGAAGGTGACTTTCCAGTTAAATGACACCCATCCCACCGTTGCGGTTGCGGAGCTGATGCGCATTCTGATGGATGAGCATTATCTGACATGGGACGAGGCGTGGGAGGTAACGACCAGGACATGCGCGTATACGAACCACACGATTATGTCGGAGGCGCTGGAGAAATGGCCTATCGAACTGTTCTCAAGGCTCCTTCCCAGAGTGTATCAGATCGTGGAGGAGATCAACCGCCGCTTTATCGCGAGAATCGAGCAGATGTATCCCAGCAACCATGAGAAAGTCAGGAAGATGGCGATTATCTATGACGGGCAGGTGAAGATGGCGCATCTGGCGATCGCTGCAGGCTACTCCGTGAACGGCGTGGCAAGATTACATACGGAAATCTTAAAGAACCAGGAGCTGAAAGATTTCTACGAAATGATGCCTGAGAAGTTCAATAATAAGACAAACGGCATTACCCAGAGACGGTTCCTTCTGCACGCGAACCCGCTTCTGGCGGATTGGGTGAGCGATCATGTTGGAAACGACTGGATTACGGATCTGCCAAAGATCAACAAGCTCAAAATATATGCGGATGACGAGAAGGCGCAGCAGGAGTTTATGAATATCAAGTACCAGAACAAGGTGCGTCTGGCGGATTACATTTTGGAGCACAACGGCATCGAAGTGGATCCCCGTTCCATCTTTGACGTACAGGTAAAACGTCTGCATGAGTACAAGCGTCAGCTTTTGAACATCCTGCATGTGATGTATCTCTACAATGAGCTGAAAGAGCATCCGGATATGGATTTCTATCCCAGAACGTTCATTTTCGGCGCGAAGGCGGCAGCAGGCTACAAGAACGCGAAACTGACCATCAAGCTGATCAATTCCGTGGCGGACGTGGTGAACAACGATCCTGCCATCAACGGAAAGATCAAAGTGGTGTTTATCGAGAACTACCGTGTGTCCAATGCGGAGCTTATCTTCGCGGCGGCGGATGTGTCCGAGCAGATTTCCACGGCCAGCAAGGAGGCTTCCGGCACGGGCAACATGAAGTTTATGTTAAACGGCGCGCTGACCATCGGTACGATGGACGGTGCAAACGTGGAGATCGTGGAGGAAGTGGGTGAAGAGAACGCGTTTATTTTCGGTCTGTCCTCCGACGAGGTGATCCGTTACGAGAATTACGGCGGTTATCATCCCACGGATATCTTTAACAACGATCCCGATGTGAGAAAGGTGCTGATGCAGCTCATCAACGGCACCTATGCTCCCGGCGATCCGGATATGTTCCGTTCGCTTTATAACTCTCTGTTAAATACGCAGAGCACCGCAAAAGCTGATACTTACTTTATTCTTAAAGATTTCAAGGCTTACGCGGAAGCACAGAGAAAGGTGGAGGCAGCCTACAGGGATGAAAAGGGCTGGGCGCGGAGCGCTATCTTAAACGTGGCCTGCTCCGGCAAGTTCACTTCCGACAGAACCATTCAGGAGTATGTGGATGATATCTGGAAGCTGGATAAGGTTGTGATCCCGAAGGAGCCTGTGACGACGGTTGGCTCTGCGGTGAAAAAATCATGAAATAAGAAGACATCAGAAAGGCTTTCTCCTGCAACAGGGAGAGAGCCTTTTTTTGCGCACATAAGCAGAACCGGAAAACCAAAGGCTCTACTCGATTTTGCGGCGGGTATGTGCTATGATAAAAAGACAGGAAGGGGAGAGGAGCGGTATATTTATGGACAAAAAGCTGGCATTTCAGGTACTGGGACTTTCGGAGACAAAAGAAGAGGAAAAAATCAGGGGCAGTTACCTTTCGCTTTTAAAGAATACAAACCCGGAGGATGATCCGGAGGGCTTTAAACGGCTGCGGGAGGCCTATGAGGAGGCCATGCGTTTTGCAAGGCAGCAGGAGGAAGCGGAGGAAGAGTTCCGGCCACAGGGGGAGATCGGGCTGTGGATGCAGCGCGTGCGGGAAATTTACCGGGATATCCTTTTGCGCAGAGAGGTGGAAAACTGGAAAGCGCTTTTTGACGATCCGGTCTGCGCCGGTTTTGATACCTTTCTGGAGGCGAGAGGGCAGCTTCTCGGCTTTCTTTCGGGGCACGCCCTTCTGCCGCAGACGGTGTGGCGTCAGATTGATCAGACATTTCATGTGCTGGAGGATTTCGATGCGCTAAAGGAGGAGTTCCATGTGAATTTCCTAAAGCACATCCAGTATCATGTAAACACGGAGGATTTTCTCGATTACAGCCTGTTCGAGGCGCAGGACGGCTGCACGCCGGAGAGCGACGAGGAGGCGGATGATTATATACGGGAGTATTTTCAGATTAAGAATCTGTTGGAGAACGATGAGACGGAGGATGTGCCCCAGAGTCTGTCTGATATGAAAAGGCACGGCGTTTACCACCCCTACGAGGATGTGGAGCGTTTGCGCCTGCATATCCGCAAGGATGCGTGCGAAAAAGGGCGGGAGCTGGCGGAGAAACTGATCGGGCGCTATCCGCAGGACAGCTATGTGCGTGTCTGGACGGGGAAAATTTTTTACGATACAGGAGACGAGGACAGGGGGCTTGCACAGTGGGAAGCGGTGCTCTCCGAAGAACCGGATTATTATATGGCGAAATATTTTGCCATGCACTGTCTGGCGGACAGGAAAGAATGGTATCGGGCCGGTAAATACGTGGATGAGCTGATAAAGGTGAACCGGCGTGACGAGGAGCTTCTGGGGCGGCAGAGAGAGATCGACGGCGAGCTGGTTCCCGCGCTGCGGGATGCGCTTGACAAGGGCGGAGCCTATGAGGAGCTTTCGGGCAGGGAGCTGAGATCGTATCTGGGGTGGCGGCTGTTTGATCTGGAGCGGTATGAGGACATTCTTACCCTGCTTTCGGAGGACAGTGAACTGGAGACGGCGGAGGACGGGCTTGAATTAAAGGCCTGGAGTCTGTACCGGATGGAGCGCTATGAGGAGGCCATTCCCGTATATCAGGCCCATCTGAAATGTGTGGAGGAAAATGTGGAGGACGAGGAGAAACGGACGTCGAAGGCGTCCCAGAGTCATCGTCTTCTCGGCGTCTGCTGCTTCTGCACACAAAGGCGGGAAGAAGGAGAGCGGGAGACGCAGACGGCTATTGAGATGGAGACGGATGCAAGAACCCGCCTCGACTGTAAATATTATCTGGCGGACCGGTATCTTTCCTTTAAGGAATACGAGAGGGCGACGGAGATCTGTGACGAGGTTCTTTCGGAGGACGACGGATTTTATCCGGCCTATCTGGTCAGGCAGGAGGCATGTTACCATATGCGCAAGGCGCAGCAGGTGGTGGACGACTATTACCGTGCGATAGATATTTACGCAGGTTTTGGCAGACCGTACCTCTACGCGGCTATGATCTTTTATGACCACAACCAATACAAAGATGCGCTGGGTGTGATAGAGAGAGCGAAAGAAAATCAGGTGGAGTTTTCCAAAAAGCTGCGCTTCCAGGAGGCCAAGATATTGCGTATGCTCTCGGAAGACGAGGAGAGCCGGAAACGTCCTTTGGAAATACTGGATGCGCTGCTCAAGGAGACGAAGGAGACTGGGGAGAACGCTGCAGAGGAAGCGGAGGAGGATAAGGATGCGCTTGACAGGGCAGAATTGATCTTTGAGAAGGGTCTTTTGTATGAGGGAAGCGAGAACCTTGACAGGGCGATTTCACTTGTGCGGGAATCTGTCAGGATGGACCCGGAGGAGCCGTACTATGTGCTGGTGCTCGGGAATCTGTTACGGGATGCGGAAGAGTTTGCCAAGGCGTATGAACAGTATAAGCGGGTGGAGGAGGTTTACCACCACACGGAGTTTTATTTCGGCCTCGGCATCTGCTGCCAGATGGCGGAGGCGTGGCGGCAGGCCGCGCATTACTTTACGAAGGCGGTGGAACAGGATGAGACGTATCGGGATACGAACTTAAGGCTTTACAGATGCTATGAGAATCTGTACCGTTCCGAATATAAGCGGGCAGACTATGACAAGGCCATGCTTTATATCAATAAGCAGATGGAGATTACCGAAAACCGCGGGTACCGTCTGTGGGATCGGGGAAATCTGTATGTGGACGCTATGGAGACGGAGAAAGCCGTTGCGGATTATGAGGCGGCGATTGCGTCGGGAACCGTTCCGGAGGATGAACTTTATATTCTCTGGCAGAATATCGGTCTGGCTTATTCGAATGACAGGCAGTTTGCAAAAGGATATGAAGCTTATCAGCGTGCAGTGAAGACGATGGAGGAGAAGGACACTTCCGTAAAGGGTTACCGGGGCATGGCGGAGTGCTGCCAGAAGCAGGGTGATTACGAGAAGGCCATTGCCTGCTGCAGGGAAGGACTTACCATCTTTCCGGACGACGAGGACTTGTGGGACACGCTGGATGAATGTTACCGCAGGATGAACCGTCCGGAGGAAGCATTGCGGGTGGGGGAAGAAAGGCGCAAACAGACAGGCGACACAAAGGAATATTATGTCAATGCTTCCTACGCCCTGCTTGCCATGGGAAAAGTGCAGGAGGGACTGGCGCTCTTCGACGAGATGAAAAAGTCCTGCCTGAAAAGATCCGCAAATAAAGAGGAACTGGCGGAGCTGTATGACGAGTGGGCGGATCATCTGGCGGAAGCGTGCGATTACGAGGCGGCAGCCAGAAAATATCAGGACGCTGCTGCGCTGTACGGGGAACGGTTGGAGAAAAAATTCCAGATGGAATGGAGAAGGGCAAGATGTTATTATATGATAGGGGACAGGGAGAAGGCCGCCCGTTATGCGAAGAAAGCGCTTGCCTGCCTTGAGGAAGGACATATAGAACCGGAGGCATACCGGACATTTCCCAAATATGCGCCCCTGCACAGCGGATGGCTTGCATGGTGTGATCTGATGCTGGGCGAAAAGGAAAAGGCAAGGCGGACTTTTGAGGAAATGGAACGGCAAAGGCCATGCGCGGGATGCGGATATGGAAAATGCTTCGAGGCTTCTTTCTGGCTCGGCTGCTATTATTATTGCGAGGGAGAGCCTGACAAAGCGGCAGCGCAGTTTGAGGAGACCCTGAGAAGGGACATAAAAATGACCCAGGCCAAAATCCTGTTGGAGAAAATCCGGGGTGGCGGCAATGCTTCTTCCGGGAAACCCGGCGGACGCACAGGGCTGAAAGATGTGGAAGAGACGTCTGACGCAGGGCACAAGCAGGGGTTTATGGCGCGGCTGTTTCACAGGAAGACAGAACCGGAGAAACAGGACGGCTCTGTAAAGAATTGATTTAAAAACAGAAAAAATAGTAAGAGCGAAGGGATTTGATCGAAAATGATAATCGGAATCGACTTGGGAACGACCAACAGTCTGGCGGCTTATTTCACGGAGGAGGGGCCGCAGATCATACCGAACCGCCTCGGAAAGAGGCTGACGCCCTCCGTGGTGAGCATGGACGAGGAAGAGCAGATTTATGTGGGAGATCTGGCGGTGGAGAGAGGGCTTCTCTATCCCGGCAGCGCAGCCTCCGTCTTCAAGCGGGATATGGGCAGCGGCAGGAAGTTTAATCTTCTGCACAAGACGTTTACGGCGGAGGAGCTTTCCTCCTTTGTGCTCCGGGCGCTTAAGGAGGACGCGGAGAGCTTTCTGGGTGAGCCTGTGGAGGAGGCTGTCATCAGTGTGCCCGCCTATTTTAACGACGAGAGACGGCGGGCCACCAGAAGAGCGGGAGAGCTTGCGGGACTTAAGGTGGAGCGGATCATCAGCGAGCCAACGGCGGCGGCCATCGCCTACGGCCTGTATCAGAGTCAGGGGCATATGCGTTTTCTGGTGTTTGATCTGGGCGGCGGCACCTTCGATGTGTCTGTATTGGAGCGGATCGACAGTATTCTGGAAGTGCGCGCCGTGGCGGGGGACAATTTCCTCGGCGGCGAGGATTTTACGAATGTGCTGGAGGAGATGTTCTTCGAGAAGTTTCCGCAGTTTGACAGGCTTGCGCTTGACGCAAAGACGCTTCGCCATATCCACAAACAGGCGGACAAATGCAAGACCGGCTTCTCGGAGGGGAAAACTTCCGTTATGGAGTGTAAAATCGGGGAGGAGGCATTTTCCTTTACGGTTGAGCTTTCCGCCTATGAACGCGCCTGTGAGGATCTGCTTGAAAAGATCAGACAGCCTGTGCGGCGCAGCCTCTCGGACGCCCATATCCGTCTGGCTGATATCGACAAGGTAGTGCTGGTGGGCGGGGCGACTAAGAGCCCGGTGATCCGCCGGTTTGTGAGCAGGCTGTTCCGGGTGATTCCGGATACCAATATCAATCCGGATGAGGCGGTGGCGCTGGGCGCGGCCATTCAGGGCGCCATGAAGGAGCGTAAAGAAGCGATCAGGGAAGTGATTCTCACGGATGTCTGCCCTTTTACGCTTGGTACGGAAGTGGTCAGAGAGTGGGAGAAGGGTTATTTTGAAAATGGCGTGTTCTGCCCCATTATCGAGAGAAATACGATTATTCCGGCAAGCCGCACGGAGCGGCTGTATACGGTGCGGGATGACCAGACGAAAATCCGGGTCAATGTGCTGCAGGGCGAGAGCCGTTTCGCAAAGAATAATCTTTCTCTGGGAGAGCTGAATATAGAGGTGCCGCCCGCCCCCGCGGGGGAGGAGGCCGTGGACGTGACCTACACCTATGACATCAATTCCATTCTGGAGGCGGAGGTTAAGGTGGTGTCCACCGGCAAGAAGGAGAAACAGGTTTTCGGTGGCAAAAACGCGGACATGACGCCGGAGGAGATTGCGGCGCGTTTTGAAACCCTGTCCTATTTAAAGATCCATCCGAGAGACAGGGAGGAGAACAAGTATCTGCTCACATTGGGAGAGCGGATGTATGAGGAGAGTCTGGGGGATAAAAGATATCTGATATCGCAGGAGCTTCACAAGTACGAGCAGGCGCTTAATTCCTATGAGCCCGGCACGATTGAGCGGGCGAAAGAGGCGTTCCGGGAGTTCCTGAAGGAGTTGGAGGAATAGAGTGAAAGTGATTTGAGATTTCGCGATGCGGAATCATGGAGGGATGTTCATGGAACGGGTGCTTTTGGTGGGCGCAAACTTAAATGACGGGGAAGATTATCTCACTTCTTTAGAGGAGCTTGGGGCGTTGGCCGAGGCCTGCGACATGGAAGTGGCGGGCGTGACGTCCCAGACACTTGAGACGGTGCACAAGGCTTTTTATATCGGCACGGGTAAGGTGGACGAGGTAAAAGGGCTTTCGCAGGATCTGGGAGCGGATGTCATTATTTTTGACAATTCCCTCTCCCCCATGCAGATGCGGAACCTGCAGGAGCGGCTGGAGAAGCCGATTCTGGACAGGAGTGCGCTGATTCTGGATATTTTCGCGAGAAGGGCCAGATCAAGAGAGGCCAAACTGCAGGTGGAAGTGGCGAGACTGCAATATATGCTGCCGCGACTTGTGGGACTCCACGCGGCGCTCTCAAGGCAGGGCGGCGCAAGCGGTTCCATGAGCAGCAGGGGCGCCGGGGAGACGAAGCTGGAGCTGGACAGACGTGTGCTGGAAAAGAGGCTTTCGGAGCTAAGGCGGGAATTAAAGGAAGTGGGAAGCGAGCGGGAAACCCAGAGAAAGCGCCGCGTGAAGTCGGGCCTTCCGAGGGTCGCGCTGGTGGGCTACACCAACGCGGGAAAATCGACGCTCTTAAATGCCATGCTCGATCTTTATGGCGCGGATGAGAGGGAGGCACAGGAGGAAAAACACGTCTTTGAGAAGGACATGCTCTTTGCCACGCTGGACACTACCGTGCGAAAGATTGCGCCACCGGAGCATCATGCGTTCCTGCTGTCAGATACAGTCGGCTTTATTCACAAACTGCCGCACAATCTGGTGGAGGCGTTTCAGTCCACGCTGGAGGAGGCGAAGGAGGCGGATCTGCTCATACAAGTGGTGGATTACAGCGACGAACATTATAAGGAGCAGATTGCCGTCACCAATCAGACCTTAAAGAAGCTGCAGGCGGACGGCGTTCCCATGCTCTATGTCTATAATAAGGCGGATCTGGTCTCTCCCGATGCGCTGCCGGGGCTTTCCGGTGTGGAGGAGGCGCAGCTTGCGGCGCATTTGCCGGTGGTGCCGAAGGCGGGTGCGGGAGGCGGATCGATGGCGGGAGACTGCCTTGGCGATTCGATTTATCTGTCCGCCAAAAAGCGGATCGGGATGGAGGAGCTGGTCTGCCTGATCGGGGAGAAGCTTTCCGGCGGGTACAAGGAGTGCACGCTTCTGATTCCCTACACGGACGGCAGGGCGGTTTCTTATCTGAATGAGAACGCGGTGGTATTTTCGACGGAGTACGCGCAGGACGGCGTGCGGATGCGGGTGAACTGTAAGAAAGAGGATTACGGGTATTATATGAAGTATGTGGAAGGGTGATAAAAACGGTTATTGGGAAGTATGTTGCACCTGCGGCACTTATCCTTTATAATAATTCTGGTAGTTAAAATATAGAGGAACGCGGAAAGAATCACACAGACATGGAGGAGCGTATGATTGAATTGACACAGGGCGGCGCGTATCTGCTGAACGGGACGGAAATCATCCCTGACAGCGCGGATGCTGCAGCGCAGATTAAAAATAAGACAGGACAGGAAGTTTCCGGCAGTGAGGCGGCGAAGAACACGATTGCTTACGGTATTCTGGCGGCGCACAACACTTCCGGCAATATGGAGAAATTAAAGATTAAATTTGATAAACTGACGTCCCACGACATTACGTTTGTGGGGATTATCCAGACGGCGAGAGCTTCGGGGCTTACCAGATTTCCCATTCCCTATGTGCTCACCAACTGTCATAATTCCCTTTGCGCGGTGGGCGGCACCATCAATGAGGATGACCACATGTTCGGTCTTACCTGTGCCAAGAGGTACGGCGGCGTCTATGTACCGCCCCATCAGGCGGTGATTCACCAGTACGCAAGGGAAATGCTTGCAGGGGGCGGCAGGATGATTTTAGGCTCCGACTCCCATACAAGGTACGGTGCGCTCGGCACGATGGCGATGGGCGAGGGCGGGCCGGAGCTTGTCAAGCAGCTCTTGTCCCAGACTTACGATATCAATATGCCGGGCGTAGTGGGCGTGTATCTGACGGGCGAGCCGGTGAAGGGCGTCGGGCCGCAGGACGTGGCGCTGGCCATTATCGGCGCGGTGTTTGGAAACGGTTATGTGAAAAATAAGGTGATGGAGTTCGTAGGTCCGGGCGTTGCCTCCCTGAGTGCGGACTTCCGTATCGGCATCGACGTGATGACCACGGAAACCACCTGTCTGTCCTCGATCTGGCGGACGGATGAGCAGATAAAGGAATTTTATGAAATTCACGGAAGGAAAGAGGAATATAAGGAGTTAAATCCGGGGGAGATCGCTTATTACGACGGTATGATTACGGTGGACCTGTCGAAAATACGTCCCATGATCGCCATGCCTTTCCATCCGAGCAACACTTACACCATCGACGAGGTGAACGCGAATCTGCAAGATGTGCTTCACGACGTGGAGGAACGGGCCAAGGTAAGTCTGGACGGCGCGGTGCCTTATTCTTTACAGGATAAGGTGCAGGGCGGTAAATTTATGGTGGATCAGGGCATTATCGCGGGCTGTGCGGGCGGCGGATTTGAAAATATATGTGCGGCGGCCGATATCCTGCGCGGTTCCTATACCGGTTCCGATGGCTTTACCTTAAGTGTGTATCCGGCTTCCATGCCTGTGTATATGGAGCTGATTAAAAACGGCTGCGCGGCGGCCATTCTGGAGACGGGCGCGGTGCTTAAGACGGCGTTTTGCGGGCCATGCTTCGGCGCGGGCGATACGCCGGCCAACAATGCGTTCAGCATCCGGCACTCCACGAGGAATTTCCCCAACAGGGAAGGATCCAAGCTGCAAAACGGCCAGATTTCTTCCGTGGCTCTCATGGATGCCAGATCGATCGCGGCTACGGCGGCCAACAAGGGTATGCTGACGCCGGCCACCGAGTTTGACGGAGAAATCGGAAAATATAAATATCACTTTGATGCGAATATCTATAAGAACCGCGTCTTTGATTCCAAGGGTGCGGCGGATGAAAGCGTGGAGATTCAGTTCGGACCGAACATCAAGGACTGGCCCGCTATGGGCGCATTGCCGGAGAATCTGGTGCTGCGGGTGGTTTCGGAAATCCACGATCCCGTTACCACGACGGACGAGCTGATTCCTTCCGGGGAAACTTCCTCCTACCGCTCTAATCCGCTGGGACTTGCGGAGTTTACGCTTTCCAGAAAAGATCCGGAATATGTGGGACGGGCCAAGGATATTCAGAGAGCGGAGAAGGCCAGAATGCAGGGAGAGCATCCTTGTCAGGCCCATGCGGACGTGAAGCCGGTGATGGATGCGGTGAAGAAAACATTTGCGGACGCGTCCCATGAGAATACCGGGTTTGGCTCCACAATCTTCGCGGTGAAGCCGGGCGACGGTTCCGCCAGAGAGCAGGCGGCAAGCTGTCAGAAAGTGCTGGGCGGATGGGCCAATATCGCCAACGAGTACGCGACCAAGAGATACCGCTCCAATCTGATCAACTGGGGGATGCTGCCGTTTCTGATCGAAACGGGAGAACTGCCTTTTAAGAATCTGGACTATCTGTTTTTCCCGGGAATCCGCAAGGCGGTAGAGGAGAAAGCGGAGACCATCGAGGCTTACCGTGTGTGTGTGGAGGAAGGAACGCTTCTGCCTTTTACCATGACGTTAGGGGAGCTGACAGACGAGGAGAGACAGATTATATTAAAGGGATGTCTTATCAACTATAACAGGGTAGATGCGTGAGAAATAAGTCGAAAGCCTGACGGCGGGGGCGGCAGCGTTCTTTGCACGGCTTAGGGGGATTATGCGTAATGGGGTGAAAAAGGAGAAAGGGGACGTCCTGCGTCCTCTTGTCTCCGTAGGAATTGTCCTTTTGGCGGCGGCCGGGTTCATCTGCGCGGCGGTGAAAGGCGGGACAAAACAGAATAATGACGCGCGGGAGAGCGTGCCAGTGGAAGGACCTTCCGCGGAGGCGCTGGCGAATGTCGCCCTGCCGGAGATGGAGCCGGAAAAGCCGGAGGTGGACTCTTCTTCCAAAGAGATCATAAACGACGTGCTTCTGAGCAATGTCCCCAAGGCGGACTACAGCTATTCCTTTAACGGGAAGCTGAACGATGCGATTGTGGTGACGAGAGAGGGAGACGATGGCCGCTTTAACAACGGCACTTATCCGGAACCTTCTGAGGACGTGTTTCCCCTGTTTACGGAAGGAATTGAGGGCGATGCGCTCTATCTGGACGGCAGTTACGGCGTGGCGCTTCAGGGTGTGGAGCCTTTGAATGAGTCCTATACGATTTCATTCTGGTTCCGCGCGGACGAGCTGTTTGACTGGTCACCGTTTCTGATGATCGGTTCGCATCTGATGGATGTGGGAGGCAGCCAGAGCTATCTCTCCGTCAACAGGAAGACCACGGAGGAGGGAGAGGAGGTCGTGCCGATTTTTAACACGATTGACGCGGTTTTGAATAATTCCTGCGAGATCCGCCCTTCTATGGAACAGAAAAAATGGATTAATCTGAACAAGTGGGTATACATCACGGTATGCGTGGATGCGTCTCCATCCTCAGGGGCAGCGGAGGGAAGAGCCATGGGCTATCTGTATCTGAACAGCGAGCTTATCGGATCGGGAGAAGTGTCGCTGTTACATATGGATGAGGAGAGCGTGTGCGCCTATCTGGGAATCAGTTGTTACGACGAGCTGTTCCGCGCCAGCTACGACGAAATACATATCTGGAAATATGTGCTCGACGAGAGTCAGATCAGCAGTATGTATACGGCATATATTGCAGGGTGATAAGAAATTGCTATTAAGTAAATAAAAAAAACTCCGATATATAAATTACAGGGAGGCAGCTCATGGCCAGAGCCTGCTTTTCTGGAATTTAATGATGTAGAGACCAGGGACGGTATTTTTAAGGAAAAGGAATTTCCATAAGAGTGCCGTCTTTTCTATTGCCGGGCGTCAGGGAAGGCGCTGTCTGGTGCACAGGCAGGCGTGGAGGATGGTCTTATACAAAAGGAGGGAACATTGATCATTGATTCCGGTACCATAGGGATGCAGTCCTCCAGAACCAGCCGTACCGTGACGAGGATGAGCGCCAGATACATAGGCGGCACCTTTGCGGGCGGAAAGGAAGGATTAAATTCTCTTTTTGAGAATCAGACGGGCACTGGAGAAAAGACTGCCGGAGAGGGTAATGGTAAGGATAAGGCGAATCTGGAAGACCTCTCCGCACATATGCGCAACACAACCGGCGGCTGGCAGATTTCCACGAGAAATGATGAGAAGGAAGCTGTGCGCAGCATCAAACAGCAGTGCGTGGAATTTCTGCTGGAGCTTCTGTTTCGTTTTCGCGGAAACAGGGGCGGTCAGAACAGCCCGATAGCGGCGGCTGGCGCCACCACCATGTTTACGGTGCAGGGCTACCAGATGCAGCGCTATCACATGGAGGAGGAACATACTACATTTTCCACGCAGGGTACGGTAAAAACCGCGGACGGGAGGGAGCTGTCCTTCAATCTTGAGTTTGGCATGAGCCGCAGATTTGAGGAGTACTATGAGGAGAATGTGGTGACATCCATTGCTACGTTTAAGGATCCGCTGGTAATCAACTTAAATACCAATATCGCGCAGGTTTCCGATCAGAAGTTTTTCTTTGATCTGGACTGCGACGGTGAGGAGGAAGAGATTTCGAGCCTGCAGGCGGGCAGCGGCTTTTTGGCTCTTGATCTGAACGGTGACGGGCAGATCAATGACGGCAGCGAGCTTTTCGGCACAAAGAGCGGCGACGGCTTTAAAGATCTTTCCAAGTATGATCTGGACGGTAACGGCTGGATTGACGAGGCGGATCCCATCTGGGAGAAACTTTTGATCTGGACGAAGGATGAGGACGGGAAGGATAAACTGTATCATCTTTCCGATCTGGGAGTGGGAGCCATCGGCCTTTCCCGGGTGGGAACGCAGTTTTCCCTGAATGCTGAACAGACCAATGAAACCAATGCCATGATCCGCAAGACGGGCATATTCCTGTATGAAAACGGGACGGTGTCCACATTGCAGCAGTTGGACATGGCGGTTTATAATGAAAAAGGCTAGAGCGAAAAGAAAGTGTTTGGAATAAAAGACAGGGCGCCCACATAGGATTTATGTGGGGTGCCACATGAATAAAAATGGAATCGTTTCAAAAAAGACAAACAAAAGGGATGCAGGAAGCTTCCTTTTGTTTGTTTTTTTGTTGCCTTATGTCTGCGCAAGCCTTTGGGGGCATGTGGGTGAGGAGGCGGACCGTCTGAGGGAGAACGGGAAGGAAGCATATCTGGTGGAGGCTTCCGTGGAATGGGGCGTCTGGGAGCTTCCTCTGGAGGAATATCTGGTCTACAGGCTCTGTCTGGTAATGCCGGATGACTATGAGCCTGAGGCGTGGAAGGCGCAGGCAGTGCTTTTGCGCACGGAGATGGCAGCCCTTTATGCGGAGCAGGGAGAAAAAAGGGCCGCCGTGGACGGGGATGGTCTGGCACGGTTTTATAAAAACGGGGCGGAACCGGCGGCGCTCTTAAAAAAAAGCAGGCAGGCGGTGAAGGAGACGGCAGGGGAGATTCTGACCTACGGGGGTGAACCGATCCGGGCGTCTTATTTTCGTGTGAGCAACGGTTCCACCAGAGACGCCGGGGAGGAGGACTGCCCGTATCTTTCGGCGGTTTCCTGTGAGCAGGATCTTGAGGCGCCGGACTATCGCAGCGTGGTGAAGGTGGAACGGGAACATTATATTGAAAAACTGCGGGGCGCTCTGGAGGGGGAGTTTGATGACCAGACGCTCTGGGAGGAGGGGAAATTCAGCTTCGACGGGACAGGATATATGACAAGAGTGTCATATATTGACGAAAACGGGGAGGAAGAGAGGATGGACGGAGAGACGTTCCGCCATCTTTTCGGCCTGTCCGCCGCGTCGTTTGCGTTGGAGAGAGAGGAGGAACAGGCTGTTTTTCGTGTGACAGGAGTGGGACACGGTTTCGGTATGAGTCAGTATGCGGCAGGATGCATGGCACAAAACGGGGAAAACTATAAGGAGATTCTCGCCGCCTTCTTTTTTCGGACAGAATTAGCAAATTTTGAATAAGGCGGAAAATTCGGGCAAAACTATCAGAGAAACCCGGTGCAGGGACTGCCTTCGTTTCGGCGGACGGTCATTGCGGCATCGGAAGAAAAACAGGAGGCGAGTCTCATGGCGAGAAGAAACAGAAGCAGTATCAGAAAAGAAAGAATTATCATGCTGGCGTCCTCGGTGTTCGTTCTGGCGGCGCTGACGGTGACCGGTGTTTATGTAAGAAACAACAACCGCGCGGAGAAGGAGGACTATGTGGTGGACTTCGAGGCGCTGGAACAAAGCAGTACGGAGCTGGCGGAAAACATGGTGTCCGGCGAGGAGCTTGACACGCTTTTTGCAGGTGTCGGGACGGATGATCTGGACTACGACCCCAGCTTTCAGGAGGCCAATTCCCTGCACGTGGAAAACACGGAGACAGGATTGCAGACGGACAAGAAGTCCGGAAAGAACAGCACCGGAGCGAAAACCATTGAAGAAAAGGTAGAGGAAAAGAATCAGGAAGAGGAACAGGATAAGGAGAAAAACGAGAAGGCCGGACAGGCAAAGAAGAATGAGCCGGAGAAAGACGATCCGGTAGAAAAATCCGCTGACGGAAAGAAGAGCGGTGCGGATAAGAGTAAAGAGGAAGAGGAAGCCGGTATGTTCGATGAGACGGTGGACGATGTATTGAGCGACGAAGTGCAGGCGGAGGCGATTTCAACTACCGTACAGCCGGAACTTGATTTTAATGAGGAGGACGGGCTTGTATGGCCTATCGTGGGCGATGTCCTGATCAATTACAGCATGGATCAGACGATCTATTTTCCGACGCTTGACCAGTATAAATACAATCCTGCCATCGTCATTTCTGCCGCGCAGGGAGAGAATATTTCGGCGGCGGCGGACGGCCGTGTGACTTCTGTCAGCTATGATCCCGGCACAGGTAATACGGTGGTGATGGAGCTGGGTAACGGCTATGAACTGACATACGGACAGCTCGAGAACATCACCGTATCCGAGGGCAGCTTCGTGCATGTGGGAGACGGCATCGGCACAGTGGCGGCGCCCACGAAATACTACAGTCTGGAAGGCACGAACGTGTATTTTAAGCTGACGAAGGACGGGGAGCCGGTGAACCCCATGAGCAGACTGCAGTAGCAGGGAAATGTGAAAAGAATATCTGAGAAGCGATATTCTGCAAATGGACAGAAAAACATGTTGTGCCGGAGGGACAAAATGTTTATCATACACGGAAATATAAAGACCATGGAAGGGCGCGATTTCGCGGACGGATATGTGGAGATCCGGGACGGTAAGATTGCTGCGCTTGGAGAGATGAGGGACTGTCCGGAAACGGAGGGAGAGGTTCTTGACGTGCAGGGCAGTCTGGTAATGCCGGGTATCATCGAGGCGCACTGTCACATGGGAATCACTGAGGAGAAGAAGGGGATGGAGGGGGACGACTGCAACGAGAACGTAAACCCCGTTACGCCCTATCTGCGCGCCATCGACGCCATCAATCCCATGGACGCGGCATTCAGGGACGCGATGCAGGCGGGGATCACTTCCGCGATGATCGGTCCCGGCAGCGCCAACGTGGTGGGCGGGCAGTTCGCCTTCGTGAAAACCCACGGCAGATGTATCGACGATATGATTGTAAAAGCGCCTGCGGCCATGAAGGTGGCGTTCGGGGAAAATCCGAAGGTGAATTATTCGGGGCAGGGGGTATCCCCCTCCACCCGGATGGCCATTGCCGCACTTTTGCGGGAAGAACTGACTAAGGCTGTGGCGTACCGTGAGAAGCGGGAAAAGGACAGCGACGCGCAGATTGATTTCCGCTATGAGTGCTGGCTGCCGGTTCTTCGCGGAGAAATCCCGTTAAAGGCGCATGTGCACAGGGCCGACGATATTCTGACGGCTGTGCGCATCGCCAGGGAATTTCATCTGGGGATGACGCTGGACCATTGCAGCGAAGGGCATCTTATTATGGAGGAACTGGCGGCGGCGGGATTTCCCGCGATTGTCGGTCCCGATATGGCCAGCCGCAATAAGATTGAAGTGCAGAATATGGCCTTTAAGACGGCAGGACTTTTGTCGGGGCACGGGATTTTAACGGCCATCACCACGGATCATCCCGTCTCCAAAATACAGTTTTTGCCAATCTGTGCGGGGCTTGCGGTGAAAGCAGGCATGTCTCCGGAAGAAGGGCTTTGCGCCATCACGATCAACGCGGCGAAAATCTGCGGTGTGGATGGGCGGGTGGGCAGCCTTGCACCGGGAAAGGACGCCGATATCGCAGTCTTTTCCGGGAACCCCACGGAAGTATTTACCAAAACGCTGTATACGCTCATTGACGGGGAGATTGTCTATTCATCGGAGAAAAGCGACACTTCTTTCTGAAATGGCATCTGTTACTGCGGCCCAAAATGTGTTAAACTGGATAAGTAACGATTGCGGAGAGAAAACGGATAATCAGGAAATCAATTATGCGAGAGAGTGGTATTTTTCTAAATATAACAGGCAGGATTCTCGTCCTTACCCTTCTGCTTACGTCTGTGACGGGCTGCGGCAGTCTGCAGGATTTTCAGGTGGATCAGATGTCCGGCAGGGAGGAGACGGACGAGTTTACCAGTCTCGGGCTTTCGCCGGAGTTTGACTATGAGGTGCCGGAGAGCCTGCCGAGTATTCTGGTGGATCAGGTAGGATATGCCGTTGGCAGTAAGAAAGTGGCTATGATAAGCGGAGAGACGCCGCCGGAGACCTTTTCGGTTCTGGATGCAGCCACCGACAGGGAAGTATATACAGGCCGGATAGAGAGTAAGGGGTACGATCCTTCCGTAAATGCTTTTATCAGTTATGCGGATTTTACGGATTTTCATACGGTGGGAACCTATTACATACAGGCGGCTTCGATTGGCCGTTCCTACGATTTTGAGATCGTCGAAGAGCCTTACAAAGCGCTTCTGACCAAGGTGTTTAAACAGTATTATTTTAACAGATGCGGCCTGACCCTCTCTTCTGAGCTTGCCGGAGATGCAGCGCACAATGCCTGCCATTCCAGAGAAGCGCAGATGAAAGAGGAGGCCATGATTAAACTGGATGTGTCGGGCGGCTGGCATGTGGACGAGATCGGCAGCCGGGATGTGGCAAGAGGCTGTCAGGCAGCCAATACGCTTCTGCTGGCCTACGAGCTTTACCCTGACGATTTGGGCGACGATATGGGAATACCGGAGAGCGGAAACGGGATCCCCGACGTGCTGGACGAGGTAAAGTATGAGATCGACTGGCTTCTCAAGATGCAGGACACCAAGAGCGGGGCGGTCTATGCTTCCGTCAGCTCCGTGGACAATAAGAATGCGGGCTATATTCTTTATATAGACGGGATTACCATGGAAGCGACCATTCATTTTGCGGCGACGATGGCCAAATTCAGCTATCTGTATCAGAACTATGACAGAGAGTTTGCGACCCTGTGCTTACAGGCTTCGGACAGGGCTTACCGGTATGCGGAGAATTATCTGGCGGACGTATCGGATAAGCAGTATTTCTTTGCGGCGGCGGAGCTTTACCGCGCTACGGGCGGATACCGGTATCACGGCGTGGTCAAGTCCTACCTGTCCCAGAATCCGGACCCGGATCTGGAAGATGACTATGCATTCTGGGGATGTGTGACGTATCTTTCCACGAAACAAAAGGTGGATGTGGATTTGTGCGAAGCCGTGACGCAGAATTTGATGCGCAAGGGGGAAACCATTTCCTATGCCTCCAAGGATTCCAAGCTTCTGGTGAACACGGATGAAAAGCAGGGCGGCAATGCCGGACTTTTGCGGGATATGGCGAGACTGGCTGTGGTGGATCACATTATCACCAACCATGAGTATGCGACGGTGCTGGAAAATCATATTCACTATATGCTGGGACGTAATTTGCAGTCCGTTTCCTACCTTGACGGCGTGGGCGGACGCAATTACCGGGATGTGGATGCGAGTCTGGGGATTATGAATCAGGTAGATCAGAACGCAGAGCTGCTGCTTTTGTTCGCCGCTATTATGGACGACGAGCTGGTGGTGGGGGAGGAATAAATAATAAACAGCAAAGGTCAGATCTACACGAGCGATTTATTTTTAAAGTACATTTCCCTGATGACAGCAAGCACCGTGTCGTCGATGCGGCGTTTCTGGTCTTTGTCGAGGTCTTTTATGTAGATGGGTTTGCCGTATTCGATGACGACATGGGTCTTTTTGATCTTCGGCAGGTGGGCCTCCCAGACCTGATCGGCATTGTTGATGCTCATAGGGATAATGGGACAGCCTGATTTCTCGGCGATTTTAAAACTGCCGCCGCGGAAGGGAAGAAAAGTGTCCGGCTCGGTACTGCGGCTCCCCTCGGGGAAGATGCAGATAGAGATACCGGAATTTACTTTTTCCACCGCTGCCAGAATGGTTTTCATGCCCTGACGGAGGTCTTTTCTGTCAAGAAAGAGACAGTGCAGGTTCTTCATCCAGGTGGAGAGAAGCGGCACTTTCAACATACCGATTTTAGCGATATATCCAGTGGGTCTTGGAACGCGCACATAGGTCATGACGATATCGAAATAGCTCCGATGGTTCCCGATATACAGTACGGGCGTATCTTTGGGCACATTCTCCTCGCCGATCACCGTGACGGTCACGCCCGAAAGAAAGAGGACACAGCGAAAAGCCCAGTTTACAATGGACAGAGAGCTTTTGTCCCTGGCAGCCGGATTGCATTTTCCGAGGAAATATTCAACGATTAAAATGGGAATGCTGAAAATCAGGAACAGGACAACAAAAGTAGCAACCAGTATCAGACGTATCATAAGGAAAACCTTTCTGTATTTGTAATTATGGGAACTTGCGGCGATCCCTGCTACTAAGTATAGCATTATTCTATAGGAATAGACAATGCCTTCGCATAATAAATTAGATAATAAGAGAATATGCGGAGGAAATTATGGCCGGATTAAGCGAGTATCAGAGGAGAATGGTGAGCATAGGACTGGTGTGTCTTTTGTGCTTTGCGGTGTACTCCTGCGGAAAAAAACAGGATCCGATGGAAAAGATCAAGGACCTGGAATACACGGTGATAGCGGAGGACAACATACCTGAGGAGCTTCTTTCAAAGATTGAGGAGCGCAAGGAGGAGGCTTTCAAGCTGACCTTTGAGGATCAGGGTTTTCTCTATATCTGTGTGGGGTACGGGATGCAGCAGACAGGCGGTTACAGCATTGCGGTGAACGCGTTGTATGAGACGGCGAATGCGGTCTATATCGACACCAATCTCATAGGGCCGTCCCCTGAGGAAAAAAAGAATCCGGCGGCGAGCTACCCTTATGTGGTGGTGAAAGCGGAGTTTTTGCAAAAGCCGGTGGTGTTTGACTGAGGCTGAATTGCAAAAAAGATGTTACGGACAGGCGAAACAGGAAGGACGAGGAAGATACGATGCTTTTATTGAAAAACGGATATATGACAGATCCCGCATCAGGGATAGAAGGATACAGGGATATTCTGATTGACACGGACAGCGGAAAAATTGTGAAAATCGTGCCGCAGGGTGCGCTTGTCTGCGAGAATACAGTCTGCGACGGTTTTGTTGAGGATATTGACTTAAATGGTCAAATTGTGGCGCCGGGTCTGGTGGATGTGCATGTACATTTCCGCGACCCGGGGTTTACCCATAAGGAGGACATTCATACAGGGGCGGCTGCAGCGGCCAGGGGCGGTTTTACTTCTGTGGTGCTGATGGCAAATACAAAACCGGCTGTGGACAATAGCGAAACGCTGGCGTATGTGCTGAACAAAGGGAAAGAGACGGGGATTCATGTGCATACCTGCGCCAACGTGACAAAAGGGCTTCTGGGAAAAGAACTGACCGATATGGAGCGATTGAGTGAGCAGGGGGCAGCAGGTTTTACGGACGACGGCATCCCGCTGATGGATGAGTCCCTTTTGCGGGCGGCTTTGCAGAGAGCGGCGAAGTGTGGGAAGCCGGTCAGCCTCCACGAGGAAAATCCGGCTTTGATTGCCAACAATGGCGTGAATGCCGGAAAGGCGGCAGCCCATTACGGAATAGGCGGCTCGCCCAGAGAGGCGGAAATCTCCATGGTGGAGCGGGATCTGCGGATAGCCGCACAGGAGGAAGCCGATCTTTCCATCCAGCATATCAGCACGAAGGAGGCGGTGGAGCTGGTGCGGCAGGCGAAAAAGAAGAGCAGCCACATCTTTGCGGAAGCGGCGCCCCATCATTTTACCCTGACGCAGGAGGCTGTGATCCGCTATGGAACACTGGCAAAGATGAACCCGCCCCTTCGGGAGGAGGCGGACCGTCTGGCAGTCATAGAAGGCTTGCGGGACGGGACGATTGACATGATAGCCACTGACCATGCGCCGCACAGCGCGGAGGAGAAGGCGAAGCCTCTGACGGAAGCGCCCAGCGGCATTGTCGGTCTGGAGACGGCTCTGTCTCTGGGGATTCGGGAACTGGTGGACAAGGGGTACCTTTCCATGATGGAGCTGATAGAGAAAATGAGCCTTGCCCCCGCGAAGCTTTATCGTCTTGCGGCAGGGTATCTGAGAGAGGGCGGCCCTGCGGATCTGGTGGTCTTTGATCCGAAGAGAGAATGGGTGGTGCGGGATTTCGCGTCAAAAGCGGCAAATTCGCCCTTTGTGGGGGAGACGATGCCGGGTGTGGTCAGCTATACCATATGCGGCGGGAAAATTGTGTACCGCGGTTGAAACAGGATGGAGCGGACATGAGATATTTGCATAGATAACAGGAATGGTCGGGAACAGAGTGAATCTGTTTCCGATTTTTAGTATGACGGTAAAAGACTGCCAACACCATATAGAAAGGGGAGGCGATCAGAAATTGTAAACGCTTGGAGGTTTATCTTGTAATGAAAAAAAGAATGTGTTAGAATGAGTCCAAGCAAAGAACAAATCTAAGAATCTTATGATATCTTATGGGCGTGTCTATAAGCCCCGGATTTCATCCGAGCATGTCAGGTATATAAAACCTGCGGTTCCATGAAAATCCGTTTCTGTGTGGAGTGGTCTCCACAGGAACTCCTTGCTTACAACTTAATAACCGCGGGGAGGGGCAGAAGCGTTTTAGGAAGAGCGGAGCCCTCTCCGGCATTAACAGAAAGAGAGGGTATATGATGGAACAGAAGACAACCAGTGTGAAAACAGAAGAACAACCGCATATTTTGCAGGACTATTTTTTTAATCTAAGCGATTTTGCCCTGTTTTTATCGGTCATGAAGGTAAAGAAAGCCTATAAGGATGTGCTCAGTATTATACTGGATGAACCAGACTTAAAGCTAAAGGAAGTTAAGGCAGAGCAGGTCGTTTTAAATGAATCGGGGATGCGTGCCATACGTCTGGATGCATGGGCGAAGGATACAAAGAACAGACAGTTTGACATGGAGATGCAAAACGATACGAAGGGGGATGATGTGCGAAAAAGGTCCCGGTTTTATCAGGGGATGCTGGATACTCCGATTTTAAAAGCGGGAAAGAAGACCCGTTACAGACACTTACCCTCGACGGTGATCATCTTCATTACACAGGAAGATATTTTCGGAAAGGATCTGGCGATGTATACGTTCTGTGAACGCTGTGACGAGATGCCTGATCTGCGGTTGGGAGATGGGACACGTAAAATATTTCTGAATATGGAGAGTAAGAACGGAAGAGCGGAGCTGGTAAGTCTGCTGCAATACATGAAGAATACCACGCTGGATAACGAGGATGTCACGATGAAGGATGAGCGCATTTTAGAGCTTGACAAAATTGTGCGCAAGGTAAAGGAATCAGAGGAATGGGAGGCTGTGAAAATGAACATTTATCAGATGGGCATAGCGAAGGGAGAGGAGCTTGGCTTACAGCATGGAATGGAGAAAGGCATAGAAAAGGGCATAGAAAAAGGTATAGAAAAAGGGATGAAGAAGGGCATAAAACAGGGCAGGCTGAATACGCTGGTCAGAGCAGTAGAGTCTGCCATGAAAAACTTTAACCTTAATCTGCAGCAGGCGTGCGAGGGACTTGAGACATCTGTAGAAGAGTATGAGAAGGCAAAACAGACGATTGCACTGTGGGAAAAGAATGAGGCAGGCGGAAAGGGTGAATGATATGCAGGAAAGCTACAATGATATCAGGATTGAAAACGAAACGCGGGGGATTTCGGGGAAGTGGAGGCGCTGACGAGAAGAGCCTTCTGGAATGTGCATGTTCCCGGATGCGAGGATCATTACCTCGCCCATATCCTGCGGGAGCATGAGGACTTTATACCAGAGCTTGATTTTGTGGCCAAAACCGCAGACGGTAATATTGTGGGGAATGTGATGTACACAAAAGCGAAGCTTATTGATGAGGCGGGAAAGGAGATGACAGCGCTTACCTTCGGACCGTTCAGCGTTCATCCCGATTACCAGCGCAGAGGAATCGGAAAGCGGCTGCTGGAGCACAGCTTTCAAAAGGCGGAAGCGATGGGATATCGCGTGATTGTAATATTTGGTGATCCGGGCAACTATGTGGCGAGAGGTTTCCAGAGCTGTCAAAAGTTCGGGGTCAGCGCTCCGGACGGGAAATATCCTGCCGCCATGCTTGTGAAAGAGCTGCGGGAAGGGGCTTTGAGCGGTAAACGGTGGATTTATCAGGAAAGCCCCGCCTATGTATACGACAGCGCAGATGCGGCAGAGTTCGACAAAGGGTTTGCGTTTTTGAAGAAGGAATGGCAGCCGGGGCAGGAGATATTCTATATCCTCAGCCATGCTGTGATGCGTGAGGAGTAGGGCAGGCCGGTCCGGCCCGGAGCGGAACGGTCAGCCGGACCGCCGATATGAGAGAATGCGAAAAAAGCGGTCAGGATTTTGAAGAATTACGAATCCGGCCGCCTGTTATGAAAATGGATATGTCTTCTGCCATGTTCTGTCAGCGATCCTTAAGTCGCCCTGTTGACAGAATTTCTGAGCGTCAGCAGTTCATAATAATCTAAGAGAGCGGCCGTGTTGTGGCGGTCCAGCTCCAGTGTCGCATTCATAAGGTCGCTGACGGTATAATCGGCGGAAAGACGCTTATTCAACGTGCTGATACTTGCACGATATCCGGTCCGCTGTAAGAGAAAATCCGTGGACACGTCGTAAAAGTCCGCAAGTTTAATCAGCGTGTTGAGATCGGGTGTGTGTACACCCTTTTCGTAGTTGGAAACAGTTGCCACAGTCACGTTCAGATAGGCGGCAATTTCCTTTTGCAGATAACCTCTTTCTTTTCGCAGTTTACCGAGAAATTCACCAAATTCCATTGTTTTCTCCATGCCAAAGCAGGGGTGCCTCAGCCTTTTTCTGAAAGTAAGGCAGACCATGTAAGAAGTCTGCATGCCATTGTGTTTCAAATACAGATATCATCATATCTTTACTGTATTGTATTTTAATGGAGAAAAAAGCAAAATTAATACAAAGAATAAAATATGGAAGATAATGTAAAAATTTTTAATGGATAGTTAAATTGATAAAGAGATAAAGTGGATTTTGGAGGAAAAGCAGTCACATGAAAGATTTTATAAGGGAAAACCAATGGCTGTCACTTTGCGGATTGAACTGCGGCCTTTGCACAATGCGTCTGGGCGGGCACTGTCCCGGCTGTGGCGGTGGCAGCCAGAATCAGTCGTGCAGGATTGCAAAATGCAGTCTGGCGCATGGAAAAGTGGCGTATTGCCATGTGTGCGGGGAGTACCCGTGTGAAAAGTATGAGGGGATAGATGAATTTGATTCATTTATCACGCATAAGAGGCAGAAAGCAGATCTGCAGAGGGCGGCGGAAACCGGTATAGACAACTACAATGCGGAGCAGAAGGAAAAAGCGGAGATTTTACATAGACTGCTCGCAGATTTTAATGACGGCCGGAAAAAGAGTTTCTTCTGTCTGGCGGTGAATCTGCTCCCGCTGGCAGAGATCAGAGCCGTAATGGAGCGGATCGACGGCGACGGGAGGATTGGCGGTATGACGCAGAAAGAAAAAAGCGCTTATGTGGCGGGTTTGTTTCAGGAAGCAGCCAAACAGGAAGGAACAGAACTGAAACTCAGGAAGAAACCGGCGGACTGGTGAGGGGAGTTTATGGAGGATTAAAAACTATGCTTACGAAAGATATAACAATCAGGACAGCCGGTATTTCCGACGCGCAGCCGCTTTTGGAAATCTACGCGCCCTATGTCAGGAAAACGGCCATTACATTTGAGTATGAGGTGCCGGAGCCGGGTGAATTTCAGAAGCGGATAGAAAATACATTAAAAAAATATCCTTATATTGTGGCGGAAACGGACGGGGAGATTTCGGGATATGCCTATACGGGCGTCTTTAAAAACAGAGCGGCCTACGACTGGGCGGCAGAGGTTTCTGTCTATGTGAAAGAAGATAAGAGGGGGCTTGGTATCGGACGCAGGCTCTACGCTGCGCTGGAGGAAATCTCCCGGGCACAGCATATATTGAACCTGAATGCCTGTATTGCCTGCTGTGATATGGAGGATGAGTACCTGACTAACGACAGCGTGGCATTTCACAGCCATCTGGGATATTCGATGGTCGGGAAATTCCATCAGTGCGGTTATAAGTTTGGCAGGTGGTATGACATGGTTTGGATGGAGAAAAGGATCGGGGTACACAATACAGCGCCTGAGCCGGTAATTGCGTTCCCCGATTTGTAATGTGCCGTGGAGTAAGCTGCTGGCTGTCCAATGTTATGATATTAAACTTGAATTTATGGGGAAAAATAGATATAAATAAAGTGGAAGGAGCAGCGTATGTGGTTTTTATTTGCAATTCTGTCCGCGGTGTTTGCGGCATTGACATCAATCCTTGCAAAGATCGGTATAGAGGGCGTTAATTCCAATCTCGCCACGGCAATACGGACGGTCGTGGTTGTCATTATGGCGTGGGGCATAGTGTTTTTGACAAATGCGCAGGGCCAGATCGCGGAAATCAGCAGAAAAAGCTGGATTTTCCTGATTCTTTCCGGGCTGGCGACCGGTGCGTCATGGCTGTGCTATTACCATGCCCTGCAAGTGGGCGAGGCGTCCAAGGTGGTGCCGGTTGATAAGCTGAGTGTGGTGATTACCCTGATACTGGCTTTTGTTTTTCTGCATGAGGATTTTACCGCAAGGTCGTTTGCGGGCTGTGTGCTGATCGGGGCCGGAACGCTGGTTATGGTATTATGAAACCACCGACAGGAGGTATACCAATGGAATACACGAACTATTTCGAATCGCCGCTCGGCAGGATTTTACTCGCTGCCGACGGGCAGGCCCTCACCGGGCTTTGGTTTGAGGGGCAGAAATATTTTGCGGATAAACTTGAGCGGGAGCACGAGGAGAAAGATCTGCCCGTTTTTGTGCGGACGGCAGAGTGGCTGGCCTTGTATTTTGAGGGAAAGAAACCCGCTTTTACGCCGCCGCTGAAACTGAAAGGCACTGTTTTCCAGAAAGAGGTGTGGGAGGCGATGCTTGCGATTCCGTTCGGGAAGACAACGACCTACGCGAAGATTGCCGGAGAAATAGCGGAGCATAGAGGGCTTACGTCCATGTCGGCGCAGGCGGTGGGAAATGCCGTCGCACACAATCCCGTCTCCCTGATCATCCCGTGCCACAGAGTCCTTGGGTCGGATGGCAGCCTGACGGGGTATGCGGGCGGCCTGGAAAGGAAAGAATGGCTTCTGGCAATGGAAAGACAGGTATGATATAATGCTATAAAAAGTCAACCGGAAAGGAACCGTATATGGCGCAAAAGAGAAAAGTAACGGCGACAGTAGTATCGCAAAGACAGATAGGCGGGCAGATTTACGATCTCTGGCTGGAGACGAAGCTTGCGAAAAACGCCCATCCGGGGCAGTTTGTGGCAGTTTATCCCCGTGGCGAGAGTATGCTTTTGCCCCGTCCCATCAGCATCTGTGAGACGGATAAGGGAAAAGACAGGCTGCGGCTTGTGTACCGCGTGGCGGGAAAGGGAACGGCGGAGTTTTCGACCTGTAAAGCAGGCGACCGGCTGGAAGTGCTCGGCGTATTGGGAAACGGGTTTCCTGTCGATAAGGCGAAGGGGAAACGGGCCTTTCTGATGGGCGGCGGGATCGGCATTCCGCCTATGCTGGAGCTGGCCAAGGCGATGGATGAGAAAAAACAGATTTTGCTCGGCTACCGGAATAAGGACCTCTTTTTGGAGGAGGATCTGGCGCGGTACGGCGACGTTTATGTAGCGACGGAGGATGGCAGCGTAGGGACCGGCGGAAACGTGATGGACATTATCAAAGCTTACGCGCTCCATGCGGATGTGATTATGGCATGCGGGCCGATGCCGATGCTTCGCGCGGTTAAAGAGTATGCGGCGAAGAACGGGATCGAAGCTTATATTTCACTGGAGGAGCGCATGGCCTGCGGCGTGGGCGCCTGTCTGGGATGCGTATGCCGGACGACGAAAACGGACGCGCATTCGCATGTACACAATGCCCGTATCTGCACGGAAGGGCCGGTTTTTGAAGCAGGGGAGGTGGATCTATGAATACAGCGGTAAACATTGCGGGAGTCACCTTTCAAAATCCTGTTATGACGGCGTCCGGCACATTCGGTTCCGGCATGGAGTACAGTGATTTCGTGGATTTAAACAGGCTGGGCGCGGTGGTGACCAAGGGGGTAGCGAATGTGCCCTGGGAGGGCAACCCGACGCCCCGCGTGGCGGAAGTGTACGGCGGTATGTTAAACGCCATCGGCCTGCAGAATCCGGGGATCGACGTTTTTATAGAGAGAGATCTGGCATTTTTAAAAAAATACGACACAAAGGTGATCGTAAATGTCTGCGGCAAAACCGTGGAGGATTATCTGGAAGTGGTGGAGCGCCTTTCGGACACGGACGTTTCCATGCTGGAAATCAATGTGTCCTGCCCCAATGTGAAGGAGGGGGCGATTGCTTTCGGGCAGAAGGCGGAGTCTCTCTACGATATCACATCGCAGATTAAAAAGAAAGCGAAACAGCCGGTGATTATGAAACTGAGTCCGAATGTGACGGACATCACGGAGATGGCAAGGGCGGCGGAGGCGGCGGGAGCTGACGCGCTTTCCATGATTAACACCATTACCGGCATGAAGATTGACATTCACAGAAGAAAGTTTGTGCTGGCAAACAGGACGGGCGGCATGTCCGGCCCTGCGGTCAAGCCGGTGGCTGTGCGCATGGTTTACCAGACGGCGCAGGCGGTGAAAATCCCGATTATCGGCATGGGAGGCATCGGCAATGCGGAGGACGCCATTGAATTTCTGCTTGCGGGAGCCAGTGCCGTGGCCGTGGGTGCGATGAATTTTGTGAACCCTTACACGACTGTGGAAGTGGTGGAAGGAATTGAGGCTTATATGAGGCAGTACGGGATTGAGAATGTGACGGATCTGATCGGGGGCGTAATGTGACAGGGGTAATCGTTCAGCCCACGCCCATTCGCAAAACGCACCTTCGGCGCTCTTCGTTGCTTCGCAACTTCTTTTGCTCGTGTACGGGCGCTCCCTCAGACCATCAGTTGCCCGTCAAATTCGTGGGAGCCCGATTTGCCAGTCAACTGTGGTCTGGCTGAACTGGATTGACATATCCTGCTCTTCCTGCGCATAGATTTATAGTAACTATACGCAGGGAGGGCATTTTTTGTGGAATTGGTGAAGAAAAAGATACATATGGATCGAATAAACGGCAGAGCCGGCACGCAGATGGTATTGGAAGAGGATGTCAATATTTCGGACAACAAGATGGATGCAAACTATCTGTTAAGCAGTAAGGGCGAGATCATTATGGAGGAGGTACGCCCGGGCGAAAACGTGGTCAGCCTGAAAGGGAAGCTCGTGGTGTCCATACTGTATCTGACGGACATGGAGGGGATGTGCGCCAGTATGGAGGCGGTGATTCCCTTTGAGGAAAAGGTAAATATGGAGGGGATCGGCAACGGCGACACGATTCTGACGGAAAGCTGCATCGAGGATTTGACGGTGGGCTTAATCAACTCGCGCAAATTCAGCGTGCAGGCGGTTGTTTCCTTTTCGCTTGCGCGAGAGGAGCAGATGGAGTGCGAGACGGCAGTCGATCTTTACCATGAGGAGCCTGTGGAGTACCGCAAGTGCGTTTATCCGGTGGTGGAGCTTGTGCTGCATAAGAAGGACATCTTCCGTTTGAAGGAGGAGATGGAGCTGACGGGCAATCTGCCCAATGTGTTCCAGACCATATGGCATCACATCTGTTTTGATCATGTGGAATTTAAGGCGCTGGAGGAGAAGCTTTCGATTCAGGGGGAGATGAGGGCCTTTTTCTTATATGAGGGAGAAGGGGATAACGATAAAACACAGTGGTATGAGAATACCGTGCCGTTCAGCGGCATTATCGAGTGTCACGGCTGTCGGGAAAACATGATTCCCGATATCAGCTATCATCTTGGCCAGTGTAATGTGGAGGTGCGGCAGGATTTTGACGGGGAGGAGAGAGTGTTCTGCGTGGAGCCGGTACTGGATCTGGATATTCACCTCTATGAGGAGGAGAATCTGGAAGTCATTTCCGACGTATACGGCGTGGATAAGGAGATTGAGGCGCTTGCCACGCAGATGCCTGTAAAGAGTCTGCTTCTGGCAGGAAGCGGGAAATGTAAGATTGCGGAGCATGTGCGGATTCAGAATCCGGAAATGCCCATGTACCAGCTCATCCATTCCGACGGTGAAATCAGAATCGACGAGCAGACCATCGTGGAGAACGGCATAGCTGTTTCGGGAACGCTTCTGGTGACGACACTCTACCTGAGTGCGGGCGGCGCGAAGGCGATCTATTCCACGGTCAATGAACTGCCGTTCCAATATGTGATCGAGGCGGAGAACATTCTGCCCACCTGTGTCTATAAGCTGAGAAGCAGTATCGAGCAGTTGACGGTGACCATGCTTGACAGCGACGAGCTGGACGTCAAGGCGGCGTTGCAGTTTAAGGTAATCGTATTTTCCGTGCAAAACCGCGATCTGGTGACGGACATCAGGGTGGAGCCGCTTGACTTAAATAAGCTCAGTGAACTGCCGGGCATGGTGATCTGTATCGCCGGACCGGGAGAGACGCTGTGGGATATCGGCAAGAAATACTATGTGCCGGTGGCGCAGCTTAAGGAAGTCAACGAGCTGCCAACGGAGGAGATCAGCGCGGGGGATAAAATTCTGGTTGTTAAGGGCGGGATTTAAAAATTGAAATGAGGATGCGCGGGCTTAAAATCCGAATTGTAAAATGAAGGGTTATCGTATATACTATGAGATAGGCTTTGGGAGTCTGGCAGGGCCGGAATACGAAAAAGGACGAATTTATCATGAACACATCATCTATATTAAAGAATAAAATATTTCTGTACCTGACGGAATTTTTCGCCGGCATGTCCGTGATGGCGGTAGAGCTGGGGGCGAGCAGGCTGCTCGCTCCCTATTTCAGTTCTTCCCAGATTGTGTGGACGATCATTATCGGCACCATTATGATCGCCATGGCGCTTGGCAATATTTATGGCGGAAAGAGCGCGGACAAGGACCCGAACCCGGACAGGCTTTACACGCGGATTCTGATTGCAGGCGTGTGGATTGCGCTGATTCCGGTGGTGGGAAAATATATCATTATAGGGATTTCCGCGCTGTTAATTTTTGCGGTGAATACGAATTTCCTGATCTGGGCGGCTTTTGCGGCGTGTATGGTGATCTTCGTGTTTCCGCTTTTCCTGTTGGGAACGGTGACGCCGTCTCTGGCCAAGTACACGGTGCAGAGCCTTTCGGACAGCGGCAGTATCGTGGGAACGCTTGGCGCGTTTAATACGATCGGCAGCATCATCGGTACGTTTGTGCCGACTTTTGTGTCGATTCCGGCGGTGGGCACTTCGATCACGTTTCTGATTTTTGCGGCGATTCTCTTAGGGCTTGGCATCATCTATTTTGTCAGCAAAAAGAGCGGATGGAAAAAGAGCGCGGCATCGGCGGTTGTCTTTCTTCTGTGCTGTATTTTCGGGGCGTCGAACAGCTTTGCTTTCTGGGAAAATAATCTGGCCTTTGAGGGGGAGTCCGTTTACAATTATTTGCAGGTAAAAGAAAACGACAGAAGTGTCATTTTATCGACAAATGTGCTCTTCGGGGTGCAGTCCATTCTGATTAAGGACGAGGGACTGACGGGCATGTACTACGACTATGCCATGGCGGCGCCGCTTATGACGGGAAAGGAAAATCCGGCGGAATGCAATACGCTGATTCTTGGCATGGGGACGGGCACTTACGCGCACCAGTGCAGGGCTTATTTCGGGGATATGCCGGTGGAGGGCGTGGAGATTGATGAGAAAATTACGGATCTGGCACGGACTTATTTTGAACTGCCGGAGGACGTGTCTGTGACCACCTATGACGGCAGGGCTTACCTGAATGCCATCGACGGAAAGTACGATGTGATTATGGTGGACGCCTATCAGGATATCACGATTCCTTTCCAGATGTCTTCTGCGGAGTTCTTTTCGCTGGTGAAAGAGCATCTTGCGGAGGATGGCGTGATGGTGGTCAATATGAATATGCGGGGCAGCGGGGAGGACAGCATCAACGCCTGGCTTTCCGATACCATCGGCAGCGTTTTTGATGAAGTGTATACGGTGGACGTGAAAGGCTCCACTAACAGAGAGCTTTTTGCCTCGGACAATCCGCAGATGATGGAGAACCTGAAAAAACACAAGGAGACTGTCGCGGATGAAAGTCTCCTTGCCATGATGCATACGGTTTCTGAAAATCTGGTTCCCTACGAAGCGGGGAACCGCATAATGACGGATGACAAGGCGCCTGTGGAGCTTCTCGGTATGCGCGTCATTGACGAGCTGATCAGAAACGAGGTCGCATATTACAAAGATGTGTATGAGCAGCAGGGCATCCGGGGCGTGATTGACGCGCTGTAAAGCAGACGCCGTTGCTTTTTAGTGATAACGAAAAAAGGAACCGGGCATGTACCCGATTCCTTTGTTTTTCCGCTGTTTAGGAACTGTTAAGAATTAACCTGGCCGTTCCTTATGTTTAGTTGGAAGCGATCTGTCCTGCGCCGGCCTGATTCAGAATATCCTGTGTGGCATTGTTCTGTGCAGCCGCATCCTCAGCCATCTTGTCGAAGCCTGCCATAACGGCGTCGTAGGTCTTCTTGGAGATCTCGGGAAGCTCGCCGCCCCAGGTTTTTTCAGCCTGCTCGTAGCCTTTCTTGAAAGCTTCGCGCATATCTTCGATCTTGCCCGGATCGCCGCCCGTCAGAGCCGTAGCGAAATCAAGGATTCTGCCGGAGGTCTGCTTTACGCCCCAGTAGCCGTCCTCGGAAACGTCTTTCTGCGCCTGCAGTCTGGTAGCCTCATCTACTTCAAACTTGCCGCTGGCA